>Ga0247734_1001768_pt1 | contig 15769 bp, 23 predicted proteins | sample UWRJL103311B2_FD_180933 | JGI IMG/M metagenome (GOLD analysis project Ga0247734, IMG submission 180933) | Plant litter microbial communities from Arlington Agricultural Research Station in Wisconsin, United States - UWRJ-L103-311B-2 | ecosystem: Environmental > Terrestrial > Plant litter >... | reverse complement strand
TTTCCGAGCGCGCGCGTTCCATGCGGGCGTGGATCACTTCGGCGCTGTCGGTGCCGCGGCCGGTGAGGCGGCGGCGCAGTTCCTCGATGCTGGGGGGCAGCAGGAACACGCGCACGACGTCGCGCTCCAGCTTCTGGTAGAGCTGCTGGGTGCCCTGCCAGTCGATGTCGAACAGGTAGTCGACGCCGTCCTTGAGGCCGGCCTTCACTTGCGCCTTGGGGGTGGCGTAGCTCTGGCCGAATACCGTCGCCCATTCGAGGAAGTCGCCGTCCTCGGCCATGCGGTCGAACTGTTCGTGGCTGACGAAGTGGTAGTCCTTGCCGTCGACCTCGCCGGGGCGCGGTGCGCGCGTGGTACACGACACCGAGTTGCGGATGTGCGGATCGTGCTCGAGCAGCATGCGCGCGATCGTTGTCTTGCCCGCGCCCGAGGGGGAGGACAGGATGAACATCAGCCCGCGCCGGGCGAGCGTGCCGGTGGTGTCGGGGGAGGGAGCAGTTTGGACCATGGCCTCCGATGGCGATGGTCGGGGCGCAAATCAAGGTTTGAGTGGAGAGCCCCGCTGGGGCGACGTTATTCCTCTACCCCGTCCTTCGCCATCTCGTGCAGGTCCTGCGCGCCTTCCGCGCGGGCCTGGCGGGCGCGGCTGCGGTCGTAGAGGGTCTTGGCCACGAGCATCCCGCCCACCGCCAGCGCACCGGGGATTGAGGTCAGCGCGACTCGCGCCAGCGCACCGTGGAGCAGCGTTTCGGTGACGGTGCGGCCCTTGAGGATCGACTTGGCCTTGCGCGGCGAATAGCTGGAGCCCAGCACCGCACGCTCGACCGCGCGGCGGGCGATCGTGGTGCCGGTACGCAGAGCGATGTCGGCGATCACCAGGTTTGTGGCCGGATTCGGGCTGGGCCCGTGCAGTTCCCCGCCGTTGTCGGCGAGCGTCTTGAGCGACTTGGCGGGCGCCTTGACGACGCTGGCCGCCTTGCGGGCCTGCCGGGTGAGAGCCTTGGTCGCCATGTTCGCCCTTCCGTGCGGGCCCGTCGCGGAATGGGGCCCGCTTACTTCTTCTTGCCGAAATCCACCGATACGACGTTCGAGCCGTCGTCGGCAGGAGTAATGCGCGAGGCGACGTCGCGTTCCGCCTCGTCGTTGCCGGCGGGGGAGACGTCGTCCTCCTCGTCCTCGGCCATCGCCTGGAACTGCAGCCCGAAGTCGACCGCCGGGTCGACGAAGGCGGTGATCGCGGCGAAGGGAATGTCGAGCTTGGCGGGCATCTGGTTGAACGAAAGGCTGACGGTGAAGCCGGTGTCGGTGACGGCGAGGTCCCAGAACTTGTTCTGGAGCACGATCGTCATTTCGTCCGGGAAACGGGCCTTGAGGTCTGCGCGGATGCTGACGCCGGGGGCGCCGGTCTTGAAGGTGATGTAGAAATGGTGCCCGCCGGGCAACACGCCGTGCGCGGCCTCCACCTGGCCGAGCACGCGGCCGACGACCGCACGCAGGGCCTCCTGCACGATTTCGTCGTAAGGGATCAGGCTGTCTTGGGTGGTGTCGTTCATCGCGCCTACGTGCTCATGGTTCCGGGGCCGGTCAAGCGTGTTCGAACGGAAAATACCACGGACGAGGGGGTTTTCCCTAACTCGTTTACGAAAGCGTGCGACCGATCATTGCCCGTATAACGCACATCGCGCACGCTTGTGCCGCCGGAGAATTGATTCCCGTGCGGCAGGGTCTATAGGCACCAGCCATGCGCACCGCCTCGATCATCCGCAAGACTCACGAGACCGACATCGAAGTCGAGGTCAACCTCGACGGCACCGGGGCCTATCAGGTCTCGACCGGGATCGGCTTCCTCGATCACATGATCGAGCAGTTCAGCCGCCATTCGCTGATCGACATCACCTGCCGCATCAAGGGCGACCTCCACGTCGACCAGCACCACACGACCGAGGACAGCGCCATCGCCATCGGCCAGGCCATCACCAAGGCGCTGGGCGACAAGGCGGGCATCGGCCGCTACGGCGACGTCAACTCGCCGATGGACGAGGCGCTTTCCCGCGTGTCGCTCGACATTTCGGGCCGTCCGTACCTGATCTGGAAGGCCGCCTTCACGCAGGAGAAGCTGGGCGAGTTCGACACCGAGATGGTAGAGCACTGGTTCCATTCGATTTCGCAGGCAGTGGGCATCACCCTGCACATCGAACTGCTTTACGGCACCAACAACCACCACATCTGCGAAGGCATCTTCAAGGGTTTCGCGCGCGCCATGCGCAGCGCGGTGGAACTCGATCCGCGCAAGGGCGGGGCGATCCCCTCGACCAAGGGCATCCTCGGACAGGAGTCACTGTAATGGCCAGTTTCATCGTCTCGCTCACGTACACCGCGCCGATCGAAGAGGTCGACAAGGTGCTCGAGGCGCACGTTGCCTGGCTGCGCGAACAGCATGCGGCGGGCCATCTGCTGGGCTGGGGCCGCAAGGTCCCGCGCGTGGGCGGCATCCTGCTCGCCAAGGGCGAAAGCAAGGCTGCCGTCGAGGCGCTCGCTGCGCAGGACCCGTTCGTGAAGGGCGGCGTCGCCACCATCGAAGTGATCGAATGGGCGCACGGCTTCCTCGACGACAGCGTGGCGGGCCTCGCGGGATGACACTGGCGCTGATCGACTACGGCGCCGGCAACCTCCACTCGGTGGCCAATGCGCTGCGGGCGGCGGGTGCCGAGGACGTGGCGATCACCGCCAACCCCGACGTCGTGCGCGCCGCGGACCGCATCGTCCTGCCCGGCGTCGGCTCGTTCAAGGCCTGCGCGGCGGGATTGTGGGGCATTGCCGGCATGGTCGAGGCGATGGCCGAGCGCGTCCACGTCGGCGGCGCGCCGTTCCTAGGCATTTGCGTCGGCATGCAACTTCTCGCCACGCGCGGGCTGGAGCACGGTGTGACGCCGGGGCTCGATTGGATCGCTGGCGAAGTGCGCCTGATCGAGCGCACCGATCCCGCGATCAAGATCCCCCACATGGGCTGGAACGACGTCAATGTCGGTCGCAAGGACCCGGCGCAGGGCCTGATCGATCCTGGCGAGGCCTATTTCCTCCACTCCTACCACTTCGCGCCCGACGATGGCGCCAGCGTGGCGGCGATGACCGACCACGGCGGCGGCCTTGTCGCGGCGGTGGCGAAGGACAACGTCGTGGGGGTGCAGTTCCATCCGGAAAAGAGCCAGGCCTATGGGCTGGCGATGCTCGGGCGGTTTCTGGAGTGGAAGCCGTGACGCGTCGTCTCGGGGGCTTCGACAAGCTCAGCCTGAGCGGGATCGGGGTGACTTCGCTTGAAAATCCGGACTTGAACCCAAACCCGCTCAGGCTGAGCTTGTCGAAGCCCGCCCACCGCCTTCAGACCCTCAGGAACGTCTCGCAATGATCGTATTCCCCGCCATCGACCTCAAGCAGGGCCAGGTCGTGCGTCTGGCCGAAGGCGACATGGCGCGCGCCACCGTCTATGGCGACGACCCCGCTGCCCAGGCGATGCTGTTCGCCGAAGCCGGCTCGCAGTTCCTCCACGTCGTCGACCTCGACGGCTCGTTCGCCGGCCGCGCGGAGAACCGCGAGGCGGTGGAGGGCATCCTCCAGGTGTTCCCCGGCCACGTCCAGCTCGGCGGCGGAATCCGTGACGCCAAGGCGGTGGCGGGCTGGTTCGACCTCGGCGTCAGCCGCGTGGTCATGGGCACCGCCGCGCTCAAGGACCCGCAGTTCGTCAAGGACATGGCGAAGGAATACCCCGGCGGCATCGTCGTCGCGGTAGACGCGCGCGACGGCATGGTCGCGACCGAGGGCTGGGCCGAAGTGTCCGACGTCTCGATCGTCGACATGGCCCGCCGGTTCGAGGACGCAGGGGTAGCCAGCCTGCTGTTCACCGACATCGGCCGCGACGGTCTGCTCAAGGGCGTCAACATCGACGCCACCGTCGACCTCGCCCGCCGCACCGACCTGCCGGTGATCGCCTCGGGCGGGGTGAAGGGCCTCGACGACATCCGCCTGCTGGCGCTCCACGCCAAGGACGGCATCGAAGGCGTCATCACCGGCCGCGCGCTCTACGACGGGCGGCTCGACCTCGCCGCCGCGATCCAGTTCGCGGAGCGCGAGGGGTGAACGAGAACCGCATGATCGCGGTGCTGGCGACGGTGCTGCTTTTGCCCGCGCTGGTGTGGGCGGTGCAGGATTATCGTGCGGGCAAAGTGCGAATGATGCTGTTCAGCCGTCGCCGTTCCAGCGTCGAGACGCGGCGCGAGGACGATCCGCGCCGCTTCTGGGCCTATACCGCCTTCAACGTGCTGGTATGCGCGGTTGTGGCGGTGTTCGCCGTGCTGCTGTTCTTCAAGCCGGAGTGAGCCTGCCATGACCGTGCGCATCCGCGTCATACCTTGCCTCGACGTTCGCGACGGGCGCGTGGTCAAGGGCGTCAACTTCGTCGACCTGATCGACGCCGGCGACCCGGTGGAACAGGCCCGCGCCTACGACGCCGCGGGGGCGGACGAGTTGTGCTTCCTCGACATTTCCGCCAGCCACGAAGGGCGCGGCACCCTGCTCGACGTGGTGCAGCGCACTGCGGAGGTGTGCTTCATGCCGCTCACCGTGGGCGGCGGCGTGCGCACCGCGGAGGACGCCCGCGCGCTGCTGCTGGCCGGCGCTGACAAGGTGGCGGTGAACTCCGCCGCCGTCTCTCGCCCCGAAGTGGTGGCGGACATCGCCCAGAAATTCGGCTCGCAATGCATCGTGGCCTCGGTCGACGCGCGGCGAACCGGGCCGGGCAAGTGGGAGATCTTCACGCACGGCGGGCGCAACGCCACCGGCATCGACGCGCTGGAGCACGCGGTGAAGCTGGCCGGCTACGGCGCGGGCGAACTGCTCGTCACCTCGATGGACGGCGACGGCACGCAGAACGGCTACGATCTCGAACTGACCCGTGCGATCGCCGATGCGGTGTCGGTGCCGGTGATCGCCAGCGGCGGCGTCGGCAATCTCGACCACCTCGTCGCGGGCGTGACGCAAGGCCACGCCAGCGCAGTGCTCGCGGCCTCGATCTTCCACTTCGGCAAGCATTCGATAGCGCAGGCCCACGCGGCGCTGCGTTCGGCGGGGTTGCCCGCGCGCGGGTGACTTATCCGCAGGGGAACTGGCCCACATCGGGACATACCCCTAACTTCCCTTGCTGCGGCGCGGCAAAAGGCCGATCGGCGCAGGTGATCGCCTCGACAGTCGATTCGACAGGAGCCTCCCCCCGGTGCCTTTGCTGCGATACCTGCCGGCGTTCTTCGTGACCGCCGTTCCGTTTCCTGCCCATGCGGCGGGCGGTATCCCGCTGCCCGAGCCCAGCAGCATGCTGTTGCTCGCCATGGGCGTCGTAGGTGTCGCTGTGGGCCGCCGCTTCTCGTCCAAACGCGGTGGTGACGGCGAGGAGTAACGGCCCACTTGACCGCGCGGTCTGCCCACCGCATGGCCGGATCATGAGCAGCCCCGACACTCTCGCGCGCCTCGAAGCCACGATCGCCCAGCGCCGCAGCGCCGATCCCGATTCGAGCTACGTCGCCAAGCTGAACGCCAAGGGCCTCGGCAAGATCGCGCAGAAACTGGGCGAGGAGGCGACCGAGACGGTCATCGCCGCGCTCACCGAAAGCCGCGAAAGCCTTGTCGGAGAGGCCGCCGACCTGCTGTTCCACCTGATGGTGCTGCTGTCCGCCAAGGACGTGCCGCTGGCGGACGTGCTGGCCGAACTCGACCGGCGCGAAGGCCTGTCCGGCATCGCCGAGAAGGCCGCGCGCTCCAAGACCTGAAGCGGCCCCAGACCTGAAGCGGCCCCAGACCTGAAGCGGAGAGAAACATGCCCATCGATCCGAAGCTGCCGTACGACACCGACAACATCTTCGCGAAGATCCTGCGCGGCGAACTGCCGTGCTCGAAGGTCTACGAGGACGACTTCGCGCTCGCCTTCAACGACATCCGCCCGCAGGCGCCGGTCCACGTGCTGGTGATCCCCAAGGGGCCTTACGTGTCGTGGGACGATTTCACCGCCGCGGCGGACGACGCCACGATTGCCGGGTTCATGCGCGCGGTGGGCACGGTGACGCGCCAGTTGGAACTGGACGGGCCGGGCTATCGGCTGATGGTCAACATGGGCGGGCACGGCCACCAGGAAGTGCCGCATCTGCACGTCCACATCTTCGGCGGCCGCCCGTTCTTCCAGATGATCGCGAGCTAGGGATAGGCCGCTTCCCGCTCGTACCCGGCGTTTCACCCCACAAATCGGCGCGTGGGGCGGGTTCTTCGCGGCATCGGGGTTGAAGTCGCGCCGCCGCCCGTTACACAACCGCCCGGCATGACGGACGCACCAGTATCCCCCCTGTCGCCGCAATCCGGCGTGATCGACGGCGACGTCCATCGCTACGCGCTTCGCGTGTTCTACGAGGACACCGACGCGGGCGGGGTGGTCTATCACGCCAATTACCTGCGGTGGTTCGAGCGCGCCCGATCCGACCTGCTCGACGTACTCGGCATCGACCAGCGCGCCGCGCTCGATGCCGGCGCCGGGCTCTACACCGTGGCCGAGGCGAACTTGCGCTATCTGGCCCCGGCGCGGCTGGGGGACGCCATCGTCGTCGAGACCAGCGCCATGATCGTCGGCCGCGTCGCCTGCACCTTGCGGCAGGTTGCGTGGCGCGGTTCGGTTCAGCTTTGCCAAGGGGTCGTAAAGGTCGGGTTCATCGGCTCTGACGGACGACCGCGTCGACAGCCCGAAGCCTGGCGACAGGCCTTCACATCGCTCGTTCCCATCGCCGCATCCGGTTCGGCCCTGGGTCTGGAAGGACAAGAATGACGCTCGATCTGCTCGCTTCCGCCGTGACGTTCGCCGGCGACACCGGCCGCCTGAACCCGGTCAAGCTGTTCCTCGACGCCGACATCGTGGTGCAGGTCATCATGGCCGGCCTGATCCTCGCCAGCGTATGGGTGTGGACGATCATCATCACCTTTACGTTGCGCATGGGCTCGGTCTCGCGCCGCTGCGACGAATACGAGGAGGGGTTCTGGGAAGCCCAGAACTTCGAGACGTACCAGAAGGAGCGCAAGCGCGGCGACGTGCCGATGGGCAAGGTCGCGGGCGCAGGCTTGGGCGAGTTCAAGGCCAACGCCACTGCCGTCAAGGTCGACCCCGAAGGCGCGCGCCAGCGCATCGGCGCGATCATGAACTCCGCGGTGGGCGAAGAGGCGGACAAGCTGTCCGACCGGCTGAATTTCCTCGCCACGGTGGGCTCGGTCGGCCCGTTCGTGGGCCTGTTCGGCACCGTATGGGGCATCATGAAGAGCTTTTTCGACATCGGCCAGCAACAGAATTCCTCGCTCGCCGTGGTCGCACCGGGTATCTCGGAGGCGCTGTTCGCCACGGCGATCGGCCTGTTCGCGGCGATCCCGGCGGTTATCGCCTACAACCGCTTCTCGCATAAGGTGAACGGCTTCGAGGCGCGCCTGCAGCGCTTCGCCGACCATCTCCACGCCGCGCTGACCCGTCAGCTGGAGCAGCGCTGATGGCGATGGGTATGTCGGGCGGCGGAGGCCGGGGCCGAAGGCGCGGGCGCGGTTCGCGCGGGCCGATGGCTGAGATCAACGTCACGCCGCTGGTCGACGTGATGCTGGTGCTGCTCATCATCTTCATGGTCACGGCGCCGCTGCTCAAGGCCGCGGTGCCCGTGGAGCTGCCTGAAACGCGCGCCAAGGCGATGAGCGAGGAGCAGGGCCAGATCACCATTACCCTGCGCCGCGACGGCGCGGTGTTTTACGAGGAAGACCTGCTCGCCCCCGGCGAACTGGCCGACCGTCTCGCCGCCGTGCCCAAGGGCGCCGACGGCAAGCAGCCGCTCGTTACCCTGCGCGCCGACAAGGCGCTCGACTATGGCCACGTCATGGAAGTCATGGGCGAGTTGAACCGCGCCGGCTTCACCTCGATCTCGCTGGTGACCGATGTCAGCGGTGGTTAAGGCGACGGAGGTAGGGTTCGCCTGATGGCAGTTAAGGGCATGCGCAAGGACGAAGGGATCGGCCTCGCCGTCGCCGTGGTGCTGCACCTCGGCGTGCTGGCGGCGATCCTCTATAGCCCGGCCGGCAACGACGTGGTGCAGCCGCCGCAGCGCATCGAGGTGACGATCAGCGACGAGGTCGCCAAGACCTCCACCGCGCGCGAACTCGGCGAAGCGGCGCCCGACAAGGGGCCCGAGCAAGGCGAACCCGCGCCTGAAGCCGCGCCGCCGCCCGAGGAGCCTGCAGAGCCCGCGCCGGCGCCCAAGGCGGAGCCTGAGCCGGCTCCCGAACCCGCGCCCAAGCCCGTCGCCAAGCCCCGCCCGCCAGAGCCTGCGCCAAAGCCCAAGCCAGTACCCAAACCTGTTCCCAAGGCACCGCCAAAGCCCGCTCCCAAGCCGGCCCCGAAGCCTGCGCCCAAGCCGGCCCCGAAGCCCGCGCCCAGGCCCGCTCCGGCCAAGCCGACGCCGCGCAAGCCCAGCGCGATCGACGGCATCGTCAAGTCCGCACCCCGCACGCCCGCCAAGCCTGCGGCCAAGCCCGCGCCTCCGGGCCGCACCGCCTCCACCGGCAAGGCCACCACGCCGCCGCGCAAGGCGGGCAGCAGCGCGTTCGACGATGCCTTCAAGCCGGGCACGCCGGGCGCCAGCGCGAACGTCACCAAGCCCACCGGCACGCCGGCCGCGCAGATCGGCCCGGCGGATCGCTCGGCGCTGGGCGCGTCGATCAGCCGCCAGCTCAAGCCGCACTGGCAGGCGCCCCAGGGGGCCGACGTCGAGTTGCTTGTCACCAAGGTGCGCTTCCGCCTCAACCGCGACGGCACCCTGGCGGGCAATCCCGAAGTGGTGAGCACCACCGGCCAGAACGCCGCGAACCAGGCTCAGGTCGCGCGCCACCAGGAACAGGCGGTCCGCGCCGTCAGGCTTGCCGCGCCCTTCAATCTGCCCGATGATCTCTACGAGGGCTGGAAGGTCGTCACGACCAATTTCGACAGAAGGCTATCGCAATGAAGATAACCCGCATTCTCGCCCTGGGATTGATGCTTTCGGTATCGGGCACCGCCTTCGCGCAAGGCGCGCCCGCGCCCGTGGTCGCCGCTACCCCGCCTGCCGAAGACGGCGGCCTCGAAGTCACCGTGTCGGACGACAGCGCCTGGCAGGACCTGGGGATCGCCATCACCACCTTCGCCACCGACGCGGACGTGCCGACCAGCACCAATGCCGGCACCACCGGACAGCTCGGCCGCGCGCTGTCGCAAGTGGTCGCGGGCGATCTCAAGAACAACGGCCTGTTCAAGCCCTCTGGCCCGGACGGCCTGCCGCAGCCGGCTTATGCGCAAGTGCAGGCGCCCGACTATGGCGTGTGGTCTCCGCGCGGCGCCGACATGCTGGTGCAGGGCTTCGTGCGCGGCGGGACCGACGGCCAGATCACCGTGGGCTGCTACCTCTACGACGTGCGGCTCAAGCAGCAGCTGGTGAAGGGCGGCTGGCAGGTCGCTCCGTCCGACTGGCGCCGCGCCGCGCACAAGTGCGCCGACATGGTCTATTCGCGGCTGTCGGGCGAAAGCCCGTTCTTCGATTCCAAGATCGCCTACATCGCCGAGACGGGCCCCAAGGGGAACCGCATGAAGCGGCTGGCGATCATGGATTCGGACGGCGCGAACCACCGCTTCCTTACCAGCGGCCAGTCGATGGCGCTGACCCCGCGCTATTCGCCGGACTACAAGAAGATCCTCTACCTGTCGTACCTCAACGGCCAGCCGAGCATCTACGCCTACGACCTCGCCACCGATCGCCAGACGCTGATCGCGCGCACCGGCGCGCCCACGCTGGCGCCGCGCTGGTCGCCCGACGGCAAGTGGGTGCTCTATTCGATGGCCAAGGGCGGCACGACCGACATCTACCGCATCTCGTCCGCCGGCGGCGGCACCCCGCAGCGCCTGACCAATGGCCCTGGCATCAACATCGGCGGCAGCTATTCGCCCGACGGAACCCGGATCGTGTTCGAAAGCGACCGTTCGGGCACCCAGCAGATCTATGTGATGAACGCCGACGGCTCGAACCAGAACCGCATCAGCTTCTTCGGCGGCCGCGCCGCTACTCCTGAGTGGAGCCCGCGCGGCGACCAGATCGCCTTCACCCACATCGCCGGCAATTTGCGCATCGCGGTGATGACGCCCAGCGGCGGCGGCATGCGCCACCTGACCGATTCGTGGCAGGACGAAGCGCCCACGTGGTCGCCGAACGGCCGCATCGTGCAGTTCTTCCGCACCGCCAAGAGCACGGGCCTCGCCTCGATCTGGCAGGTCGACCTGACGGGCCGCAACGAGCGCAAGCTGCCCACCCCGGTCGGCGCCTCGGACCCGGCCTGGGGACCGATCCGGCCCTGATTCAGAGCCTGCTTGGCAAAGTCCGGTTCCGGCCCGCTCCCCCACCCGGCCTCCCACAGTGTATCCTCGATGGGAGGCCGGGTGGGGGAGCGGGCCGGAACCGGACCCGAAAGTCACCCTTTGGTGTCTTTCGAAGCAGGCTCTTAGTCTCGTTGGCCTGTGTTCAGGTTGACTGTGTAGAGAATTGAACGGAACTTCACACCATGCCGACCATTTCAAGCGGTCGAGCAGCATAGGAGATTTTGCCGATGCCATCCGTCCTTACGTTCACTCGGGTGAACCGCGCCGGCGCCGTGGCGCTCGTGGTCGCAGGTGCCCTGGCGATCTCCGCCTGCGGCAAGAAGGCTCCCGCGCAGCTGCCGCCCGATCCGGGCCCGGCGACCACCACTGCCGACAGCGGCTATGGCAACACCGGCGCCGCGCAGCCCGGCAGCCAGGCCGATTTCGTCGCCAAGATGATGGGTTCGGACACGATCTACTTCGCGCTCGACAAGTCGGACGTCGATGCGCAGGACCAGGCCGCGCTCGCCAAGCAGGCCCAGTGGCTGCAGCAGTATCCCGCCAAGCGCGCCACGATCGAGGGCCACTGCGACGAACGCGGCACCCGCGAATACAACATCGCGCTGGGCGAACGCCGCGCCAACGCGGCCAAGAACTACCTCGCCAGCCTGGGCATCGATCCTTCGCGCATCACAACTGTGAGCTACGGCAAGGAACGCCCGATCGCGCTGGGTTCGGACGAGCAGTCGTGGGCGCAGAACCGTCGCGCCGTGACCGTCACGATCGACTGATGATCCGCCCGGCGCGCGACATGCCCGCGCGCCGGGCCGCCTTTTTGCGGGCGATGCACGCTACGGGGCTTGCATCGCTTTCGAGTCGGGGCTTATCGGGCGTCTGATGAGCCGTGTACGCCGTTCCACTGATTGGGGTTTCCCGCGCTGGCGCGGCTATGGCAGCTCGCGCGAGGCGGCGCAGGTGCGCCTGTGCGATCGCCACGGCTGCACCGATCCGGGCATGTGCCCCGCGCCCAAGAGCCCCAACAGCCCCGACCGCTGGTATTTCTGCCAGCGTCACGCCGCCGAATACAACGCCGGTTGGGACTACTTCGCCGGGCTCGACGCCGAGGAAGCCGCGACGCGCGAGGCGCAGGAGCGCTCCGACAACGGCGGATACCATGAATCCGCGCACTACGGCTGGGCCAGCTCCGGCGACGGCAGCCGCAGCCGCGACGAATTGCGCGCGCTCGAAGCGCTCGGGCTCGACCCCGATGCGGACTTCGACGCGGTGCGCCGTGCCTGGCGGTCCAAGGCCAAGGAAGTCCACCCCGACGTCCGGCCCGGCGATGCTGAGGCCGCCAAGGCCTTCCAGACCTATCAGTTGGCCTATGAAGTCCTGCGCGCGGCGGAAGAACGCCGCGAGTGGAAGGGCTGAGCCGGGGCGGGGCCGGCGCCTCGCCCGCTACATGTTCCTCGTCATTGCGAGCGAAGCGAAGCAACCCAGCGCGGCGTAATACTGCCCTGGGTTGCTTCGCTTCGCTCGCAACGACGAACATCCAGTGCTTGGGCTCGTCTCCCCCACCGCGCCAATTGACTCGCCCACTACGTAAAGACTAGTAACCTGAATCACACGACAGGTTCTGCCGTCGTCGATCCGGGGCTCGCGCATTTGATCTGAGACACATCTTCGTCGGACTTGTCCGGCGGGGTTTCCGGGCGGGTTCGTATAACAAGAACGAGGGATCCTTTCGGAAGGCATAGCATTCGCCTGAAAGGACCCGTGCGATGAATTACGATGCGCAGAGCCTCGCCGCTGTGATCGAGGACCGGCGCGACATCATGCTCACGCCGCATTTCCGCTTGTCCGAGCTGCTCAAGACCTCGCACCGCGCGGACAACTGGCCCTCCGCGCCGGAGGAAATTCTCAAGCTGCAGTACGTCTGCTTCTGGGTGCTGGAGAAGGTGCGCACGCATTTCGGCCGCCCGGTCAGCGTCAACAGCGGCTATCGCTCCAGCGCGGTCAACGCGCTCGTCGGCGGGTCCACCACCTCGCAGCACATGAAGGCCGAGGCGATCGACTTCGAGGTGCCGGGCGTGGCCAACGGCGACGTGGCGGTGTGGATCCGCGACACCCTCGTCTTCGACCAGCTGATCCTCGAATGCTACACCGCAGGCGAGCCGTCCTCGGGCTGGGTGCATTGCTCGCTCGTGCGGCAGGGCAACCGCCGTTCGACACTGACCGCGCAGAAGAACCGCAAGACCGGGCGAATCAGCTATGCCAGCGGGTTGCAGACATGAAGCGCGCGGGCCTTGCGCTCGCGCTGGTGCTGGCGGGGTGCTCGAACGCGCCGCCCGCCCAGTTGGCGGAATGCCGCGTCGGCGATTTCCTGGGCGACTGGGTCAGTCCCGCACGGGCGCAGGACGGCGTGGCGGTGGGGGCAGGGGCAGTCACGGTGATCGCGGGCAGCTTGCGCACCCCGGTGCCCTACGTCGCCAAGCGCGACCTCGGGCGCGTGACCCGGCAAGTGCTGCGCCAGGAATTCGCCAACCTCGCGGCGCTGGGACACCTGCCGCCCACGCCGGAAGATCCAAGCGACGCGGTCTGCGCGATCCAGCTGATCCGACCCCAAGGCGCGGCGGCGCTTGTGGCCACCGGCCGGGATCTGGTGCTGCTGGAGGAAACCGGCGGCGCCGACCCGCCCATCGCCATGCGCCTGCGCCGAGGCAAACCGAAGCCCGCCGTGGCGCCGGACCTGCTGACGCCGCCGAGCTGATAGGGCCGTCTTCGGCTAAGTCTCGCGACCAAAAACGACAAAGGGCGCGGCCACTGGCCACGCCCCTCGTTCGTGTAGATGCCGACGGCTGTCGCTTACTTAGGCGACAGCACCATCAGCATCTGGCGGCCTTCCATGCGCGGATAGGCCTCGATCTTGGCTACGTCTTCGACGTCCTGCTGGACGCGGCGCAGGAGGTCCATGCCGAGCTGCTGGTGCGACAGTTCACGGCCACGGAAGCGCAGGGTGACTTTCACCTTGTCGCCATCGGCGATGAAGCGCGATACATTGCGCATCTTCACGTCGTAATCGTGGTCGTCGATGTTCGGACGCATCTTGATCTCTTTGATCTCCTGCGTCTTCTGCGTCTTGCGCGCGGCGTTGGCCTTCTTCTGCGCCTCGTAGCGGTACTTGCCGACATCGAGGAATTTGCAGACCGGCGGATCGGCGTTCGGCGAGACTTCAACGAGGTCGAGACCGACCTCGGCTGCCTGCTCGATCGCCTGGCGCGTGTACATGACGCCCAGGTTCTCTCCGTCCTGGTCGATGACGCGGACCTTGTCGGACTGGATCATGGTGTTGAAGCGCGGTCCACTTTTGACCGGTGGCGTCATCATGCGCCGGGGTGGGGGTGCTATAAAGGTTCTCCTGAGTCGTTACTGTCGACGTGGCTGAATTGCGGGGTCATTAATGCGAATCGCCCGCTCACGCAAAGCCGATTTCGCGATCGTGTAAATGGGGCCCCTGGCCGGTCTCCCAGCCGTCCCGCGATATAGGTACTCAGGCGGCCTTGCGCCAGAGGGGATAGCGGATCAACTGCCCCCGCGCGGGCACCAGCGCCTCGATCGCGTCGGCGGGCTGGAGCGCGGACAGGATCGCCGGATCGGCCGCGTCCATGCCGCCGGTCAGCGCGCCGAAAGCAGGCAGAATCAAGCGGTTCTCGCTCACCACCGCGCAAGGCCGGGCGATCCGCCGGCCGCGCGCGTGGACGATCAGGCGCGGGTGGAAATGGCCGGAAACCTCGGCCTCGGCCGTGCCCGGCAGCGCCTGGTGGCGCAGCGCGAAGCCGCCCAGCACCAGTTCGCCCACCCGTGTGCCGCCGGCTTCGTCGCCCAGGTGCGGATCGTGGTTGCCGGTGATCCACACCCAGTCGAGCGCACGGGTCAGCGCCGCGAGCATCCCCGCCGCGTGCGCTTCGAGCCGGCCGGGGCCGTGGCTGTCGTGGAAATTGTCGCCCAGCGCATAGACCCGCCGTGCGCCCGTGGCCCGCACCGCGCGCGCCAGTCGGTCGAGCGTCTCGCGGCTGTCGTAAGGGGGCAGCATCTGCCCGGTGCGCGCGAAGAAGCTAGCCTTTTCGAGGTGAAGGTCGGCCACTAGCAGCGCGCGTTCGCGCGGCCAGTACAGAGCAGCGGCGCCGCGCGTGGGCGCAGCTTCACCGCCGCCGTCGACCAGCAGCATTTCCTCACCACGGAACGAAAAGGGAACCATGGCTTTCCCTTGCCGCAGCCCGCACGATTTGGCAAGCGCCTCCCATGACCGACTGGACCCCTTACACCGCCCGCGCCAGCGACTGGTTCCGTAGCCTGCGCGATTCCATCTGCGCCGAATTCGAGGCGATCGAGCGCGAGGCGGGGTCCGACGCGACGTTCCGCTACACCCCCTGGCAGCGCGCCGCGCTCGAAGGCGAGGACGCCGATACTGGCGGCGGCACGCAAGGGCTGATGAAGGGCCGGGTGTTCGAGAAGGTCGGCGTCAACATCTCCACCGTCGCGGGTGGCCTCGCGAAGGACTTTGCCGCCACCATCAACGGCGCCTCGGCGCAGGACAACGGCTTCACCGCCACCGGCATCAGCCTCGTCGCGCACATGGCCAACCCGCACGTGCCCGCCGTCCACATGAACACGCGGTTCCTGACGACGACCAAGGCCTGGTTCGGCGGCGGCGCCGACCTCAACCCGCCGATCCCCTACGACGAGGACACCGCCGAGTTCCACGCCGCCTTCAAGGCCGCCTGCGACGCGCACGGCGAAGGGTACTACGATCGCTACAAGGCCTGGGCGGACGAGTATTTCTACATCCCCCACCGCAAGGTCCACCGCGGCGTCGGCGGCATCTTCTACGACCACCTCGAATGCGCCGACGAGGCCGCGTGGGAGGCCAACTTCGCCTTCACGCAAGCGGTCGGCAAGGCATTCCTGGCGGTGTTCCCGATGCTGGTGCGCCGCCGTCTGGGCATGGCGTTCACGCCTGCGGACAAGGCGACGCAGCTCGAATGGCGCGGCCGCTATGCGGAGTTCAACCTCGTCTACGACCGGGGCACGCTGTTCGGCCTCAAGACCGGCGGCAACATCGACGCGATCCTGATGAGCCTGCCGCCTCGCGCGACGTGGTCGTGATCCAGTGGCGCTGATCCCGGTTGCCGACGACGTCCTTGCGACGATCGTCACGACGCTGGAAATGCGCAAGCGACCGCCGCTGCGGCCGAGCCCCGGATCGCGGTTGCGGCTGGTGAAGTGGGAGCGGCCCGCGCTGGAGAAGTATCGCGCGCTGTTCCGGCGGGT
>Ga0247734_1001765_pt1 | contig 15791 bp, 12 predicted proteins | sample UWRJL103311B2_FD_180933 | JGI IMG/M metagenome (GOLD analysis project Ga0247734, IMG submission 180933) | Plant litter microbial communities from Arlington Agricultural Research Station in Wisconsin, United States - UWRJ-L103-311B-2 | ecosystem: Environmental > Terrestrial > Plant litter >... | reverse complement strand
ACCCTAAGATAACTCACGAACGATTGTGGATCCGCATAAGAAAGGAGGTGAAATAAGCGAGTTTCTTTTTAAAGGGGCGCCCCGTTCAGGAGGCCGCAGGGGGGAAATAAGTAGCGGATTGGAGGGCACAAGGCTGTAATAAATGATGATTATAAAGTACCCGAACTCTGCCGACGTTTCGAACTCCCGAGAGGCAAAGTCCAGTCCCCAGGTATTAACATGGAGCTGTTGGTTGGTTGATTGCTTGCTTCTCAAACAGCTGAGAGTAGTACATCTTATTATGTAATATCTCATGATCCAAATTTTCAGATATGGATAACTCAAACACAGTAACTTCGAGTATCAATCAAGTAAATCAAGATAACGCACATGAAATTTATCTATGTCACTATCTAATGCCCCGTCTTCTTTTCCTCCACGCTTTAAACTCCTTCACAACACCCATTACTAGTGGAACCCCCATAGGGCCTAACAACGGCATATATACCGTTATTTTATGCTCGTCGGGGAAGTACAACTGACCAACCATACTCTTCTCGAAAAAAGCTTTCTCAGCTGCCTCTTCTGCGATTCTTGCGTTTTCTAATCCTTCTTTGCCACCAAGGCCATCGCAAGCTTTGCGTAGATGAGATAGTGTGGTGTAAACACCGTCTGCGACGCTACGAGGGATGGAAATTGAAGGTAATGCTAAAGATAGACGGGCCAGAGAACCCATTGTACCTGAAGCCTTTAAAAGGAGGCCAGCGGAGCGAACACGTACTAGTGTCATCAGACGAAGGGGCAAAGATCCGGATTCTGGTGCTCCAAGGAGGGACATGAGTTGGTTTGAAAAGATCAGCATTGCGGGTCTTAAATTGGCAACATCGGATTGAATCACAACACCTCCCCATTGTGGAATCAGCCAGCTTTTCCCGCCCCCTTCCACCTCCATATCTCCGATGTATATGATGAAGTTTATAGTTGGAGCTCCGCCAATACTAGGGCTTAGAGGCCATTCTGCAGCATTGATAAAACCGCTCAAATCTTCACGTTTTAAAACATTGCCGCTTACACCTGGAGTGGCGTACAGCTGGACTTGGGTATCGATAGTGAAATTACTGACAGACGAGAAACTTTCTAGAAGAGGCTTCATGTGTTCTTCTAATGCGGCTTCGATGTCCCAGGAGGAGGGAGTGGCAGTGGGGGTAAAGAGCGAAAATGTCAGGTGGTAGGTTCGTGAGTATTTTGTGGATCTGGTTCGCCATTTTGAAAGAGATTCTGCTACATTTGGAGCGAGTGATTTTGGACTTTGTTCCGGAGGAGCAGAGCTTGTGGAAAGGAGGTAGGCTATCATGGCTTGTTCTTCTGCAAATAGCTGCCGCAATGTATTCGCAATAAATGTGCCGAGGGAAGAGGAAGAGCTCGAGCTTGAAGGAACTTGGTTTGGAGTATAAAAGATATCGAGGATAGGTGAGTACTTTTGTAAATCCGCCTGGAAAGTTGCTCCTTTCAATAGACGTATAGTGAGGGCTACCTCCTCATCTGTTGTATCGATATTCCCCGCAGAAATCCCATCTGCGCTGGCCGATGCATTTGCAGAGGGGGAAAGTTGTAAACGTAAATGATGCGCAGAAAAATCATTCAGATCGTCTAGCGCATGCTGCGTGGTTCGGAGAAGATGCTGGGCCTCGTGATCCTGCAAGGAGTCCGTCTCTATGGAGATACGGAGGGGAAAGACTGGTCTGCATGCCTATATAGCGATTAGCAGACATACATCGTGTTGAAAGTGTGAGCGAGAGGTACCCTTCCGTCTGCCCAATCCATCATTTCGTCCAGGGGCAAGCTCGCCCGGTATATCGCAGTTGTCTTCCACCATATTGGCAGCCCGAATAATATGATTATGGCCCAAAAAGATAGCAGGACGTGGTTTCGCATTCGAATTTGCTCGGGCTTCTCTGGAGGTGGTTCTCGTCTGAGGGGGGCAGCATTTGTTGCGCCGGGTGGTGCTTCCTGATCCATAGCTACAACATCGTCATCTCTGGCTTCAGCTACGAGCTTTGGCTCTGCCGGCATGTCGAGTGTGGATAGGTAGAGAGGTAGGGACTGTGGTGTTGTACGGGGTTGCTCCCTTAGCTAGCTACTTACTGGAGGTTGGTGCTGTATAGGAATACCGTATTATTTATTGTACTGACTCAATATACGTACTGGACAAATACACACGTACCCCTGAACGTTCGGGAACTTCCGCCCACCAGCCTTATGGTAATGCCAAGCCATACAGCACAGTAGTGTCCGTAGTAAACAATGGAGACACCCCTACAGTACAGTTATTGTACAGTTACTGTTCCATAAACTTTCGGTACTCATACTCCATACTCCGAACGGTTAGCTTCGCTAATTTCTCTGCGCTTATTCTCTACTACAAGTAGTCCCGTTGGTTCCAACAGATCTTGCATATCTTTGTGTTACCTACCAATCTAAATATGCTCGCTTTGAACCACCAATTCGGTAACACGATGCTATTCAGAGCTCGGAAGCATCGACGTATACGGTAAGGGGCACGGCACGAATGACAAAGATAAGGAGGGGAAACTACTACGGGAGGTGGGGTTCACGGCCTAAACAGGTTAGCCCATCTCATGGATGCCTCGGCCAGTTATCTCCAATGCGTAACATGCATATGAAGTATGGAGAAAGGTTGGTAGAGAGCTAGCAGCTTTTCTCAATATGGCCAATTGCTTTGCCGACGGTATGATATAGATACAACCGGGTATATCATAGTTCGCTGTTACTCCCTTGCTTGTCGTCCATCTATTCCCATTTTCTAGAGTTCTATCTCTATCGCTCTCTCCCTCTTTCTCATTTTTTTTTGGCTGAGCACAACAATTGGCCACCCCTTCGCTATTTTACAGGCTTACAAACTTGATCCAAACCAGTAACCTACTCGCAATCCGGCGTCGAGTACTCCGTGCAGACAATGCCCGGTGAGTAACGGGTTCCCGGGTCTCTGTTGTCAGATCTCATACGACAAAGGTTCCATTGTTCTATTTTCTTATTACTGACTGATACTACAGTTCCCCTGGCTTTAGCAGCTCCGGCTGCTGTGGCTACTGCGGCATACCTAAACGCAAGAACATCCTTCTCCTACGATGTACGCCTGATCAAAAGTGCCGTAAAATCCCAGCTCATCAACGCCATCCGCGAGAAGAGAGACAGGCTCAATCTGTTCTATACTCTAGAGAGCCATGCCTTAGGAAAACAAGCCAACTCTGTGTTCATTATCTTTGAAGGGAATCAGTACACATACAAGGAGACCTATGACATAGTTTTGAAATACGGAACATGGCTCAAGGCTAAACACAATATTAAGCCCAAAGAGGTTGTGGTCATGGACTTCATGAATTCAGCTACATTTGTCTTTGTGTGGTTTGGGATCTGGGCTATTGGCGCAAAGCCTGCGTTTATCAACTACAACCTGACTGGCAAAGCCTTGACACACTGTGTCACAAGCTCTACTGCGCGGCTCTTTCTTGTAGATGCAGAGCTTCAAGGGAATGTCGACGATGTCGTACGAACAACCCTTACAGGTGTGCAGATTGAGGTTATGACCACAGAGGTGCAAGGCGATATAATGTCAACTGTGGGAGTACGAGAACCTGATGCAGTTCGAAGTGAAGACAAGTCACAGAACATGGCAGCTCTCATTTTCACCAGTGGCACAACTGGCCTTCCCAAACCTGCGATTGTGAGTTGGACTAAGACGAACGTAGCATCAGTTTTAGTTCCAACTTGGGCATCGTTTGAGAAATCGGATATATTTTACACAGCAAGTATATCTATGAGTTCGATAATGAAAACTAGCTAACTGATGCAGTGTATGCCGCTCTATCATAGTTCTGCAGCTTTGCTTGGACTATGTACCACGTTAGAGAATGGCTCTGTCATAGTCATAGGAAAGAAATTTTCAACGAAGACATTCTGGTCAGAAGTCCGTGCTTCAAATGCAACTATTATCCAATATGTTGGGGAATTATGTCGCTACCTGCTGGCAGCACCCCCGCAGATTGATCCAGTGACTAGCGAAAATATTGATCAGGCGAACTCTGTGCGTATGGCTTTCGGAAATGGTCTGCGACCTGATGTATGGAGCAAATTCAAAGAACGTTTCGACATTGGTATAATCGCTGAGTTCTATTCTGCTACCGAAGGCTCATCAGCTAGCTGGAATTATTCCAAAAATGATTTTTCCAAAGGAGCTGTTGGGCGGAACGGTATGCTCGGTAACTTGTTACTCGGAAGAATGTGGGCTCTAGTAGAACTGGACTGGGAAACCGAGACACCTTTCCGTGACCCAAAAACTGGCTTTTGCAAAAGGGCCAAGCCTGGGGAACCGGGTGAAATGTTATACAAACTTGATCCAAACAATATCGAGCGTGGTTTCCAAGGTTATTTCAACAATTCCAAAGCTACCAGCAGCAAGATAATGCGAGACGTATTTGTGAAAGGCGATGCTTATTTCAGAACCGGAGACATGATATCATGGGACAGCGAAGGCCGAACATATTTCAATGATCGAATTGGAGATACTTTTAGATGGAAATCGGAAAATGTCAGCACCAATGAAGTCTCTGAAGCATTAGGCAATCATCCCTCGGTACATGAAGCCAATGTTTACGGTGTCGAACTTCCACACCACGATGGTCGTGCCGGCTGCGTCGCCATCGTACTTGCCAATCCTCCCAATGAACAACTTCTCTCGGATCTTGCAAGTCATGCCCAAAAAGTCCTCCCTCGCTTTGCTGTCCCACAGTTTTTACGATTCTGCAAGGAGATGCAATCAACAGGCACGCTAAAACAGCAGAAACATGGCTTGAGACTACAAGGTGTAGATCCGACAAAGACGGGCGACGATGAGCTATTTTGGCTTCAGAGAGGCACCTATGTGAAATTTAGCAAGAAAGATTGGGAAGCGTTAAATGGTGGGAGAGTTAAGTTGTAGTGTTGGATATACCCTATTTAGAGATTTGTACAGTGCTATATATTTTTCAACACCTTTAAGAATACGTAAAATTTTCTATCCATGGTCTTGGTTCTATATCATGAGTCTCTCTAACATTCGAGACTCTCCATGTTGGTCTTCGTCAGATGGTCAGAGGGAGGGATGAATTCATAAAAGGGGCTTCGGTTCTTTTACAAAAGTGGATTGACGCTGATCCAAGGATGAGATTCCTCTCAGGAAACCCAAGCAAACCTAAAATTGCATGGCCACTTGCCAAGGAGTACGAAAACTCCAATTCGCTTCTAGCATCCTATCACGATTTTGATAGTACAACTAGTGGTGTGCGGCTGAACGCATCTAGACCAAACTCGTCCTGTCTTTGTCGCGCCACCACCCCACCAAGTAATAGTTATATATCCAGCGTTCTTCTAGAAAAATTGTGAAGATGTGGTACTAGGTGTTTTGTTGCTTTGGGTCGAAGGTAAGTATTATGTAAAGATGGATATGTTCAAGAAAGCAAAGAGCAAAGTCCAAGCAACGGTAAAGGAAGTGCAAAAGGTTGCGGAACAGCAACAGCAGAAATACAAAAGTGGTCCGCAAGTACCAGCCGGAAAACATGGTGTATATCAGACTCCAGTTCAAGAGCAACAGTATGGTCATTCCCATCAAAACTCATACCAGCCACAAGCTCAGTATGGCCCTCCATCTGGCTATGGCCCTCCAACGTATGGTCAACAGCCAGCGCAACCACAGTCTTACTTCCCACCGGCTGCTCAAAATGGGTATCAAAACTCACAACAGAATACTTATCATACACCACCGCCGCAAGATCAGATGTACTCGCAGTCTCCTCACCAATCGCCCTACTCTCAAGCTCAAAATCAACAATACACCTCTTCACCTCCACAGCAGCCACACGTAGCGCAAATTCAGCCTTACTATCCTCAGTCGGTGATATCTGCGTCTAATCAGGGTGTCCAGTATACTGCTACGCCTCCTCCAGTACTTGGGATTCAACCACATGCTAATACCTGTGAAATCCCCGCACCTTCGAGAGATGCATCCACTATTCATCCACCACCACCTCAAGTTCCGGGAAGCTATCCAAATGCTCCTCCTATCCAGCAAACAGTACCACCGCCAGAGAAAAATTTCCATTCATCACCAGAAATTCCAAACTCTGCTCCGCTCCAGCAAAGAACCCAACCTCACTTCCAACTGGCTCATCGTCAAACTCCTACCCACATAACCCAAGATTACTCCAAACATCTGCCAAATCAGTCTTCAGAAATTTCATCTCGTCCTCTTCAAAGCTTGAAGCAATGCACAGATGGCGAAGGAGAGCTAGCAGATGCCATCCAATTCTATCAATTTTCACCTAATGTTCTCTCCCCTCAAACAAATCTGGACCCGGATTATGACTACATTTGCGAGTTTTGTTTCCGCACTAAAATATCTCCATACCAAGCGCTCATCTCATGCTTCATCCCACTACCCAAGAAATTATGGCCATCCACGGATTCTAGTCCACCCGTGTTCCACGATAGGTATGCGTGCTCTCTCCGCCTTCCAACCGCCCAGTCAATATTATACAACAGCTGCATTCCCCAAAACTCCATCCAACCGCTAGTACAGTTCACTCAGAATGCTAAAGCTTTCCCTGTCTGTTCTGGAGAATCGATACCTTCGGGTCAAGCTTACTATGCCACAGATCGCATTCCGGACTTTGGTCTCTGTATTCCATGTTTCGAAACCTATGTCAAAGGCACCAGCTTCGAACGCAAATTCAAGCAGAAACGCGATTCAACAGGTTCGACATGGGCTTGTGATTTGGGACTCTTTCCGTTCATCGATCGATGGTTGCGCACAAATCTTCGTGGCTCAAGTCCAGATTTCGAGAGATTTGTTGCTGAAGCTATGCAGAGAAAGAGTCTCGCGCCTTGTCCTGGAGAGTTGGTCGCTATTGATGATGCCGTATCTGGACCTGCGTATCATTATGGACCGAAGGAAGATCTTGCGGGTGTTTATTGCGAATCTTGTTATTTTGATATACTCAGAGACACTGTTCTGGGACTGGATTTGGGCCACCGATATCTGATTGAAGATCAATACAAAGGCAGTCTAATCTGTGAATTAGCATCACCATATTCGCAAGTCGTAATGAGTGTAGCTCTGGCTAAAGGTACTGCTGGAATATGGAGGGATACGATGGCCAAGTTACATGGAGTTACTGCTTGCAAAAGGGCTCAGGGCGTGAATGAAGGCATTGATAATTTAGAGGGCGAGTTATTTGAATGGTATGCCTTAACGGACTATCCTCAAATTGAAGTATGTCCACATTGCTATTGGACGACTGTGAAACTAAATGGTGCCGACCATCTTTTCTCTCCCATTCACCGACCTCTCAAGCCAAACTTCATACGTCAATGCTACCTCTCAGGCCCGCTACAGGACAATGGCGACGAGTCAGCCGATGTCTCGAGTTCCCGAAATTTTCAGTTTACAATTGCCTGGCGCGGTAAATTGCTCCGCAACGCTCTCTCATATGGTTATGATTCAAAAGGCAATTTCGATAGCCTTTTATTTACGGCAAAGAAGTTATCGAACATGCCTGCACCGTGTGCTCATCAACTTCGTGGATTTGCTTCTGGGTCTGAGAGGAAGTTTTTCGGGAGGTTCGCAGAGGATCCTAGTGATCCCGATGATTGCACAATTGTCATGTGCGAGGAGTGTCATTGGGATTGTGTAAAATCTGATTCTCTGATAGCTTCCAAATTCACTGATATCAGTGAGAGGGCTTATACTGAATATATAGCGGCTACGGGAGTCTGGTGCCAGACTTACTCTAAGCTTTCAAAGATGAAACTGTCGGACGCTGCCAAGACTGGCGATTTCAGGAGCTTTGCTAGGCACTGGAACAAGAGAGCCGAAGTAAAGAAGCGCTATGATCCATGGCCAGCTCGGGTACGTACTTCTGTTACATTAGAACTCCCAATCCCCTAGGATATTTTGAGACCTATTGTGTAAAGAATTATGGGACAGTAAAGACCCTTTTTGGAGAATTCATGAATCTGCAACCTTATTATCATTAAGATGCTAGAATTTCGGCTATTAAAAGTCAAACATGCTAACCGATCTATAGATGCAAGCACAAAACGACGCCTGCAAGAAGTACACCGAGGAGTTGAACCAGCATACAGATATGGCAGTCCAACAGGGTAGTATTCAGCTAATGCAACAACTGAACGCACAACAGAATGCATTTATCATGGGTGTTGGAGGTTCAGTCTCTGCAGCGGCTAGTGATGGTTCTTTTCAATATGGAAATTCCCAGGTATGTTTCCTGTTTCTATCAAAAAGTTCTTATGATGAGAGGGAGGCTAATTGTAAGAAGATTGGAATGCATGGCAGTTCTGGCTCGGCAGCAGCGGCTCAGGCTCATCTATTAGCAGCGAACATGCCAAAATCCAGCATCCCGTGGGCACATGGAGGTGTAAATATGGTTGAGATTCAAAAGAGAATGCTAGCGGAGTTTAATGCAGTTTCTGCCGAGTTTATTGCTATAGAATAGTGCTAATAGCTTTTATAATATAATCTTCTGCCAATTCAGTCTCTTGGGGTTGATTATAGTCAAATAAAAACTGTCGATTACCTAATTTACTCAGATGGTGATTTATTGAAATAATACAAGGGAACTCTGTGAATTAAGGTGAAGTGGCATCATTGGCGGCGCTGGAAGATTCTGATTAAATATTAAAGCACCTAACCAATGACCCTCTCCTCTCGGTAGAATGGCACATGGGTTGATATTTTCTGAAGACTGGGCCCTCGAATTGTTGTTTTTATACTCGAGGAGAAGCTTTTGCCGGTTTGCTTTGTGTACCGAGGGGAGCAGACCCCTATTTAAGCGAGCTTCACAATCCGGACCTGCGCACCCTCAAACCCCATTTGTGCGTTTTGAAATACATCTGGACGGGATAATATTTACTCCTGACTATTTATTATTCATATTCGTGCCGAGCCAGCTGTAGGCTACATATTACCAGTCTTAGATAAAGGAGAAATATGAACGCTAGGCATAAGACTGTGTGATTCACAAAGTCCGTTGGCAAACTGTGTCACACGGAAAGCATTTTGGACTGATTGACTCAGGAAGTGTTATCTGTCTTGTGTATTTGACTGCGTAGCACTGATTCAACATTGACACCATTCACATCTATACAAAAGAAATTTCATTAAATACCCAAGCCCATGCTTCCTCGCTTCCTATCTCTTCCATATCAAGATCATACTATTCAGATCTAAAATACTCAAGAACTTCGGTAATTTCATAATAATTCCATTGATTAAATAATCAAAGAAATCACACTTCAATATGACGTCTCAGACACCCACCAATAGCACCTTGCACATCCCAACAATACACACCATCTTCCCATCAGAACGTCACAGCAACTACTCCGAGCTTTCAGCCGCTGAAAAGTACACTCTAGACTTCCCACTTGCCATGTTCCACACCAAACTGCTTGACAAAGGTTCCTCATTTACCGAAGCACAATCTATAGGATTTGCGGCCCTCGTGCTCTTTGAGGATCGGTTTATGTATTTCGAGGAGTCTGCTTTCAAATCCGCTTTCGAAAAAGCGGTCGCAAAATGGGCGCAAGAGACCAGCGAAGAGGAGCGTAGGGCACAGAGCGAGAAGGGCTATGATGTTTTGGAGTGGGCGAAAAAGATGGTCGCAGAAGGTAGTAAGGATCTGGAGATTATGAATGGTAACTTCCGGAGATTGAGAAAGCTGCTCAATGAATTAGATTTCGGGCAGGAGAATGAGTCTGAGGACGATGGACCTTTTTTGAACGAGGAACTGGAGGAACCCCAAGACTTGATTATCCGATTTGTAGGCGAGAGATTTGATGGTTTGAAGTGTAGTTGCGAAGCCTAGGATAAGGGAATGTTGTAGGGCAGTATGGTTAGACTCAACTTTGTGGCTAGGTGAAAATCGATGAGCTTCCCAATAATTTATCATTTGACTTTGCTCTCTCCCATAGTGTAATCCCGTTGAGCTGATGAGATAGTCAAACGGTGGATAAGAAATTCAATCCTTGCCCCCTTTCTCTTATTGCACATTCTAGATTAAATCTCAGCTACACCTGAGTATACTAAGCCACTTGTCAAATTCTGACTTACGCAAAAGCAAAGTAATCGTCAATAAAAGAAACCCCAATATCGAAAGCACCTGGTTTAAAGATGCCAGCGAACCTCACCGAAATCAATGTGGACTCTATTGGGGCCGCGTATTAATATACTTTTGCTGTTCAATACTTATAAATACCAGCAATCTTACACCCATCTATCATGATGCTCATCTGTGAAGAGTACGATCGATCACAATTCACGGACTCCTTCTCGGCGGAGTAATTTGCATTGGACAAGTAAAATGTTGAAAGAGCATTATAACTAGTCAACGTAAGACTCAAGGATGAAAAATCTTGAATTTCTCAAGACCATCCATCAGCATGAAGGTTTCGGTTTTTATTCTTAAAACAACTGCCTAAATCCACGATGACGTTTGATGCAATCAGGGATATTTATTGCTAAGATTTTGTTGCATATCGCACTCTTCTCTCGCACCTTCTACAGTTAAACTAGCATTTAGTGTTCCTCTTTAGGCCAGCTCATTTAGTCTTATACTTTTTGTTGCACGTCACACGGTTCTATACACTACGCTAGTGCCTAGTGCTCCTTTTTTAGCTACCCAGAATCATTTTATCTTTTGTTGCACGTCGCAACCTTGCATACGTGAACGCTAGCAAGGGGTGCTTCTCTTTTGGTTAGCGTAATGTCTTTTTTTGACCTTTTGTTGCATATCGCACTCCTCTATACGTCAACACTAGCACCTAGTGTTCCTCTTTTGGTAAGCCCACCAGCGTTTTGGCTTTTGTTGCACATCGCACTTTTCTCACAACTCTTCTAGACTCAAAGCTAGCACCTAATGCTCCTATTTTAGTTAGACCCAACCAGCTTCACTTATTTGTTGCACATCGCATTCCTCTATACACCACGCTAGCACGTAGTATCCCTATTTGGGTTAGTACCCTCGTTTCTATGTTTCGTTGCATGTCGAAGTTTTGTATAAGTCTACACAAGCACTAGTTTTCCATATCTAGCTAAGGGACTCGCTTCAAAAGCCCACTATCTAAAACATAATCACGTCAGTCGCAAGCTCTACTCTCACAAGCGGTAAAGGGGCCCTGTAGACTTAAGTGTGACAAATGGGGGCTTGGTGTACATCACAACAGGCAGTAACCAGAAAGGGATAAAGTTCTTCAATCCAAATGGCATCAATTTGTGCCACCCCCAAAACACCATTCCCTATGCAAAGCCCTATTTACAATCATCCGAAATCTCTGTAGATTATACCTTTAACACCCCTTGAACCCTTGCCAACCACCCAGTTAACCGCTCCTCAAAACCTGTATCACCGCCTCGTTTCCATCGCTCGCCCAATCTTGCACTACAAACACCTTCTGTTTGTTATCCCATCCTCCTTTCCCCTGCCATGTCACCCCAGGTCCAGCACGCAGGCTTCCTCTGATAGTTGGTTGAATGCCTTCTTCGGTCGGAAGGACGATGGTGCCCACGGTACCGCCGGGGAAGGACCAGCGTAACTCGTAGCCGTTGGGGATCATGTTCCATGAAGCGCTGAATTTACCTTTAGGGGTTGTGAAGCCTGCAGCCGCGCGGGTGAGGTCGCCGAACTGCGGTGCAAGTGTCCATGTAGCGCCGCCGGGTGAGGAGATTTGAAGACCGACGATGTATGATGTCAGAGCATCAACGGGACCGGTAGACCAGCCGTGTGCGTGAGAGGTATAGGAATAACTTCCATATCCGGTTGTGGAACGATAGCCAAATGTCCCGTCGGCGAGATAGCCTTCAATCATGGTAGAAGCTGTGCCCCAAGGAGAATTCTGGTACCAACCCCAAGCACGTCGGATGAGATCGAGTGCTCGTGTGGCTTGGCGTGCCACAAGATGACCTTTGACTTCGAAAGATTGCCCAAAGCCGATTAAGTTGTTTGGCAGCTCAGGCGCGACAGCACCAATGGAGATCCAGTTTGTGGTTAATTGTTTGGAGACAGAAGAGACAAAGCTTGCGTTTGCTACAGAAAATAGAAGGGACATGCTGTTCGCATCTTGAGGGTGGATCGAAGCATCATTCTCGCTGTCTTTGAATGATCTGTTGTATTACTGAGTCAGTGATTGTAAAATTTAGGAACGGGAAGGAGAGCATACCCAGCAGGAGTGTCATATAATTTGGCATTGATGGCGAGTTGCATTCTTGAAGCAAGACCAGCCAATGTATCACGCAGAGCCGGCTCGTTCATGGAAGACGCAAGCTTGCTACCGGTATTAAGGACGTGATACAGCAACATGTTTGCCTCGGTGTTGTAGCCGCCTTGAGACATGCGTCCCCAGTCATCGTTGAGGGTAACATAAATCAGATCAGTGCTGTCAATCTTGGCAATGATGAACTGCAATGCAAGCTTATACTTCGACCAGATCGAGCTCAACCAAGTCGTATCACCCGAAAACCAGAAGAGATCGTAGGTTCCGATTAAACTTGCCATGTGGTAGGTGTCTGAACTGTAGGCATTGATGTCTGGTCCGGCGAATGGGAGACAGCCATCATTTCGCTGTAGATCATCATTAGCAACGCTCACATGGGCGTGGAAAGGAAAGTAGTCACCTGATCAGCATACATAACGTTCAACGTATTTCTTACACCGGCGATATCTCCCGTGCTGACTAGAATACTCGGAACAGCAATAGCAAGATCCCCTGCCCATACCGTACGGTCACGCTTGCTGCCATCAACATAGATCGTCTTAGCGTCCGTCCCAACACTGATATCAGCATCATTTATCCATCCCGGACTGATGATTGGAAAAACTCGACCGGTATTATGTGGAATGGCATTAGTTTGGAGAGTGTAAGCGCCCGCATACCAGATTTTGTTGAGCAAATCATCATTTGAATCAAAATATCCGCCATAAGCTCTGAGATTTGTCCATTCGGGCTGGAACGATAGGTCGATCTTGACGCTGAGGATCTTCAGATCAACTTTATCGGCATTGTTGAGAGTAATGTAACGGAATCCTCCTCTCATTTGGGCATCAGGTAGTGTCCAGTTCGCAGCACTGGTGTTTGAGACCGTAAAGGATAAGAATCCATCAGCATGACCTTGACCGTCAGTGTTGAAAGCGCCATTAGAATCATCCGAGTAAACGCCCGTCCAGTTCTTCGCCTCCGTAAACGAGACCCCAACCGTGCCACTTCCTTTGGCCGCATAAGTGATAGTCACAATTCCGCCTACTTCTTTGCCAAAATCGAAAACAAGTAGTGGGCCGCTGGGGAATGATTGCGAGTTTGCCGTATCATTCCAAGAGTTCAGTTGTGCACCATCCTCACTCAGAACCCGGACTGGAGAGAGGATACGGGTAGCGGGTGAGAAATTGTTCTTTTCCCACGGCCCAGGGAACGAAGCTTGGGCAGGGCCATTGCAACGCGTATTGCGCCAACACTGAGCCTCAGCCTGCTTAACCTGGAGGGACAGGGCACATAAGACTGTCACGAGAGCCAAACTACTAAACATGGCTGCAGCAACTAGAAATCTGTTAGTTTTGTTTTCGAAGAATCCTCGTAGGGACTTCATGATTGACTTTCGGGGGCAGTTTTTAAGCTTGTTTGGGAACGGACAAGAAAAAGGATCCCAGATTTACTTGCCTTATTGTGATTGTTGCTTCAATGGCTTTGTATAGGGTATTGATTCTGAGCAGGCCATATGAATGTGACTGCGTATGATCTGCTGTTGAATATAAAGCGTGTGAATGTATCCGTAAATCAAGCTAACTCGACATCATGAATAGAAACAAAAACGTCAAACCAAAAGAGCGCCTGATAATGTGAGGGAATGACTCTTCTATATCTACCAAACTAGCAAATGTGATCACAAACGGTAAAGGGACGACGCGGAGGGCAGAGGCACTTGAGGTAATGTAATGAATGGGTTGTAGTCGTATCTTGACGTCTCCTTCCTTTATATGGGACCCTAGTAGCGATGTTGACGTCTGACCCACCTTCCGGCGGTTGAACCAACAGATCCAACCCAACCAAGCCCTCCTAACCCTCCGAACTCTCCAAATCCTACGGCTCCACCACCAGCATATTCGGCGTTATTGACCAAACAAGCGTCAGAAGACATACTCACGGCGAGTCACGATGTCAAACGTTCCAATATTCCAACGCCAGCGAGACCAGTAGCGTATCTTGGACAGCGCGGCGGTCAAGCGCCCCCCGCACAAGAATCGCAGGTCCAGGTACAGAGCAAGCAAGCCCTCTTACCCCGGATCACAGAGTTACAGTCTGGGGAAGTCAGCCTACCGACCGTGCAGCATGCCGTGATGAGATCCAGGGGTTCATCATACGCCATCGAGGCCTGCAACATCTGGTTCACCTGGCCTGGTTACTGGACGTATATGGAGGATGGTACGAACAAACAAATACATCGTGCCAGCCGTTGCGCGTGCTTCTATTTGTATTCAACGGCAAGGAGAAACGAGAACAGATGTCGAGGGACTCTTATATGAACTTTACACGCCGCTATGCCTTTTCGATAGTGGTTTAATCTACACAGCCGCCACGGGTAGCACGATATATGGACGATCGAGATAGTGGGAAAATACACATCCACCACGATCCGACTGTACAGTTACCGTTACGGTTACTGGTTTATGGTCTTGTGGTGCACGACATCGGATGAATCCGAGCCGAGATCTGCAATGTATGTTCCATTTCTTCCCCTCTATACCTCACTGCACTTCCTCTATATACTGCACTGTACTTTATTTTACCAAGGTACCGTACATAGAATTTCCGAGCGTCAGCGGGAGTTGCACCCAATCAAACCGACCTACTACAACCATACATCACACTCCCAACTTCCAACTTCCAACTTCCATTTTTTGAAAAGAAGGGGGCCAGTAAGGAGAAGGTTATCTATACGTAGGCCGGGGGTTTTTACGAGCATCCTTGTTTCTACATGAAAAAAAAATAAAAACTCCTTGCCATGGGATTTCGAAAGAAAAGATCTCCTGCATACATACCTCCGTACAGTGTCATGCAACTCGCCTGCCAATTGCCCGAGTCCTTTGCCGGCATGCAACTAACTGTAACTGCATGATCAAACAATGGGACACACACAACCTTCCAAGCTGGCTCACACGGTGCTTGTGCTGGTTGGTGCTCGTGCTGGTTGATACTCGTATTAGTTGGTACTCATATATTTCTTGGTTGGTTGTGTGGTTGGGGGCCATTGTGACGTTGGGTTGTGGTGGTTATGTCATTCATTCACTCACTCACTCACTCACTCACTCCTTGGGGGAATTGCCTCATGATACGGCACGTACGTTTGTGTTTCCTTCTCTACTTCTCTAAGTCAGACATAGTCCCCTCCCTATCCTCTGTGTAAAGTTCGAATGTTAGTGAATCCAGAGTGAGAGCTTCCAGCATTAGCTAGCTACCTAGTTCCTATAACAAACTATGGAGTTCTTAAACTTGGGCAATAATCATAACAATAATAACAATGAACTATATTTCACGGAGTAAGGAGTAACTAGTAAGGAATAAGTAAAAAAAAAAAAGGTGTTTTGCTTCTAGGCCAGATAGATCAAATGCTCTTCGAAAGATATATGAGACACCTTTATATTAAAATTAAGTCAGTCTGGTTCACAAGTGGAGTTTCTCTTTTTTTTTTT
>Ga0247734_1001764_pt1 | contig 15801 bp, 18 predicted proteins | sample UWRJL103311B2_FD_180933 | JGI IMG/M metagenome (GOLD analysis project Ga0247734, IMG submission 180933) | Plant litter microbial communities from Arlington Agricultural Research Station in Wisconsin, United States - UWRJ-L103-311B-2 | ecosystem: Environmental > Terrestrial > Plant litter >... | reverse complement strand
ATCACCGGGTTTCCGGCTCAGCTGGCACCTGGGGAATTACCGGGGTCTCAGGTTCAGCCGGGACTTCCGGGATCACTGGAGTTTCTGGCTCGACTGGCACTTCAGGAATCACCGGGGTCTCAGGTTCAGCTGGCACTTCGGGAATCACCGGGGTCTCAGGTTCAGCCGGGACTTCCGGGATCACTGGAGTTTCTGGCTCAGCCGGCACCTCAGGAACTTCTGGCTCAACAGGCACAATGACCTCATCCTCACCGATGATGAACGCGGAGTTCGACAATTTCATTGCCCCGCCCTTGCTGGTGAAGAGGATGCCTGAGAAAGGCTGGGTATTGTCGGTCTTGAGGTTTGCCTCGGCTACGCCGGTTTTGTCATCTTTGTAGGTGGTCAGCTCGCCCGTAGTGGAGGTCACACAGTTAACACCTGCACACTGGGGAGCGGCAATGGTGGTCTCCAGATCGCTCCAGACAGTGCCATTCTTGTTGACATAGCGGATGTCGCCCGGATTCGAATCATCGATCTTGTAGGCAGTGGTCGTATAGATGTCACCGGTCGCAGCCTGGAAAGTGCTGTTCTTGATGGAGGACTCATGGCCATCGATTGGCACCTGAACAAGACCGATAAAACCACCATCGGTCTTCATGTTGACGCCATCAAGCTCCATGCCGCCCTGGATCACCATGCTGCCGCCCGAGGTGAAGTCGGAGTTGTTGATCCGCAATGCCGAGTTCTGCTGTACGGAGTTGGAGCCCAGGATGGCATTTCCCAAGCCCGAAACGTATTTCAGATCGTTGACAGTCATACCCTGGGAATCAGCATTCGTGGTGACTTGCAGGCTTGCCACGTCCCCCGAGACCGTGAAATTGTTCATTTCTGCGCGGCCATTGGGGGTGAACTGGCTAACGCTCACGTTATCAACGTCAGTGAAGGTCTGATCCTTCATCTTGAGCACGTAATTGACCAAAGATCCATCAATGCCCGACCCAGAATCAACCGGGATGGGTGCGTCGCTCTCGCCTGATTCCACTGGTGTCGAATCCGTTTCATCGAAAGATGCAACACTCATGAGTGTCGGAACCCCGCAATCCAGGCATCCGCCACCACCATTGAAGGGTTGTTGCTCTCGAAGATTGATGCCTACGTACGAGAGATTGCCAAAGGTGTTGTTCGACATATCAAAATTCATGTACCGATAGTCAGTCGTCATGAAGCTCAGGTACACGGCATCAGCGTCGGTCAGACCCATGAAGTGATTGTTGGTGAATACGAAGTCGTCCGTGTCATAGCGACCAGCGTATCCGAGGTTGTAATCGTGGGTACCCTTGAGGTTGTTGTTGTCGAACACTAGGCTTGCAGCGTTGAATGAGAAATTGCCTGCCAGCAAGGAGTTGGTGACCTTGATCTGGCGGTAGCTGCCTGAGTTCCAGCGGGTGTTGACGATCTGGGAGTTGTCGATCTGGATGCCACGGTCATAGGCATTGGTCACGAGAGTGCTGGAGTAACCGTCGGTGTAGCCGGTATCCAGGTAGCTATCGCTGATTTTGATTTCGCGCTCGTTGCCCCCGTAAAAATTGGAATCCACAGGGTCAACGCTCATGTAGAGGTTGTTGGTGAAAATCCGGCTGTGCTGAATGTCCAGGACAGACTTGTAGGAGACTTCATCAGCAAAGCCATACAGGCCAAGGCTGCTGGCATTGCTATGAACCTGCAATACGCCATTGGACTGGATATTGAGGTTTTCTGAATCGTAGGTTGGAAGCATACCTTCGATATTGGACTTGATTACAGCATCGGGGTTGTCGAAGTAAACTTCGATGCGAGCTGGCGATTTATCCAGACCGAAATTGACATTGCCTGGCTCTGCAGCGAGCAGTGTGAGGCGCGCATTACCACTACCGGTGTGCTCGATGCCATTGGGGTTTACGATGACGACGTTGCCCTGGTTTGCGTTGATATTGCCGTCGATGGTCGACAGCTTACCGGAGACATCGTAGTTGAGCAGGATCGATGCATTGTTTTGTGCGCTGAAGTCAACACTGGCATCGCGGCCCACATTGAAGCCATTGCCACCCCACTCGATCAGAGTATTGCCGTTCACTCCCGATGAATTGGTGGCGTCAACGGCCACATGATTCACCCCAGAGGTGATATCTGCAGACCCGTAGGTGACCGAAGCATTTCCAACATCTGGCAAAGCGCCTGCTTCAATAGCGTAGGCCTGACCAGAAATGGACATGTAGGACATGACGGCTGTTGCGATTGCAACGGCCAGGGGACTGCGTTTGATCATGATTGCACCTAACGGATTGTTGTTATTTCGGGATAGTACCAGGGAGCCTGCGTAGCCAACAGGTAAATGTCATGTTTGGCCATATATTGACACAGGGAACCCAGGGATTTTCAACGCCAGTTTTGCCGGGATTCGATATGCAGATTGCTGATCAGATCGGCAGTGGCACCAGTTTCTTACGGTATTGAATCATCTCGCTGACCAGGGAGTTTGAGGGCGCCGCTTTGAGAAAAATCTCAGCGTCTTCGACCGTAAGGTAAGCCACTCGAATGCGTAGATGCTCACGAGCACTCAGCAGGGCTTTACTGGCACTGGGCATGTAGTACCAGCCCACGAAGAACAGCCAACCCACCGTTGTCAGCGCGGCGATGGTTTCCTGCGTCTTCCAGGCTATAAAAATCATGATCAGCCATGTGATCAGGGATTCGATAACCACCCGCTTGTGATTGCGGATGCACGCTCGCACCTGAGTTTCAGCTGCACTGACCTGTTCCAAGCGCTGCTCATAGGTTTCACCAGGCGTTAGCAGAAGCGAATCACTTGCGAGGGATTCCGGCGTCATGGAAAACCGCTCCTATGTTCGGTTTGTACCCATTCACCTCAGCCAGCAAGATGGTGTTTGTGATGCAATTGGATTCGACCTCTTCATCATCCAGCATGCATTTCGCAAAATTATTGAGGATCATCTGGTGCGCTTCGCTTTTGCTTTCGAGCGCCTGAAGCTTCTCAAAAAATACCGAGTCCTGATGGACTTTTATTAGGTGGGCGCCAATCCCAAAAGCGAGTGAAGGGATCAGCAGAAGGAAACCAATGGCTGCCGCTCTGTGTTCGTACCACATCATTTTGTAAGCATTGGTCATGAACGTAACCTCATTATGGATGACAAAATTATGCCTCCAAGTGCAAGGGTCGTCAATATACAGCTAAACACATCGCCAATATTTGACATAACCGATCATCAACCATAAGCTTTTCACTCCTTCATGCCGCCTGGAATTTTATGATGTGGCTTTTCACCTTGATAGCATCCCTCGCTCTCGGCGCGCTCGTTGGCCGCTTCCTCAACTGGCTCTCTGGAGCCATGATCCGGGGAATGGAAATTCAATGGGAAGCTGAAAAGAACGCGGTAGAAATCCTTGACCGTCCAGCTGGTCTCCCGCGCCTGATTTGGAATCAAAAGCCCCCCGTCTCCCAGTGGCTGACTCAATGGAAGCGTACTCCAGCATCCGTGGCTATGAGCATTGCTGGTGCGGTTCTTATGGCTGCACCAGTCTTCTTCGAGGCCACCCTCCTTCAGTCAGTCTTTGTCCTCGTCGGCCTCTTGATGCTCTTGATGCTACGCATCGATGCTGAGCACTTCATTTTGCCAGATGTGCTGGTGTTTACTTTGCTCTGGTCTGGGCTTATCTGGGCTGCCACATTCGATCCTGATCCACAAAGGGCAATCATTGCGGCCTTTGCAGCCTATGTCGGTCTGTACGTATTGTCCGAAGGCTACAGCGCCCTGCGCGGGCTGCAGATGATGGGCCATGGAGACTATAAGCTGTTCTCAGCCTTGGCCGTCTGGTTGCCCTATCCAATGATTCCTCTGCTCCTGCTGGGCGCATCGATCACCATGATCGTGCTGTGGCTTGTTTATTACCGCCACAAGAAGCAGGTGGAAATGCCATTCGGGCCTGCGCTCATAGTTGCAGGAGCCCTACTCATCCTCACCGAAAGCCAACCGTGGCTATCGATTGCAAGCTAGCAACGCACCTAAGGACGACCATGAACCCTGACATCTATCTGCATGCCTACCAATTCTTTGGCGTGTTTTTCTTCGCCGGCATCGCTTTGGGTATTCTGACCTCTTCAGACACCACAGCCGGACTGTTGAGTTTCTTGTCGCTCTTCGGATTACTGGTGACAGCCATACACCAGATGTTCGGCATCATGGCTTTCATTGCCATACCTGCTGGACTGATTGTCTTGAGTTTTATAGGCAATGGATATGGATTGATCCTCGATAAGAGGAACGACATCTTAAGAAAGAGAGCCGAGAGGATGTTCCCTCTGGCTAGCCATTTTGAACTGAACTTGATCGCTGCCAGGCTGAAAAAAGGGCAAGACGTCTCCGAGTTGCGCTGGGATGGGCACAGAGTCATCAGGGGCCAGGGTGACTCTGTTGAAAAACTCACTCGCCGTGGCTGGGGGCCTCTCATTGACCCTGCTGCGCCCTACCCTTACCTTGAAGAACAAAAGATTTTGGAAGCGGCCCTGTCTCCACTGGGCGTTCTCCTGGCCCCTGAGATGAACCACTTCCTCTGCAGCATGCTGTATTTCAACTGGAATATCGGCAATCTTGTTGTTGAAGATAATCTCCTACTCGTTACGATGAAAAGGCGAGAGGAAACCCGTATCGATCGAATCCCATATTCATCGCAACCTACTCCGATCTAGCCAATCACAATCGATACGACCGGGGCTTTAAAGCCCCAGATCCTGTCCCATCAGCGCCTCATGAAAGACGTGGTGCTTGCCAATTCCCGGCTTTTTCAGCAGCTGTGCATCAAGCACCCCCACCGCCTGGGCGCATCGAGTCACCCTTTCGCCGGGAACACCCTTATCAAGCAGCAAGACCATGTGCTCCCCCAAATTTTGAAGCAGATGGGGCTGGTCTTTGACCATCTTCACAGCCATGTGCAGCGCCTTGTCGTCTACTCGATCGCGCTGAATCCAAAAGTCGAGCTCACCCTTAAGCAGCTCCCATTGGGCTTGATGAGTCATCTGACTTGCTAAGGGAGCCATTGATTTCAGGGCATAGTGAATTGTCTCATTCGCCATTCTTCCTCGGGCAAGCAGGTAATCCAGGGTGGCGAGGTCTTCTGTGTGCTCTAGAAGCGTCACACTTGAGACCACGGGGGTTCGGGAAAGATGAGAGTCAACAATCCCCAAAAGTGTGTGAATACCTTCATTCTTGATCCGCTGTACGTGCAAGCCATCAGGCACATCCATGGCCAAGTCATTGGCAAATGCCCCCAGGGGGCCTGCAAGAATGCGCGTCAGGGCCGTCAAAGACTGCGCATCGCGCAGCCCAGGGTGGTCTCCGAATTGAAAGCGAAGGTCGGCGCCGATAGACAATGTGGCGAGACGGTCGGGATACAGCGAAAAGATGTTGTATAGCATCTGATCGAATAAAATCTGTTTCTGAGAGGGCTCAGGATCAAGGCGCTCCACCAGAAGATCGAACGCAGGCTTGATTCTCCTGATTACATTGCTCGTTGAGAGGCCCTGGGCGCACATGTAGACCACAGGATCATAGAGCAGATGGGGCACAAGCTTATTCAGGGTAATGGGGAGTGGCTGCCCGTCGATCACCTGGCTCAGCGCTCCACGGTAAGCCATCTCATCGAACTCAAGACCCTCGTTTCCCACCACTCGGTCAAAGAGATCAGTTACCGGGGCTTTGCGCAGCAGGATCGAGGGCGCGGGATTTGTAACCGGATCCATAGTAACAAATCGCGTGGCGATGCCTACGTGGAGCAGGCCGATGAGCTTGCCTGGGTCTAGATCATCCACGACTTGGTGTGAGCTGTTACTCCACTCAACCAGCGCCATAAAGGCGGCAAACCGGACGTCCTCCCCAGCTAGAGAAATCCTGCTGAGCACGCTGGCCAGCCCTCCCTTGGATCGCTCAAGTCCAAGCTCGGTACTGAAGCTGTTTCCAGTGTCCTCAGCAAAGATGACGAAGGGATCCCAGCCGTTGGCCTGGTCGCAGTCCCTGAGGTAGGCAGCCATGAACTCGGCCTTATCGTAAGAAAAAAGACTCACGAAGGGTTCATCAAACATCAGCGTGGCGTCAAACATCTCGTTATGGGCGAAATGACTGAACGGCAGATTCAGATCAACGTTATCTCCAGCTTGCGTCATGTCAGCACGCACCGCCTGGTCAAGTTGAGTCAGGATGGCCTGGACTTCAGGCCTGAAAGCGCTAAGGGGGGTCGATCGGAATAGCATGGGCTTACCTGTGGAAGCGAGTCATCAATTTAATGCTATCTCGTGCGAGCATCGAATTGCCATTGAAGTCGGTTTAGCCTAATATTGCTCATCTTTGCAGGGTCGGCAAGTCCTGCACCAAAATTCCATCACTTCGGGCTACTTTCGAATGACGTTCCCTGTTCGAGGCTTCACCTTAATCGAGCTGTTGGTCACAGTGGCCATCGTCGGCATTCTCGCGAGCATCGCCTTTCCTGCTTACAACAGCTACATCGACCGCTCAGAAGCCAAGGGCGCCCAGATGGATCTGCTGGCGCTGGGACTGATGATCGACAGCGACTATCAGCGCAACATGGCTTATCCAGTACAAACCCTGACCGCCACTAGCCAGGTGCAGGCAAAATACCCTTCGTGGAGCCCATCCCAGAGGAATTTTGACTACGCCCTAAGCTCCACAGCCTCAGGTTACACCCTCACGGCCAATGGCAAGAAGGGGGGTAATAAGAACTGCGTGGCGACGATCAAAGAAACCTCGGTCAGAACCAATACCTGTGCCGGCAGCAATGGGGATTGGCAGTGAACAATCAACAAGGCTTCACGCTAATCGAGTTGATGGTAACGGTCACCATCCTCGGAATACTCTGCGCGATGGCCGCGCCCTTCACGGGACAGTGGGTCGACAAGAATCATGTCAGCCAGGCCAGTAGTCAGCTCAGTGAAGCTTATGGTCGTGCCAAAGCTGCAGCGCTTCGCAACCGCCAGGCCGTACTGCAAGGCAATGCGGCTTCTCTAGTCTGCATCGATACGTCAAACCTCTCTATCCACGAAGGCGTGGAAGGCGTTGCGTCGGCCAAATGCACAACCACGGCAACCTGGACAGCCGCCATTCCCAAAAACGTTTCAATCCGTGACGCCACCGGCCCTGTATCTTGCATCGCCTTTGATAATCGAGGCTTGCAGATCAAGCCTGAAGACAGTGCCTGTTCGGATCAGACCCTATTAACGCTTTCAAGAGGGTCGGCCAATGACCAGATTTCACTCAACTAAGCTCAGCCAACGTGGTGACATGCTTATCGAAGCCATGATTGGTCTGTTGCTTATGAGCATCATAGGACTGGCCTTGTCCATGGCAGCAGGTCGCGCCAGCAACGCCCAGAAAGACATGAGCGTACGCAACATTGCTGTCACTCAAATGCGAGACCTGCTTCAACGAAACGGCAGCGGGACTTTGGATCTTTGTTCTCAAAGCACCACCATCAACTTGCCTGGCAGTCTAAGCCTACCGGTGACCGTCTCTGGATGTGCCACTACCTCAGTCACGGTCGGTGGGCTTGTCATCGCTGACGTTGCCTTGCCCCTGAGGCTCTCGATCACGCACAAAGTATTGGGCGGAACACTCAACGTCGGGGGTGGGGCTTGAAAAGGCAACGTGGCGTTACCCTGATCAGTTTGATGATAGGCGTGGCCATCTCCATGACAGTTATCTTAACCATGCTCGGCCTGTTTCAAAGCTTGATGGTGATCTCTCTAAAGTCCAATCAAGACTCGGCACAGGATGGCGAAGTGTCTACCGGCCTCACAACACTTCAGACGCTGGTGCAGAGTGCAGGTTACGGCCTGGCTCCCGCAGCCAACCCGCATGTTCAATTAGCCGCCACTAATGTGGCGCAAGGGGCGACTGCCCTGCTCTGGAGATTTCAGGACACAGGCGTTCTTCGCTGTCAGGGTGTTGTAGAGCTTCCAGGTGTAGACCCACGCACAAAGAAAGACATGCGCGTGCTGACTTTGCTCACGGCCAAAGCCTGCTCTGGCTCTGCCAGCCTGGCTTCACTGACCTGGTCAACCACAGATGCACTGACCCGATTCAAGGACACCACAACGCAACAGACTCGGCTCACGCTGGAAACACAGCTATGTGCGCCCTTCGGTGTTGCTTCGCTCAAGGCTTCGCACTACGCGGTAGGCATGTATGCCCCAAGCAGCGCTGTCAGGGCTGGCGTTGTCGGGGTTGAGCCTATTCATTACAGCGTTTGTCTGACCAACGTGTCGACCAACTGAGGAGCCTCATGAAACGTTCAAGACGAGAATTCTCACGACGCCGCCAGAACGGCATGGCCACGATTGCCTCGGTGCTGTTGATTGGCTTGGCCATCACCGTCAGCACCCTCTCCATGATCTATGGGGTTCGAAGCGCCAGCCAAAAACAGATGGCAGTCCATTCCAGCACCCATAGCCAATCCGGCGCCTGGGCGGCGTTGGATGTCGTACGCAAGTTTCTAGAGCAGCAAGCCGCTACTGATGCAGGCGTTACCGCGCTCAAGCCGCTGAATTTCAGTATGGGCACCAATACCATTTCGGTAACTTGGGGAAGTGTGGTGCCGGCTGCCGACGGGACGACTCAAGTGATCGGCATTTTGACAAGCAAGAACGAGCCCGCCCGCTCGGCCAGTGTATTGCAGGCCACCTTCACCGTTGTACAGGGTTCCGCAGGCTCTGCACCTGCCGTTGACCTTCCGGCTGCGGTCACGATTCATAATGACTTGGACATGAGCGGTGGTATCGACTTCAAGGGTGGCGACAATGCCCGGCTGGTGGTCGAGGGCAATGCCAAGCTTGGCAGCGCATCCATCATAGGCTTGCAATCGATCAAGGCGACAAAGGACATCTCGATCGGCAGTGGTATCTCGGTTCAAGATGTCTTCGCCAATGGCAAGCTTAGCCTGACCGGCAGCGGCAACGTCATGACAGGTTCGGCATTGGGCGATATCACTGTGGACAGCGGAGGCAGCCAAGGCACCCTCAAGACTAATGGCAATCTCACCATCAGCAATGGATCTGTGGCCAAGGGAGACGCCCTGGGGTGGATCAAAGCCTCTTCTGGCGGTTCTCACGGAACGTTGACAGCAGGTGGTGACCTCACGGTGAGCAACGGCACAATCGGGCAAGCGAATGCCGTCGGGTACGTGATGATCACATCCTGGCCAACCACCAAGATCGTCAACAGCCAGGCGACCGTGACATGCCCCAGTCAGTATTGGTCAAACTACCAGAGCATCAAGGCCAAAAGCACCATCAATTGTCCAACGGCTAACGTGACAGCTCCCGCAGCGGTCTCGATCAGCCTCATGCAGCGACTGACCGCATTTTCGGTGGATCCACAGCGCGTTGATGCCTACCCACTCAAGGATGCAGCCAACTATGCATTCGAATACGAGAATAATCGTATAAAAGTGACCGTGCAGAATGTGAATGGGTTGGCCGATGGTGCCTACTGGCTTGGCAACTATGGCTACCAGAGTAACCGGGGCTGGCAGAACTTCCTGTGTCAGCAGGTTGACACCAACAACAACTGCACCCTGCCGTCAAAGCCCACTACAAGCTTGAGGACGCTATGCCAGGGATTTTCCAACTCCAATGGCTGCGTGACCTACAGCAAGGGTGTGTGGTCAATCTCAGGCAAGAATCTGGCACCTGGTGTCATGTGGTTCCAGGGTGACGTCAATGCCTCCAACGGCACCTACTACAATACCTTTCTGGCCACCGGAAACATCAGCACCAGCGGTTCTCACAAGACCTATGGGATGAATTATGCTGGGTACGGCGTGGTTTGCCAGAACCAGTACCCGGTCAACAAGACTGCTGACTTCGAGGGCATGTACCCAACCAACTACTGCGACATGGCATCAGGCACTCTGAAGGCCAATGCCATTGGTAACGCGGCATTTCTGGCGGGTGGATATATAGGTGACATTTTCTCTGGTGGCAGCATCACCCTGGGAGCATCCACGGAGGTGTTTGGCAGCGTGATCGCAGGTGATCTGCTGGGCACTGGCGGCAACTCCATTGTGCATGGTTACATCAACGCAGCAGGCCAAGGCACGGGCAGCGTGAATGCGTGGGGCGGCAGTACAACCATTGACCTTCGCGACCTTCCTCCAGGCTTCATGCCCGGCAAGCTGCCAAGCATGGATGGCGGTGGATCTGGTTCTGGATCTGGAGGCGCGGCCACTGAGGCTTCGGCCAGCATACGGTGGGCTAGATACCTTTGATGAAACAAAACTAGCTGCAAAGTCTACTTCTCGCACTTTCAAGGACTATCATGGATATTGTACTCCTCATCGTTTTGTGGATTTGCAGTTTGCTCTCTGCAAAATTTTGCAGTGAAAATCCACCGAAAACGCTATTCCAAAGCCTCCTGCATTACGCGTTCACCGTCATTTCATTCGGAATCAGTTTCATTGCGAGCTTGTACCTTTTCTTTGGGTTCACCAATTGGGTGCCTGAATGGTGGATGGTTTTGGTGTTGAGTCTGGTGCCCGTAGTAATCGGCGTGCTTCTGGGTCACCTTTCCAAGAAGAAAAGAGAAGGCTCAACCCCTGCTCCGCACAAAGTTCCACAGCAGCAATGATTTCGAAAGCGCAGAGTGGCTTGGATATTCGACCATGGATGGTGGGCGCCTTGGTCTTCCTTTGGGTTTGGACTGCATTCGTCAGCCTGGGGCCAGGCCATGCATGGGGCATGAGCTTGATGAATGAAATTGGCGCCAGCACCGAGCATGCAAAGCTGGCAATCCTGGGTGGCGCTGTCAGTGACGCAATCTTGGGCTTTGGGCTGCTCATTGGCCGTTGGCGAAGACACGTTCTGAAAGCTCAGCTTGCCTTGATGTTCTGCTACACCCTGATCATTACCGTGATGCTTCCCCACTACTGGTTCGACCCGTACGCCAGCGTCGCCAAAAACGCAGTGTTGATGGTCGCCACCCTCTGGTTAATCCGCACTGAGCCACAACAATGAACGCCTATCTGCTGATCAAGACTCTTCACATCCTCTCATCAACCATCTTGTTTGGTCTGGGTGCTGGCTCCGCCTACTATGCCCTGCGTGCCTGGCGCTCTGGACGGCTGGAGGTGATCGCTACCACCTTCAAGCATCTGGTCTTCGCTGACTGGGCCTTCACGACAACCACGGCGATCGTACAGCCTCTGAGCGGCATTGCCTTGATGCACCTCGCGGGATGGTCTCTGAGCATGGCCTGGATTCAATGGAGCATCGGACTTTACGTGTTCGCAGGCGTTTGCTGGCTTCCTGTCGTCTGGCTGCAGATCAAAGTTCACAAGATGGCGGTTGGGGCACTGACGAGCGGTACTGAAATGCCCATGAAGAGCCGGCAATACATCAAGTGGTGGTTCGCTTTGGGCTGGCCAGCCTTTCTGTCCTTCATCGTAATCTTCTACCTAATGGTCGCCAAGCCCATGTAGCGTTGATGACCTTCGTGGGTTTAGAAGCTACTATCAGCTTTTAACCCATCAGGAATGACGGACATGGCGGGAATCACCTACAAAAACATGATTTCCTATCATCAGTACGCGTGGAACGATGCCATGGGGCTGGCGCAGTGGCTCGAAAGAGAATTTCCGCTGGCGGATATCTGGAAACACCACGAGCGAATGAGCTTTGAAGCATGCGAAAAGTTTGAAGAGACCAACAGCCATTTTATCCAGGAGCTGATCAAAAAAACCGAAGGTCAGCGGCCAGCCTATCTTCGAAAGATAGGAAAGAATTCCGACACCTTCAGCTTGGGATTACTGCTTCTTTTCGCAGTGATTGCGCAATTGCGCGTGAAGGATCTTTTCGATCTGAGAGATGAGTATTTCTGGGCTTTGAATCCGGGCTCTGGAAATCGGGTGACGTGCCAAGGGATCTATGAGTACATGCTCAAGGTGAAACAGGTCACCAGCAACTACGACTGGCCACATGATATTTTTGATGCCTATGGCGGCGGTCTAGATTTCGACGAAGCGGATGATGACGAAATGGATCCCGCCGAATAGGTCTTGTTCGGGGGGGTTTACAATAGTCGGTTATGTGATAAATTGGCTGCAGGTTGTCTCCGCCCGCAGCTTGCCCCAACTGGGATGGCAAAGGAGATTGCTTCATCCTCAATCGAACTCGGTATTCCTGCCAGCGATTGGGTAACGCAAGCGCCCCATCTGAAGTTGCTGGCTCCTGGAGAATCCGAACATGCAATCTGAAAACATCAGTGCAATAAAGTCGCACGCCTCGATTTTAATCGAACACCTACAGCGCTATGGCATCACCTTGAAAAAGACCCAGGCGCTTGAAGTCGTCTCTAATCTGCATGCCCAGACCGACTGGAACCGTGTCAGCGCCAAGCTCAAAACTCTCGGCAAGTCGAGCGCCAGCATCCAGAACAAGCCCTCTCAACCCCTCCCCACCTGCTTTCTTATCGGGCGACCAGGGGTCGGAAAAACTGAAGTTCTCAAGACCATCGTTCAGCTGGAATCAGCTGATAAGTCGGCCTTGCCAGTGCTTGTGTGCTTGTCCGGGTCGGCTCACATCGACGGCCACAGCATCGACAGGAGATTGCCGGCTCTAAATCGCTGGACTGTCCATTACGATGAACAAGGCCTCACCCACGTAGATAGCCCAGATGCGCTGTCTGATTCTGGCAAGATGATCAATTTTGTGTCCTTGATCAGGGGCGGAAGGTTAGGGCTCAAAGAGGCCTTCGTGCAATTTATGCGTGAGTACGCCGAGCAAATGTCGTGCGGCAAGATCGGAAGCTTCATAATCGATGAATTCGCCCGTCTCCCCAAAGAAGACGAGCTCGACGTCATCAATGCCGCTGTGCGATTTTGTGCAGGCCAGCCGGTACCTGTCAGGCAGTTGCTGATCGCCTCACAAACACCCCCTATCCTTGCGTCGAGAGCGGCAGGCATAACCCCAAGGTTTGTGGTTGAGATGCACTACCCAGTCGTCATGCCTGCAGATATTCCGGTCGAAACTGTCATGCACTTCAACACCAGAAATTTCGAACCCGAGTGGCTTTCGGAATCTGCATCAGACCCACGACTTGTTTCTGACATCTATGCGCGAGTGCTGAAGGAGATTTTCAGCGAAGACCGTATGGATCGTGGAAGCAAAGGATCAAGGATGAGTCGCATCCTGGGCAACTCACTATGGTTTCGCGATTTGCGCAATTCCCTGATCTGAAGCCCAGTCTCACTCCAGTGTGACCGAACACCGAGCTGGGCACGGAAGGCTGTTTTGGGGTCAAACCTGAAACAGCCTTTCAAGATTCAACCTCGCACCGTCACCAAGCGACCTAGCTCGCCAATTAGTACCTAATTCATGTTACCATTATGGTAATTTCAAGCTCAGGCAAATGTGATGACCGAACCTGATATTTTGCTGAACGATCTGCTCTCCGAGCTTGCGGTCGCGCTTGGGCAGGACAGCGGCCTGAATATCTCAAGCAACAAGCTCAAGGCCTTACTGCTGGAAGAGGCGCAGTGCGAAGTGGTTGTCCTTGCCGATGAGGATATCATCACCATCGAGCAGATGTGGCTGCTTTTTTCTGGCTGGAAGCTCAGGATTGGCCAGGCCTATGGTCTTCTGTCGGGTGACCCTGCTATGCAGGATTTTTGGGAACAACACATGCCTGAGACCAGAGCAGCTTTTTCAAGGTTGTCCAGGAAAGTAGTTCACGGCATCACCCGCTCACTTCGACAGCACGAGCGAGAAACCGGGGTAAGTATCTCAAAGGTGATGCTCAGCTCTGTTGAGCGTGATGAGCCACTGCAGCAGAGCTACACCCGAGCCGCATTCCAAATTCAAGGCCTCAGAGCAATAGGGAACCACCCGTGAACGATACATCCACATTGCGCATACCCAAGGCGCACCCTGCCCGCTTCTTCCTGGCCGCTGGCGCTATCGACGCCCTGGACAAGCCAACAGGGAAAGCGATCGCCCAGATCACCGGCCTTCAGGAGAGCAAGGTAAAGCTTTACATTCGGCAGCTGGTCACTGATTACGGCATGGATATCGAGATGGTGGGGCACACCTACAAGATCCACAGCTGGGGAAAGCTGCTCAAGCAGGCCGGTGTACGAGCTTATTTTCGCGATTACCTGGTCGGTAGCCTGGACTTTGAGATCAGCGCCAGCTTCTAGAGCCCCAGATCCTGGGCAATGAACTCATCGCGGATTCTGCGAGGAGCTTCTGGGCTCAGGATTTTCAGCACCGAGCTGTCGAAACCGGCCCACATCATCATGTGGTAGGAATACATCCCCTTCTGCTCAAACACCTTGAGAACGATGGGCATCGCCCTGTCCCAGTCAGTCACGATCTTTCGCGGGCTTCTGAACGTCAGGGTCACAAGATTGTTTCTTTTGAGACCCCTTTCTGATCTTGATGCCTGCACATCGATTGCCCTGTGAACCAGCATGAGGGCCATGTTTAGGCGAGAGAGCTCGCTGTAGGCCGGAAGGTGCAGATTATCGATGATTGCCCGCATTTGAGGGTGTTCCTGGCTGGAGACTTCTCCTGGATCGACGCCCTCAAAGAATGCTTCCAACACTTTGAGCTTTATCTTTGCCGACACTGTTTTGAGCAACACTGTAGGCTTGACTCGGCTTTGCAGTGCGGCGACAGCGCTGAGATTCATGTCAGGCGCTAGCCCGCGTTCTTCAAGTCGATCCAGTGTTCTGATAGCCAGCCATCGCTCACAAGCATTGAGCTGAAATGCATCCAACGGCGAGCATGTCAGCCTGTTGGTGGCTGCCAGGGATCGATTGATTTCGACTGCGCTGATGTGGCCTGCTGCAATTTCATGGGCTTGAACATCAATCTCTCTAAGTCGCTCGGGAAACAGGCAAAGTGCATTTACTATGCCCTGCCTCACGCACAGGGTTGCGGTACTTGCGGACTCCTTTCTTGCCTCCTGATCGCCCAGCAAGATGGAAATAAGCGGGCTGATCCGCTCGACGATCAGGCTTGTAGGTAAGCCCTTTAGGCAGCAGGCAAGCGCAGGGTTATAGACCAACATGTCAATGAGGTAGTCCTCCCTGAGCCAGTTCTCAAAGCCGCCTTGATCATAGGTGCTGAAGTCCGCCCCGGCCTGCAGTACAAGGCTCTGAGCAATCTCGGCTATTTCTCCTGTCTCAATGCCGTCGTCCATGAAGTAGGAAACGTAGGTGTTATGGATAGGGGTGGTGGCGCGCAAGCCGGTTTTTGCTTCAAAAATGGCCCATGACATCAAGCCAAGTCCTGGAACGACCTTTTTATTGCTTACTGCATCATGGAGGCAGTATCGAATCCAGGTGCGCAAACCTTGAAGAGCGATGTCGGGATCCAGGATATTTTGCTCGATCAAAATCTTGCTCGCAGATCCCTGAAATTCATTGGCAAGAAGGGTCTGGGCCTTCACTCCACACACGCCACTCATGTAAGGCTCAAGAATCGTGTAAAGGAATACGGGGTCACCCCCGTCAAGATGGAAACCGGTGAGCAGATCAAATGATTCGCGCACAGGCTCAGAGCTCTCTCCGTTGCCAAGAGCCTCATCCAGGCCTGGTATCACCTGGGTTTGGAACTCGTCAGGATGATGCATCAGCAGCGCTCGCAGCGAGCCGTAAGCAGGCTCGTTTTCGCCATACCGGCTAGCCAGGTAGGAGTTAAGCACCAGAAGTATGCGCTCAATCTTGATTTGCGAATCCATTGCGTAGGCATCCGCCCTG
>Ga0247734_1001763_pt1 | contig 15804 bp, 15 predicted proteins | sample UWRJL103311B2_FD_180933 | JGI IMG/M metagenome (GOLD analysis project Ga0247734, IMG submission 180933) | Plant litter microbial communities from Arlington Agricultural Research Station in Wisconsin, United States - UWRJ-L103-311B-2 | ecosystem: Environmental > Terrestrial > Plant litter >... | reverse complement strand
CGTTCCCGCCGCGATCGGCCGCCCGCGCAGCAGGTCGCCCGCCGCCATCGCCGGCTTGCCCGCGCGCTGGATCGTCGCGATGCGCAAGGCGCCGGTGCCGCAAGCGACCGTCAGCGCGTCGTCGAGCGTGGTGCCGGGCTCGCCGTCTCCGTCCACGACGTCCGCCGTCAAGACCTTGTACCGCTCGCCCTCCAGCTCGAAGAACGCCCCTGGCGCCGGCATGAAGGCGCGAACCTGCCGCTCCACCTGCTGGGCCGCTTGCGTGAAATCGAGCCGGCTCTCCGCCTTGTCGATCTTCTTGGCGTACGTGACCCCGTCCTCCGGCTGGCGCACCGCGCGGTGGACCGCCAGGTCGCGCAGCGTGCCGATCAGCAGTTGCGCGCCCTTGTCGGCCAGTTCGGCGGTCAGCTCGCCCGCGGTCTTGCGCTCGATCACGGTGCGCAGCGTCGCCAGCATCGGGCCGGTGTCGAGCCCGGCCTCCATCTGCATGATCGTGATGCCCGTAGTCGGATCGCCCGCCAGGATCGCCCGCTGGATCGGCGCCGCCCCGCGCCAGCGCGGCAGGATCGAGGCATGGATGTTGAGGCAGCCGAGCCGCGGCGCGTCGAGCACCGCCTGCGGCAGGATCAGGCCATAAGCGGCGACCACCGCGATGTCCGCCTCCAGCGCTGCGAACGCCGCCTGCTCCTCGGCGCCCTTGAGCGACACCGGATGCCGCACCGCAATCCCGCGGGCCTCGGCTTCCTTGTGGACGGGCGAGGGCGTCAGTTCCTTGCCGCGCCGCCCGCCGGGCCGGGGCGGCTGGCTATAGACGGCGACGACCTCGTGCCCCGCCTCGACCAGCGCGACGAGTGCGGGGACCGCGAACTCGGGCGTTCCCATGAAGACGATACGCATGATGTGGGGAACTCCTCGAAGGGCTTTCTAAGCAGAGGCGCAGGCCCTATCTCCCGATCCATGGCATCGCAAGAGATCGAGACGCTGACCGCCGCCCTGTCGCGCCTGCCGGGCCTCGGCCCCCGTTCCGCCCGGCGCGGCGTCCTATGGCTGATAAAGCGTCGCGAAACCGCGCTGGTGCAGCTGGTCGAGGCACTGTCCGCCGTGCGCGAGGCCTTGGTTGAGTGCGCTACCTGCGGCAACGTCGACACCACCAACCCCTGCGGTATCTGCGCCGATCCGCGCCGTGACGCCCGCGCCTTGTGCGTCGTCGAGGAAGTGGCGGACTTGTGGGCGCTCGACCGCGCGCGGCTGTTCACTGGCCGCTACCACGTGCTGGGCGGGCGTCTGTCCGCTTTGGACGGGATACGCCCCGAAGACCTCGCGATCGACGGCTTGCTGCGCCGCGTGAGCGAGGGGCAGGTCGACGAAGTGCTGCTGGCGATGAACGCCACGCTGGAGGGCCAGACCACCGCGCACTACATCGCCGAACGCCTCGAAGACCTGCCCGTCCGGGTGACGCAGCTCGCCCACGGCCTGCCCGTCGGCGGCGAACTGGACTACCTCGACGAAGGCACCTTGGCGCAGGCGATCCGCGCGCGGCGGCCGGTGATCTAAACCGATCACGGTGATCGCAGCGGCAACCTTGCGAAAATCGTCCGCCGCGATTATCTGGCGCTCATGGCTATCCGCGAAATCCTCGAAGTTCCCGACCCGCGTCTCAAGCAGGTCTCGGCCCCCGTCGAAGCGTTCGACGACGATCTCAAGACGCTCGTCGCCGACATGTTCGAGACGATGTACGATGCCCCCGGCATCGGCCTCGCCGCGATCCAGGTCGGCGTGCCGCTGCGCGTGCTGGTGATCGACCTCCAGCCAGAGGACGAGGACGCCGAGCCCGAGGTCTGCACCGCGCACGGCGACCACCACCACACGCACCGTCCGTCGAAGCGCGAGCCGCGGGTTTTCATCAACCCCGAAATCCTCGACCCTTCGGAAGAGCACATCGTCTACCAGGAAGGCTGCCTCTCGGTCCCCGAGATCTTCGCCGACGTGGAACGCCCGTCTAGCATTCGCGCGCGCTGGCAGGACCTTGACGGCACCGTGCATGAAGAGGCCATGGAAGGGCTGCTTGCGATCTGCCTCCAGCACGAGATGGACCATCTCGAAGGCGTGTTGTTCATTGACCACCTCTCGCGCCTGAAGCGCCAGATGGCGCTCAAGAAGCTGGAAAAGCTGCGGAAGGCGGCTTGATCCGGTTACGTACCGTTGAAAACTGGTACGAGGGACTAGAGTTCTCTTAATGTTCCGATTAGGCTGTGGCCATGGAACTTCTCGTCGCTGCGATTCTCGCGCTCCTCATCGGTCTGGCCGCAGGCTGGTTCTTCGGCTCCCGACCCGTCGCGCACTGGCAGGCGGAAGCCGAAAAGCGCGAGCGTGAGGCGCGCGATGGCGATGCGAAATACCTGCGCGCCTTCGCTGATCTCGAAGCGGCGCGCGATCGGGCGGCGAGGGCCGATGCGCTGGAACAAGCGCTCGAACGTGCCCGCATAGATCACGAAACCGCCGCCGAACGCCTCCGCGCCGAAGCGGCTGCCGCCGTCGAACGGACGCGCAGCGAACTGACGCAAGCACTCGACAGAACGCGGGCCGAGCAAGGCGCGCGGGCCGATGCGCTCGTGCGCGAGAATCGCGGGCTGTCGGAGGAGCTTTCGACGCTGCGCGAGAAGTCCGCCAACTTCGAGGAACAGAAGCGCGGGCTGATCGAGGCCAAGGAGGAACTGCGCAAGGAGTTCGAGAACGCCGGGGCGAAAGTCCTCGCCGGCGCGCAGGAAGCGTTCCTGCGCCGCGCCGGGGAGCGGTTCGAGCAGAGCGAGAAGACCAGCGCCGAACGGATCAGTTCGATCCTCGCGCCGGTCGGCCAGCGGCTCAAGAGCTACGAGGAGCAGGTGGCGTCGCTCGAGGCCAAGCGCGTCGATGCGTTCGGCCAGTTGACCGGGCAGATCGAGGCGCTGCGGGTGGGCCAGGAGCAGGTGCGCACCGAAGCCATGCGGCTGGGCAACAGCTTGCGCAACGCCCCCAAGGCGCGCGGGCGCTGGGGCGAGCAGCAGCTCAAGAATGTGCTCGAACAGTGCGGCCTCACCGAACACACCGATTTCGTCACCGAGCATTCGGTCAACACCGAGGACGGGCGGCTGCGTCCCGATGCGATCGTGCGCGTGCCCGGCAACAAGCAACTGGTGATCGACGCCAAGGTCTCGCTCAACGCCTACCAGGACGCCTTCGAGGCCGAGGACGAGACGGCGCGGATCGCGGCGCTGAACCTCCACGCCACCTCGATGCGCAACCACATCCAGACGCTGGGCGCGAAAAGCTACCAGAGCCAGTTCGAGAACGCGCCCGACTACGTCATCATGTTCGTGCCGGGCGAACACTTCATCGCCGCCGCGCTCGAACAGGATTCGGGACTGTGGGACTTCGCCTTCGACCGCAAGGTGCTGCTCGCCAGCCCCACCAACCTCGTCGCTATCGCCCGCACCATCGCCCAGGTCTGGCAGCAGGAGGGCCTGGCGAAAGAGGCGCGCGAGATCGGCAAGCTGGGTGCCGACTTGTACGACAGTCTCGCCAAGACTCAGGACGACCTTAGCAAAGTGGGCATGCACATGGGCCGCGCGGTCAACAGCTTCAACGACTTCGCGCGCACCTACGAAGGCAACGTGATGAGCCGTGCGCGCCGTTTGAGCGAAAAGCACATCAAGATCGGCAAGCGCGAGATTTCGGACGACGTGCCGCTGGTCGAGTCGGCCCCGCGTTTCGCGGATGGCACCGGGCGCATCGCGGACCTGAGCGAAGAGGTTGCAGAAGTGCCGGAGGCTGCGGAAGCGGCGGAGTGATCGTTGCCTCAAGCTTACGACTAAGCCGGCGACGCTGGAAAACCTGCTTTTTAGCTTCGTCATTGCGAGCGTAGCGAAGCAACCCAGGGCACTATTAAGCCGCCCTGGGTTGCTTCGCTACGCTCGCAATGACGAGATTGGGCCGACGTTTCCTAACCGTCGTCCCGGACTTGATCCGGGACCGCTAGGTACTCTTTAGGCAGAAGGTCCAGAGGTGGGGGCCCACCAAAGAGTTGGCCGACGCCCGGCCAGTGGTCCCGGATCAGGTCCCGGACGACGTGGGGTTGAGATGCGCCAGCGCCTCATACGCCAGCACCGCGCCGGCCACCGCCGCGTTGAGGCTATCCGCTCGGCCTAGCATCGGGATCGTCACTCGCAAGTCGCAGGCTTCTTCGTAGCCGGCGGGAAGCCCTTGCGATTCGTTGCCGACCATCAGGAAGCACGGCGCGGTATAGGCCGCCCGGCGATAATCGGTCGGATCGCGCAGGGACGCCGCCACCAGTTGCCCGTCGCCGGCGCGCAGCCAGTCCTGGAATTCGTCCCAGCGCGCGATCGCCAGCTTCTGCGTGAAGATCGCGCCCATGCTGGCGCGCACCGCTTCCACCGAGAAGGGATCGGCGCAGTCGTCGATGAGGATCAACCCGCCCGCGCCCACGGCATCGCCGGTGCGCAGCATGGTACCCAGGTTGCCCGGATCGCGCAGCGCCTGCGCCACCAGCCAGATCGGCGAAGCGGCGCGGTCGAAGTTAGCGAGCCGGGTGTCGAACTCGGCGAAGACCCCGGCGACCGCCTGGGGATTGTCCTTGCCGGTGACTTTGGCGAGAATCTCGACGTCCATCTCGACGACTTCGCCGCCGGCGGCGTGGACCGCCGCTTCCAGTTCGTCGAGCAGGGGGTGCGAGTCGCGGCCAATCGCCATGACCAGCATTTCGGGCAGCACCCCGCATTCGCGCGCGTCGGTCAGCAGGCGCAGGCCTTCGGCGAGGAACCGCCGTTCGCGCTTGCGGTGCTTCTTGTCGCGCAGCGAGCGCAGGAACTTGACGAGGGGATTGGAGAAGCCGGTGATCGTCCGACGCGGCGCGCCGTCCGGCGTATAGGCCGCGTTCACTCTTCGCCGAAGCCGCCGCGCACCAGGCCGGCGAGCACGTCGAGCGCCTGTTCGGCGCCTTCGCCGGCGCAGATGATCTCGATGCTGTCGCCCTTGGCCGCGCCCAGCATCATCAGGCCGAGGATCGACCCGCCTTCCGCCGAAGTCCCGTCCTTGCTGACGGTGACGGCGACGGTGGAGGGCAGTTCGGCGACGTGGTTGACGAACTTGGCGCTGGCGCGGGCATGCAGACCGCGCTTGTTGACGATCAGCACCGTATCACGGCAATCGATCATGCATCTTGCCCCAGATATTCGCTGGCGATGGTGATGTAGTTGCGCCCCGCATCGCGCGCGGCGGCGACCGCTTCGCGCACCGGCATGCAACTGCGGGCCTTGGCGAGGCGGATCAGCATGGGCAGGTTGATGCCCGCGATCACTTCGACTTTGCCCGCCTGCATCAGTGAGATGGCGAGGTTGGAGGGGGTGCCGCCGAACAGATCGGTGAGGACGATGACGCCTTCGCCGCTGTCGACCTTGGTGATGGCGTCCGCGATCTCGGAGCGGCGGCGTTCCATGTCGTCGTTCGGTCCGATGCAGACGGTCACAACGTCGGGCTGATCGCCGACGACGTGCTCCATCGCGTGTACGAACTCCTCGGCGAGATTGCCGTGAGTAACCAGAATCATGCCGATCATGCCGGGAATGCGCTCCGAAATTCCTGCAAGTGCCCCCGGGCAGGTTCCTCATTTATCACGTCGCGGACCTCCCTCCAGAAAGTCTGCGGCGCGCGAGCCCAGGTTGCGGTGCAGCAATGTGGGCGAAAATCCGGACTGGCGCAAGGCCGCTGCGATTTGTTCGGCGGTAAACACCGAACGGTGCCTGCCGCCGGTGCAACCGAATGCAATGTGGACATAGGCCTTGCCCTGAACGCGGTAGCGCGGAAGCAGCATCAACACGAGATCGCGGATGCGCGTAAACGCCTCGTCCCAAGCTGGATCCTTGCGGATGTAATCGCCCACGGGCGCGTCCTGTCCGGTCTGCGGGCGCAACTCGGTGTCCCAGTGCGGGTTGTCGAGAAAGCGCATGTCGAACACTAGATCGGCGACCGGCGGCATCCCGCGCGAGAAGCCGAAGCTGGAGACGGTGACGGTCAGTTCCTCCGGTTCGCTCTGCGCGAAGCGTTCGCGAATCGCGCGCTGGAGGTCGTTCGAGGTGAATTCGGTGGTGTCGACCAGTAGATCCGCCCAGCGCCGCAAGGGGGCGAGCAGTTCGCGTTCGGCGCGGATGCCGGTGGATACGGGCGCGTCGGCGGCGAGGACGTGGCGGCGACGGGTTTCGTTGTAGCGGCGTTCCAGTTCGTTGCTGGCGCAATCGAGGAAAAGCGTGGTCAGTTCGAGGTCGCGGCGTTCGGTCAGCGCCTTCACTTGGGCGATCACGCGTTCAGGGTCGAAGCCGCGGGTGCGCGAATCGAAGCCGATCGCCAGCGGGGTCGGATCGCCGTCCTTGGCACCGTCGATCATAGTCTCAAGCATGCGGATCGGGAAATTGTCGACGATTTCCCAGCCCAGATCCTCAAGCACGCGCAAGGCGGTGGTCTTGCCCGCGCCCAGCATTCCCGTCACCAGCAGCACGCGCTGCCGTTCCGGCTCAATTCCCGCTTCGATCCCCATAAGAGGCTCTACTTGCGCGCTGCGGGGGCGAAAGGGAAGGGGGCACGCGCGGTTATGTCCGCGCTGCGGTGGTTCTCAATGGGACAGGCCGTAGCGCCGCAAGGCCAGTTCCGCCTTGAGCGCGAGCGATCCGCCCTGGGGCCACAGCCGGACGAGTGGCAGGGCGACGCCGGCGATCTCGATTTGCTCGGGATGTTCGATGAAGCGCGGGGCGGTGGCATCGAGGACGATGACCAGCGCGACCGGGGCGGCCTCGATGCAGGGGAACGGCAGCAGCCCGAGGTTGCGCACTTCGAGCAACCCGCGCGTTTCGGGATGTGGGTGCGCGCACAGGCGGGGGCCCTCGGCTTCGAGCATGACCGAATCGTCGCCGATCAGCGCCGCGCCGCGATCGAGCAGCGCCAGCGCGAGGCTCGACTTGCCGGCGCCCGGTGGCCCTTCGATCAGCACCGCGAGGCCATCGATCGCGACGCATGTGGACTGGCGGGCGATCACGTCTCCTGCTCCCAGCGCGGCAGTGAGATGACCAGGCGCGCACCGGGGGCGCCGTCGGTGCGGTCGGTGGCGACGAGCCGGCCGAAGTGCGCCTCGACGATGGTGCGGGCAATCGCCAGGCCAAGGCCGCTGTGGGTGCCGAACTCCTCGCGCGAGGGGCGTAGCGAGTGGAAGCGTTCGAACACGCGTTCGCGCACAGGTTCGGGAATGCCGGGGCCGTGGTCGGCGATGGCGATCTTCACGCGGTTGTCTTCCTGCCACAGCGCGATCTCGATCGGGCTGCCGGGGGCCGAGAACGACACCGCGTTGTCGAGCAGGTTCTGCAGCACGCGTTCGAGCCGGGGCGCGTCGCCGCCGACGGTGAGGTCGCTGGTGCCGTCGCGCACGATCGAGACCGGGCTGGTGCCGTTGACGCCGCGCTGGTCGCGCTCGCCCACCAGGGCGGTGACGAGGCGGCCCATGTCGAGCGGTTCGAAAGTGGTGCGGCTGAGCTGGGCGTCGATCCGGCTGGCGTCGGCGATCTCGGTGACGAGGAAGTCGATGCGGCGCACGTCGTCCTGGGCGATGCCGAGGAGCTGGCGGCGCAAGTCGGGCTGGTCGACGCGGTCGAGCGTCTCGAGCGCGCTGCGCAAGCTCGTCAGCGGGTTCTTGAGTTCATGCGCGACGTCGGCGGCGAAGCTCTCGACCGCGTCGATGCGCTGGCGCAGCGCTCCGCTCATGTCGGAGATGGCGCGGGCGAGCAGGCCGATCTCGTCGCGCCGATCGGGCAGGCGGGGGACGACGACGCTGCGATCGCGGCCCAGGCGCACGCGCACCGCCGCGCGTACCAGCTTGCGCAAGGGTTCGACGATCGTGCGCGCGAGGAACAGCGAGAGCAGGATCGACACGCCCAGCGCGCCGCCGACGATGATCGCCAGCGTCTGGCGCGCCATGCGCACGTTGTCGGTGATGTCGCGCGCGTTGCGCGTCACGAGCAGCGCCGAGCCGTCGGTGCCCACGGGCGTTGCGGCGATGATGACCGGGGTGCGATCGGGCGCGGCCTTGTGGTTGATCGAGGTTTCGCCGCTGGCCAGCGCGGCGGTGATTTCTGGCCACGCCTTCGCACCGCCGTTTACCGGGTCACGGTAATCGGGGATCGGCGGCGCGCCGAGCACCGAGTCCATCGCGCGGTCGAGGATGCGGGCGGCGTCTTGCAGCCAGGGCTCCTTGGCCGGGTCGACCAACTGGTACGACGGTTTGGCGAGCGCGAAGCTGTCGGCGACGAGCCGGCCGTCGGCGTCGAACAGGCGCAGGCGCAAGTCCTGCTCGGTGCCGATCCGCGCGATCAGCGCGCGGCGGCCGGGCATGGTCTCGTCCTCCAGGGCGTCGGCGGTGATCTCGGCTTCGGACTTGGCGAGGCGGTAGCGCTCGGCGAGCAGTTCGTTGCGATAACTGTCGATGTAGAACAGGCTGCCCGCCAGCAGCGCCAGCGCGATCACGTTGACCGCCAGGATGCGCGCGGTCAGCGACACCCGCCACGACATCGCCAGCCGCACGGGAAGCCGCGATCGGGACCGCCGCTTACGTGACATCGGCGAAGGAGTATCCGGCGCCGTACAGCGTGTCGATCGCGCCGAACTCGGGGTCGACCGCGCGCAGCTTGCGGCGCAGGCGCTTGATGTGGCTGTCGATCGTGCGGTCGTCGACGTAGACGTCGTCCGAATAGGCGGCGTCCATCAGCTGGTTGCGGCTTTTCACCACGCCCGGCCGCAGCGCCATCGCCTCGAGGATCAGGAACTCGGTGACGGTGAGCGAGACCGCCTTGCCGTCCCACGTCACCTGGTGGCGAGCGGGGTCTAGCGTTAGCCGACCGCGGACCACGGGTTCGGGCAGGCCGGCGGGGGCGGGGTCCTCGAGCAGCGAGCGCGCCAGTTCGCTGCGCCGCAGGATCGCGCGGATGCGGGCGACCAGCAGGCGCTGGCTGAACGGCTTGGCGATGTAGTCGTCCGCGCCCATCGCCAGGCCCAGCGCCTCGTCGGGCTCCTCGTCCTTCGAGGTCAGGAAGATCACCGGCAGGCTGGAATGCGCGCGCAATGCCTGCAGCAGGTGAAGCCCGTCCATGCGCGGCATCTTGACGTCGAAGATCGCCAGGTCTGGCGGGTTTTCGAGCAGCGCCTTGAGCGCCGTCTCGCCATCGGCGTAGACCCGCGTGGCGAAACCTTCGGCGTGCAGCCCGATCGAAAGCGTGGTCAGGATGTTGCGATCGTCGTCGACGAGGGCGATCGTCTGCTGGCGGGCGTTAGCCGACGCGGGCGAGGGCGCGGGCGCAGGCGCTTCGTCGGCGGTCGCGGTGCGCGGTGAGACGGGGGGGCTGGATGCATCGGCCATGGGCGTCCGCAGGTTCCCTTTTGCTGCATGAAGCCACGCTGCCTAGCGCCTGGGGCCGCGCGTGGCAATTGCGTGCGCTGGCATGAGGGCGCGATGGGGCAGGATGCGATCAATTATGGATAGCAGGAGTTCTGCGTGGTTTCATTCTGCGGGTTTTTGACGGAAAAGGGACTGTCGCTCTGCGCGTGCGTCTGATTCTTGCGCAGGAATCGGGCTGCACCAACGGGAAAACCCGGCAGGCGCCATCTTGGAGGAGATGATGACTTTGATTGCTTCCCTTAGCTATCCGCTCGCAAAACAGGGCATCGAGACGACCGCCCGCATTTTCGCCAACCTCGGTACGGCGCCGCTGGTCGAGCATGCGGTGAAGAACGGGGAGGGGATATTGTCGAAGGACGGTCCTTTCGTCGTCGCCACCGGCAAGCACACCGGCCGTTCGGCGAAGGACAAGTTCTTCGTCAGGGACGCCGAAACCGAGAACACGGTCTGGTGGGGCAAGACCAACGCGGCGATGACGCCCGCGCAGTTTGCCGCGCTCAAGGAGGATTTCCTTGCGGCGCTGGCGCAGAAGGACACGCTCTACGTCGCCGACCTGTTCGGCGGTTCGCAGCCCGAGCACCGCGTCAAGGTGCGGGTCATCAACGAATTCGCCTGGCACAACTTGTTCATCCGCACCTTGCTGGTGCGGCCCACCGCCGATGAACTCGAAGGCTTCGCGCCCGAATACACGATCATCGACTTGCCCAGCTTCCGCGCCGATCCCGCGCGCCACGGCTCGCGCACCGAGACGATCGTCGCGGTCAACTTCACCGAGAAGCTGATCCTGATCGGCGGCACCGCTTATGCGGGCGAGATGAAGAAGTCGGTCTTCGGCATCCTCAACTACCTGCTGCCGGTCAAGGGCGTGATGCCGATGCACTGCTCGGCCAACATCGGGCCGAACGGCGACACGGCGGTGTTCTTCGGGCTTTCGGGCACCGGCAAGACCACGCTTTCGGCCGACGCCTCGCGCACTCTGATCGGCGACGACGAGCACGGCTGGTCGGACACCGCGGTGTTCAACTTCGAAGGCGGCTGCTACGCCAAGATGATCCGCTTGTCGGAAGAGGCCGAGCCCGAGATCTACGCCGTCACCCGCCGCTTCGGCACGGTGCTGGAAAACGTGGTGATCGACCCCGAAACCCGCACCATCGACCTCGACGACGCCTCGCTGGCGGAGAACAGTCGCGGCTCCTACCCGATCGACTTCATTCCGAACTGCTCGGAGGAAAACCTGGGGCCGGTGCCGCAGAACATCATCTTCCTGACCGCCGACGCTTATGGCGTCCTGCCGCCGATCGCGCGGCTGACCCCGGACCAGGCGATGTATCACTTCCTCTCGGGCTACACCGCGCGCGTCGCCGGCACCGAGATCGGGGTGACCGAGCCCGAGGCGACCTTCTCGACCTGCTTCGGCGCGCCGTTCATGCCGCGCCACCCCTCGGTCTACGGCAACCTGCTCAAGGAGCGGATCGCCAAGGGCGGGGTGAAGTGCTGGCTGGTCAACACCGGCTGGTCGGGCGGCAAGGCGACGATGGAAGGCATCAAGCGCATGCCGATCAAGGCCACCCGCGCGCTGCTCAACGCCGCGCTCGACGGCAGCCTCAACGAAGCCGAGTTCCGCGAGGACCCGAACTTCGGGTTCGAGGTTCCGGTCGCGGTGGCGGGCGTCGATAGCAAACTGCTGGACCCGCGCGGCGCCTGGGCCGATCCGGCCGAGTACGACCGCACCGCGCAGGAACTGGTGCGCAAGTTCATCGACAACTTCGAGCAGTTCGAAGCTCATGTCGACGAAGGCGTGCGCAACGCGGCCCCGGTCGCGGCCTGACGGCGATACCCCGGCGGTTCCGGACAGGATCCGGGCCGCCGGGCTCCGTTTATTTCGGATCGCTGCCGGAGGCGGGAGCCGTGGCAGCGTCGGCGGGCGGCTTGCCGACCTGCGTGCGCATGCCGGGGCCATAGACCGCATCGACTTGCGCAGTGACGCGGCCGTGCAGCGCTTCGATCTCGGCCTTGCGCTGCTTCAGGTACAGCTCGCGATACGTCGCGTAGGGATTTTCGCTGTCGCGGATCTTGCGGATCTGGCTGTCGAACGCGGCGCGCTCGCCCAACTGGCTGATGATCGACGCCGGGGTCGCGATCGCCGGATTCGTGAAGGGTTTGCCGATCAGCGTGGGCACCGCCAGCTGGTCTACCGTATCGCCTATCACGTCGCGCAGCGTCGTCGCGCCGATCAGCGGCAGGTACATGTAAGGGCCCGGTCCGACGCCGTAATAGCCGAGCAGGTCGGCAAGGCCATTGGGCCGATAGGGCAAGTTGAACGGCTTGCGCTTGGCGGTGTCGAGGACGCCGCCTACGCCCAGCGTGGTGTTGATCGCGAAGCGGCCCGCGGTTTCGGCGGCCTTGCCCGGCTTGAACTCGAGCAGGTAGGCGGCGAATACCACCGGCTCCTGCAGGTTCAGGAAGAAGTTGCGCAGACCCTGCCGGATCGGCCGGGGCAGCCCCTTGTTGTACGCGGTCGCCACCGGGCCGATCACCGCCTTGTCGACAGACTGGACGGTCTTGAACGACTGTTCGTTGATGCGTTCGAGCGGATCGCCGGGCGGCGGGGGCTTGCGTGGGGTGACGATGATGTCCGAGCCCTGCGGGTCGCTCGCCGTACCCGTCGGGACGGCCGTGCTTGCGGGCGCTGCGGCAGCGTCCACCGCAGGCGTGGTGTCGGCGGGCACGGCATCGACCGGAACCGGCACTGCGGCCGATGTCGCCGGGGCAGTGCCGTCCGTGGCCACCGGAACGGTCGCCTGGGGGGCAGCGGCGCTTATCATTACCGCGACGGCAGTGGCGGTCAGGCTCATTCGATTTTTTCCTTGCCGACCAAGCGCCGGGCCGGGCGGTTCGCAAAGAACGCGCCCACGTCGTCAAAATCGCGTTTTCGCCGCTACTGCCCCTGCCGCACGTCACGCACCCATCGAGCTAGTTGTGACGGGGCCATTCGTCAATTGCTGCATTGGCGAAGAAATCGCGCCTTCCCCCGGCAACAGTTTGTCCCCATATCTGTCTGCATCCACCAAGGAGTACGGCAAATGGGACTTTTCGACGGTATTCTCGGTCAAGTCAGCGAGCATGCGGACATCGGCAACCTCGCGACCAAGCTGGGCATCGACCCCGCCGTGGCGGAAAAGGCGATCGCCGCGCTCGGCATCGCGCACCAGCAGGAAGGCGACACCGCGCAGCTCGCCTCGGAGCGTAGCGGGCTCGACGTCGGCACGATCCAGCAGATCATCACGCAGATCGGCGGCGAAGGCTCGCTGACCCAGTTCGCCAGCGCCATCGCCGCAGATCCGGGCAAGGCCGCCAGCTTCTTCGACAAGGACGGCGACGGCAGCGTCATCGACGACCTGACCGGCATGGCCAAGGGCCTGTTCGGCAAGAGCTGAGCGGGCCTGGGGCTCTCTCCCCTTAAGGAGAGAGATACGAAGGCTTGCGAGCATAGCGAGTTAGCCGGAGTTGAGAGGGGCGTGCGCACGCATTCCCCTCTCCCAGCCCTCTCCCCTGAAGGGGAGAGGGATTTGCGTCAGCGCCGCTTCCCCGCGATATATTCGCTCACGTTCTGCGCCAGCACGTCGAGCGGGACGTTGCCGCCGTCGACCACCGCTTGGTCGTAATCGCGCAAGTCGTAAGCCGAGCCCAGTTCCGCCTGCGCCCGCGTCCGCTGCGCCACGATCTGCGAGTGGCCCATCTTGTAGCCGCAGGCCTGCCCCGGCCACGAGCAGTAGCGGTCCACTTCGTTCACCACTTCCTCGCGCTTGTTGCCGTTCTTTTCCATGAAGAACCGCACCGCCTCGTCGCGGCTCCAGCCCTTGGCATGGAGGCCGGTGTCGACGACCATGCGGCAGGCGCGGAACGCCAGCGACTGCAGGTAGCCCAGCCGGCCGACCGGATCGTCGTCGTACGCGCCCAGTTCGTCCGCCAGTTGCTCGCCATAAAGCGCCCAGCCTTCGGAATAGGCGTTGAACGCCAGGATCGAGCGGACCAGCGGCAGGCGGTTGGCATATTCGCCCTGCCAGACGTGGCCGGGGATCGCCTCGTGGTGGACGAGCGTTGGCAGGTCGTACTTGCGGTGCAGGTCGGTGGTGCGCAGATTGATCCACATCTTGCCCGGCACGGTGCCGTCCTTCGAGCCCGCGCCGCCGTACGCGGTGGGCGCGCCGGGTTCCTCGGACAGCGGCAGGCGGCGGACTTCGACGTTGCCGGGCACCAGCTGGCGGAAGGCGCGCGGCATCTGCGCGCGGATCCAGTCGACCCGCTTGCGGATGAACGCCAGGATCTCGTCGCGTCCGGGGTCGCCCTGCGCGAACTTGAAGCGCTTGTCGTCGCCTAGCGCGGCCATACGCGCGCCTACGGTCCCTTGCGTGTAGCCGAGCGACTTGAGGATCGGGTCCATCCGCGCGTGGAGCGCCGCCAGTTCCTGCAGGCCGCGCTGGTGGACCTCCTCGGGCGGCACGCGGGTGGTGGTGCTGGCGCGAAGGGCCCAGGCGTACCAGGCCTCGCCATCGGGCCGCTCGCGCATGCCCGGATCGCTTTTTGCAAGGGTGCGCTGGCGCTGCAGTTCGGCGAGCTGGCGTTCGAGCGCGGGGACCACCTTGGCGGCGACGATGCGCTTGGCGTCGGCGGTCCAGTTGCCATCGAGCTGCGTGGTGCGCTGGGCGAGCGAGGCGGCGAGGCCGCCGCCGTCGTTCCTCGCCTCGGCGATCGTGCTGGTCATCTGCGCGATCGCGCGGTCGAGCAGGAAGTCGGGCGGGACGAGGCCCTTGGCGGTGGCCGCCTTGATCCGCCCCAGTTCGCCGTCGAGCTGGCCATCGAACTGCGACAGCCGCGCGACGTAGGCGTCGGCATCCTCGCGCGTGTGGACCGGGTGGTCGGCGTCGAGGAACTTGGGCGTATCGAGATAAGCGCCCACGTTCTGGATCACGACGTAAGGCGTGTTGCGCCACCCGCCCACGGCGACGTCGCCGTAAGGCAGCGCGAACCCGTCGAGCGCGGTGGAGAACGCGCTCGTCACTACCGCCAGGCTGGTGCGCGTGGCGTGGTCGAGCGCGGCGGTATCGACCGCGACGACGGCCTTCAGGCCCTGCCGCAGCGCGGCGGCGCAGGCATCGCGGCCGGCTTGCGAGCGATCCTCCAGCCGCGCGCGCAAGGCCGCATGGACGCCGGTATCGACGCCCAGGCTGGTCGCGCCTTCGGGCGCGAGTTCGAGCAGTTTCCACGCGATGCCGTCGAGCACGCCGTCCGCGCCGGGCCGCATTGCCTGGGTGATGGCGCGCGCGGGCACGGCGAGCGTGGCGGTGCCGGCGGCGAGAAGATGCAGTGCGGAGCGGCGGGATACGGGGAGGCGGGGCTTGGTCATGCCCGCGACGATGGCGGCGGCCGCAGGACCTGTCAAACCGCCGTACGCTGCGCTAGGAGACGAGGATGGACATCGCGCTATCGCTGCTCGTGCTCACCGTCACCGCGCTCGTGCTGGGTGCCGTCGCGCTGTTGCGGCGCGGGGGCTATCGCAAGCAGGCGCTGCTGATGCTGGGGCTGGCCGCGGTGATGATCGCCAACATCGTGATTTGGACTTTGCCGACGCCGGCGGGGCAGTCGCTGTCGGGTGTGGTGGGGCAGGCGCCGAAGTAAACGTCGTCCCGGATCAGGTCCGGGACGACGGGATAATCACTTGATCGGGCAGTCCGGCGACAAGCGCATGTCGAGGTAGTTGTCGACCGAACGCATCAGTTCGGGCGTCTCGTTCTCGAAGAAGTGGTTGGCGCGCGGGATTTCGTCGTGGTGGATGGTGATGTGCTTTTGCGTGCGCAGCTTGTCGACCAGCTTCTGCACCGCGTTGGGCGTGACCACCGTGTCGCCGGTGCCCTGGATGATGATGCCCGAGGCGGGGCAAGGCGCCAGGAAGCTGAAGTCGTACATGTTGGCCGGCGGGGCGACCGAGATGAAGCCGCGAATCTCCGGGCGGCGCATCAGCAACTGCATGCCGATCAGCGCGCCGAAGGATACGCCGGCGATCCACGTGGTCGAGGCTTCGGGGTGGATCGACTGCACCCAATCGAGCGCGGCGGCGGCGTCGGACAATTCGCCGATGCCGTTGTCGAAGCTGCCCTGGCTGCGGCCGACGCCGCGGAAGTTGAAGCGCAGCGTCGCGAAACCGCGCGCCACGAAGGTCTTGTAGAGGTGCTGGGTGATACGGTCGTTCATCGTGCCGCCCGCCTGCGGGTGCGGGTGGAGGATCATCGCCACGGGCGCCCGCGCGCGCGATGCGG
>Ga0247734_1001760_pt1 | contig 15823 bp, 17 predicted proteins | sample UWRJL103311B2_FD_180933 | JGI IMG/M metagenome (GOLD analysis project Ga0247734, IMG submission 180933) | Plant litter microbial communities from Arlington Agricultural Research Station in Wisconsin, United States - UWRJ-L103-311B-2 | ecosystem: Environmental > Terrestrial > Plant litter >... | reverse complement strand
AGGCTGTAGAAGGCATCGGCTTTCTGACCGCGACCGCGCTGGTCATGGCTTACAGCCGTGGCGACTTCAATAGTGGCGATTCATACATCGCTTTTTTGGGCATGGACCTAAGGGCGAATGACTCGGGACAAAAAAATGGTCGCCGATCCCTGACCAAACGAGGTTGCTCGGAAATCCGCCGATTGCTGCACAACGCCGCCATGTCGGCCAGCCGCTCAAGTGCCTGGAAAGAATTCTACGACCATCATCGCAGCCGCGGAAAAGCGACCACCCAAGTGTTCGTCATGCTCGCTCGTAAACTTGCTCGGGTGGCGTTCGCCCTGATGAAGAATCAGAGCGAATATCAAACCAAAGAGCGGATTTTGGCTTGATCACAACCATAGAATCTCCCACAGGTGCCGTGTTTGCTGCGCGACAGCGCGGCGTCTGGACGACGGGGGCACTCCCACAGGTCATCATTTCAGATGAGGGTTTTGGCTTTACTTCAACCCCGACATCTTCTGAATCGCGCCTTTGAGCTCCTCATCCGAGCAATCGGCGCAGGTGCCTTTGGGCGGCATGGCGTTGATGCCGGTAATCGCCTTGGCCAGCAAACCATCAAGCCCGCCTTGCTCATCGGCGCGGGTTTTCCAGGCGGCGGCGTCGCCGATTTTCGGCGCATTCAGCAAGCCGGTGCCGTGGCAGGCGTTACAGTGTTTGCCAATGATGTCGTCGGGGGTTTTCGCAGCGCCGCCACCGGCTGCCGCAACCACTTCCATACCCGCGCACTCCTTGCCCTGAACGCAGACCTGGCCGACCGGCTCCAGCCGTTTGGCAATCTCGTCATTGGTCGCCGCCTGAGCATTTAACGCTCCAAAAACCACGGCGACGGCAACTGCAAGAATCTTGTTAGTTAGGTTCACGCTTACACCCTCATGGTGACTATTCACGCTCGCCTGCCACGGTTTAGCAGGCGGCGAAAGTATAGCCCCTCACCTGAGAGTCCGAAACAACCCTGCAATAAGAAAGGTTATTAGCCGACGATTTGCCGCGTCGGGTCATTGGCCTGCAGCCCGCGCAAAACGGGCGTTTGCCTAGAAGTTGGCCGGGGTGGCTGCGCTGATTAGTCGCGCCGGGACGTCAAACGGGTTGCGAAAGCGATGGGGTTTGGTGCTTTCGAAGTAGTAACTGTCGCCTGCTTCGAGGATGTAAGTATCCAGACCTACCACCAACTCCAGTCGACCCTCTACCAGGATGCCGGTCTCTTCGCCTTCGTGGACCAGCATCTCGACGCCGGTGTCGGCGCCGGGCGGGTAAACCTCGGTCAGAAACGCGATGGCGCGGCTCGGATGCGCCTTGCCCACCAGTTTCATGGTGACCGCGCCGTCCGAGATATCGATCAGTTCGCTGGCCTTATAGACGACCTGCGTGGGGTTTTCCTGCTCAAGCTCTTCGGAGAAGAACTCCACCATGGACATGGGAATGCCGCCGAGCACTTTGCGCAGTGAGCTGATCGAAGGGCTTACGCTGTTTTTTTCGATCATCGAAATCGTGCTGTTGGTCACGCCTGCTCGTTTGGCAAGTTCGCGCTGGGACAGACCCTTGAGTTTGCGAATGGATTGCAGTCGTTCACCGACGTCCAATGCGGCAGTCCCCCTAATCAATCAGTAAGGTCGAGTTGAGCGCCATGATGGCAATAGCGTTCAGTATTTACAACACTTGGAGGGGTTACGGGATGTTCAGGGGACTGGCGGGCGCTGTAAGGCCTCGTAGGAGCGGCTTTAGCCGCGAAGATGCCAGGTTCATGCAGCTGGGTATTTATCGGCAGCACTGCCAATCGCGGCTGACGCCGCTCCTACGGACCAGGCGCTTATGACTGATAAACCCTAGGCACCCGGCGCAGGTTGCAGAAGATGCGATATGGAATGGTCCCGGCGTGGGCAGCGACTGTGCTGGCCAGGACGTTTTTGCCCCACAGCTCAACCCGGCTGCCCAGACCGCTGGCCGGAAGATGGCTCAGATCGACGCACAGCATGTCCATGGAAACCCGACCCAGCAACTGGCTCGGTTGCCCATCGATCCACACCGGCGTGCCAGTGGAGGCTTCGCGCGGGTAACCATCGGCGTAGCCCATGGCGACCACGCCGACCCGGCTCGCGCGTTCGGTGACAAAGGTCGCGCCGTAGCCGACCGGCTCGCCCGCAGGCAATTCACGCACCGAGATGATTTTCGATTCCAGGGTCATGACCGGTTGCAACTGGCTGGCAACCGCTTGCGGCTGATCGAAAGGCGTTGCCCCGTAAAGCATGATGCCGGGGCGCACCCAGTCGCTGGGCATATTGGGCCAGGCCATCACCGCAGGCGAATTGCGCAGGCTGATTTCCGCCGACATACCCTGGCGGGCGGCTTCGAATACCGCCAATTGCTGGTTGCTGCTCGGGCTATCGGGTTCGTCAGCGCGGGCGAAGTGGCTCATGAGCACGATCTTCGCCACTTTGCCGCTGGCCAGCAGGCGTTGATAAGCCTTCTGGAAATCTTCGGGATGCAACCCGACGCGGTGCATGCCTGAATCCAGCTTGAGCCATACCACCAGCGGCTTGCGCACGCTGGCCTGCTCAATCGCTTCGAGCTGCCATAACGAATGCACCACGCACCAGAAGTCGTGCTCGACGATCAGCTCCAGCTCATCGACTTCGAAAAAGCCCTCAAGCAGCAGAACCGGCGCACGGATGCCCGCCGCGCGCAGCTCGAGCGCTTCTTCGATACAGGCCACCGCGAAACCGTTGGCCTCGGCCTCAAGTGCCTGCGCGACCTGCACCGCGCCATGGCCGTAGGCGTCTGCCTTGATAACGGCGAGGGCCTTGGCACCGGCGGTTTCCCGGGCGAGCTGGTAGTTATGACGCAGGGCTTGAAGGTCGATGATGGCGCGAGCTGGACGCATGGTGGGATTCTTGGCCGGATAGGGTGAACTGTAGGAGCCAACTTGTTGGCGAGGCATTGGTCTTGCTTACACAGCAATATCGCCTCGCCAACAAGTTGGCTCCTACAAAGAAATGGGTTTCTACGGCAACGCTGCTACGACCGACAACTCAACCAGAATCTCCGGCTCGCACAGTTTGGCTTCAACAGTCGCACGTGCCGGGGCGACGCCTTTTGGCAGCCATTTGTCCCAGACGCTGTTCATGCCTGCGAAATCGGCATCGATGTCCTTGAGGTAGATCGTGACCGACAGGATGCGGCTTTTGTCGGTGCCCGCCAGATCCAGCAAACGCTCGATGCTGCCCAGGGTTTCGCGGGTCTGCTGCTCAATCCCGGCGGCCATGTCATCCCCCACCTGGCCCGACAGATAAACGGTGCCGTTGTGGACGACGACTTGGCTCATGCGCTCATTGGTGAGCTGGCGACGGATGGACATTGTTTGCGATCTCCTTGGTACTGCCATAACGAGAAATATCGAGGCCAGCAGCGCTGATCTGCGGGGTTTTGCGGGCAATCAGGTCGGCGAGCAAGCGGCCGGAGCCACACGCCATGGTCCAGCCCAGTGTGCCGTGACCGGTATTGAGGAACAGGTTACGAAACGGCGTGGCGCCCACGATCGGCGTACCGTCCGGGGTGGTCGGACGCAGGCCGGTCCAGAAGCCCGCCTGCTGCAAATCACCGCCGCGAGGATAGAGGTCGTTGACGATCATCTCCAGTGTTTCACGCCGACGCGGGTTCAACGACAGGTCAAAACCGGCGATCTCCGCCATGCCGCCCACACGGATGCGGTTATCGAAGCGGGTGATCGCGACCTTGTAAGTCTCGTCAAGGATAGTCGAAGTCGGAGCCATGGCCGGATCGGTGATCGGTACGGTCAGCGAATAGCCTTTGAGCGGATAGACCGGTGCCTTGATGCCCAGCGGCTTGAGCAATTGCGGCGAGTAGCTTCCCAGTGCCAGCACGTAGCGGTCAGCGGTTTCCAGCTTGCCGTCGATCCACACGCCATTGATGCGGTCGCCTGCAAAGTCGATGCGCTCGATGGACTGGTTGTAGCGGAATTCGACGCCCAGCTTGGCCGCCATGTCGGCCAGGCGCGTGGTGAACATCTGGCAATCGCCGGTCTGATCGTTAGGCAGACGCAGCGCGCCCGCCAGAATGTTGGTCACACCGGCCAGCGCTGGTTCAACCCGGGCAATGCCTGCGCGGTCGAGCAGCTCGAATGGCACGCCGGACTGCTGCAGAACGGAGATGTCCTTGGCAGCGTTGTCCAGTTGCTCCTGGGTGCGGAACAGCTGAGTGGTGCCCAGGGTGCGGCCCTCGTAGGCGATGCCGGTTTCAGCACGCAACTCGTCGAGGCAGTCGCGGCTGTATTCGGACAGGCGGACCATGCGCTCCTTGTTGACGGCATAGCGGCTGGCCGTGCAGTTGCGCAGCATTTGTGCCATCCACAGGTACTGGTCGATGTCGGCGGTGGCTTTGATCGCCAGCGGGGCATGGCGCTGCAACAACCATTTGATGGCCTTGAGCGGCACGCCTGGCGCTGCCCATGGCGAGGCATAACCCGGCGAAACCTGGCCAGCGTTGGCGAAGCTGGTTTCCATCGCAGCGGCTGGCTGACGATCAACTACAGTCACCTGCATACCCGCTCGCGCCAGATAATAGGCACTTGTCGTACCGATCACACCACTACCAAGGACCAGAACGCGCATGTCGATTTACCTCATCGCGGATATCCGCTGACGTTTTGAAGTTTTAAGCAAGGATGTGGTCAGTATATGCAGCTACGGGCAGTGCTTTTCACTGTATAAGTGCCTATATTTGGCGAGAATTCTCGGCGTAGAAGCCTTTGATAGAGGTGGTTGTCCCATGCGAACCCAGCACCAGACAAAACGTGAGCTGGACAAGATCGATCGCAGCATCCTGCGCATCCTCCAGGCCGATGGCAGAATCTCCTTTACCGAGCTTGGCGAGCGGGTGGGATTGTCGACCACACCCTGTACCGAGCGAGTGCGGCGGCTGGAGCGCGAGGGCATCATCATGGGCTATAACGCCCGACTCAATCCGCAGGCACTGAAGGCCAGTCTGCTGGTGTTCGTTGAAATCAGCCTGGACTACAAATCGGGTGACACTTTCGAAGAATTCCGCCGCGCCGTGCTCAAGCTGCCTCACGTGCTGGAGTGCCACCTGGTGTCCGGGGATTTCGATTACCTGGTCAAGGCGCGCATCTCAGAGATGGCCTCGTACCGCAAACTGCTGGGCGATATCCTGCTCAAACTCCCGCATGTGCGTGAGTCCAAGAGCTATATCGTGATGGAAGAGGTGAAAGAGAGCCTGGATCTGCCGATTGCTGACTAGCGCATGTTTTTCGATTTTGTAGGAGCTGCCGAAGGCTGCGAACAGCGGTGTGTCAGAAATACCGCTTTCGCAGCCTTCGGCAGCTCCTACAGGAAATGGTGTAGAAACGTCTAAACCAACACCTGCCGCGTCGACGCCATGTACTCATGAATCTGCTTCTCCACCCGCGGATGAATCAATTCAACCGGCCGCCGCCCATTGGGGCACGGCAAGGTGGCGGTGGTGCCGAACAGGCGGCAGATCAGCGGGCGTTCGTCGTAGACCGTGCAGCCGTTGGGCCCAAGGTGGACGCAATTGAGTTCGTCCATGGCGGCATCCTGCTCGGCGGCGGTCTTGCGCGGCAGGCGAGACATTTCTTCCGGCGAGGTGGTGACCGGGCCGCAGCAGTCGTGGCAGCCAGGGACGCACTCGAAAGAGGGAATCTGCTGGCGCAATGTACGAATTTTCTGACTGTTGCAACTCATCGAATCTTACCTGCTGTGAATGGGCGCGATTCTGCCTCAGTTGGCCCCCGCAAGACAGCGCCGCCCGCCCGAACCTTGCCCGCACTCGGATCGACGGCTTATCCTCCCTGACGTTTTTCAGACACCTGCAACGGGATAACCCTATGCACGCCCGCGTTCAACTTGCCACCACCCGCGCACAACACGCTGCCTCTTATTACGCCGCCAGCAGCCATCCTCAGCCGGACTACCCGTCGCTGCAAGGCGAGCTGCAGGTCGACGTCTGCGTCGTGGGCGGCGGGTTTTCCGGGTTGAACACCGCCATCGAACTGGCCGAGCGAGGCCTGAGCGTGGTGTTGCTGGAAGCGCGCAAAATCGGCTGGGGCGCCAGCGGCCGCAATGGCGGGCAACTGATTCGCGGTGTCGGCCATGGCCTGGACCAGTTTGCTGACGTGGTGGGCGCCAACGGTGTTCGCCAGTTCAAGCTGATGGGCCTGGAGGCAGTAGAAATCGTGCGTCAGCGCGTCGAGCGTTACGGCATCGATTGCGACCTGACCTGGGGTTACTGCGATCTGGCCAACAAGCCGCGTGACCTGGCTGGCCTGGCCGAAGATGCCGATGAGCTGCGCAGCCTCGGTTATCGCCATCCGCTGCAATTGCTGCAAGCCAGCGACATGCACAGTGTCGTGGGTTCAGATCGCTATGTGGGCGGCCTGATCGACATGGGCTCCGGGCACCTGCACCCGCTCAATCTGGCGTTGGGCGAAGCCGCTGTTGCCCAGTCCCTGGGCGTTCAGGTGTTCGAGCAGTCGGCGGTGACCCGGATCGATTACGGCCCGCAGGTCAAGGTCCACACGGGCCAGGGCACGGTCCGGGCGAAAACCCTGGTGCTGGGTTGCAACGCTTATCTGAACGACCTCAATCCACAACTGAGTGGAAAGGTGTTGGCGGCCGGCAGCTACATCATCGCCACCGAGCCCTTGAGCGAAGAGCAGGCCCGGCAAATACTGCCGCAGAACATGGCGGTCTGTGATCAACGGGTGACGGTGGATTACTTCCGGCTGTCAGCGGATCGGCGGTTGCTGTTCGGCGGAGCCTGCCATTACTCAGGGCGTGATCCGCAGGACATCGCCGCTTATATGCAGCCCAAGATGCTCAAGGTATTCCCGCAACTGGCAAACGTGAAGATCGACTACCAATGGGGCGGGATGATCGGCATTGGTGCCAATCGCTTGCCTCAGATCGGACGTCTCAAGGACCAGCCCAACGTGTTCTATGCCCAGGCTTATTCCGGCCACGGCCTGAACGCTACGCATCTGGCGGGCAAACTGTTGGGTGAGGCCATCGCCGGGCAATACAGCGATGGCTTCGACCTGTTCGCCAAAGTCCCGCACATGACCTTCCCCGGCGGCAAGCACCTGCGCTCGCCACTGCTGGCGTTGGGGATGTTGTGGCATCGGCTTAAAGAGTCGCGGTGAGCCTGGCTCTTAATGGGCGGACCGAAGCTCTGTGGGAGCAAGCTTGCTTGCGAAGGGGCCGGTGCGACCCATGAATCTTCTTGGCAGATAGACCGCTTTCGCGAGCAAGCTCGCTCTCATCAAACATAAAATAACTAACTGAATTGTAATTATTTTTTGTGGGAGGACCGGGGTGGCGCTCCACCTTGCTCGCGAAGAGGCCGGTACACCCGATACATTCCTGTGGGCAGGAACATCGCTTTCGCGAGCAAGGTGGAGCGCCACCCCGGTCGATCCCACAGGTCCTGTGTTTGCTGCGCGACAGCGCGCCGTCTGGACGACGTGGGCACTCCCACAAGGATTGGTTTCAGCTTCGAGAATCACTCCCTCCAGAACGGCTTCAACCCCTCGCGCATCGCCTGCCCGCCCGTAAGACCGATATCGCGCAGTTCATCTTCGGTCAGTTTGAGCAGCATCTGGCGTGACATCCAGCGGTGGCGGTAGAGCGCCCAGCGGCCGAGCTTGGGTGCGCATGCGGTCTTCACGACCACCGCCCGCCCCTCATTCAACTCCTGGCTATAAAGCGCTAACCGAACATCGCTGAACCCGTTCATTTTCCCAACCCTCGTCATGTGTGGTGTGGGTAAATGATGAATTCAAAGCACAAACCATTACAGATCCAAACAAATCTATTTATTTAGATACAGACGATTCCTCAAGTGGACTGAATGCTGTATTTTTCAGCTATCTGTATGGCTTTGCTTATCAATAATATCGAGAGTATGCCCGTGACCCTCTACGTCAATCTTGCTGAGTTGCTCGGTACGCGCATCGAAAACGGCTTCTATCGTCCCGGCGACAGGCTGCCGTCGGTGCGGGCGTTGAGCGTTGAGCATGGCGTGAGTCTGAGCACGGTGCAGCAGGCCTATCGGGTTCTGGAAGACAGCGGTCTCGCGCTGCCCAAGCCTAAATCCGGTTATTTTGTCCCCGCCAGCCGTGCTGTTCCGGCATTGCCGGTGATTGGTCGGCCCGCCCAGCGCCCGGTGGATATCTCGCAGTGGGACCAGGTGCTGGACCTGATGCGGACCAAAGCCATGCCGGGTCTGGTGCAACTGGGGCGCGGCATGCCTGACGTCACCAGCCCGACCCTGCGCCCGCTGATGCGCGCGTTCGGCAAACTGGCGCGTCAAGAGGACATGTCCGTTCTGTATTACGACAGCATTCAGGGCAACCAGACACTTCGTGAGCAGATCGCGCGCCTGCTGCTGGATTCGGGCTGCAACCTCACGGCCAACGACCTGCTGATTACCGCCGGCTGTCATGAAGCGTTATCGGCCAGTGTGCGGGCGATTTGTGAGCCGGGGGATATTGTCGCGGTGGACTCGCCGAGTTTCTTCGGCGCCATGCAGACCCTCAAGGGCCTGGGCATGAAAGCGCTGGAGATCCCCACCGACCCTCTGACCGGCATCAGCCTTGAAGCCCTGGAGCTGGCGCTGGAACAGTGGCCGATCAAAATCATCCAGTTGACCCCCAGCTGCAATAACCCGCTGGGCTACGTCATGCCGGAAAGCCGCAAGCGTGCCCTGCTGACCCTGGCCCAGCGCTTCGACGTGGCGATTATTGAAGACGATGTGTATGGGGATCTGGCGTTCAGTTATCCGCGCCCGCGCACCATTAAATCCTTCGACGAAGACGGCCGGGTGTTGCTGTGCAGTTCGTTCTCCAAGACCCTCGCGCCGGGCCTTCGCGTGGGCTGGGTGGCGCCCGGTCGCTACCTTGAGCGGGTGCTGCACATGAAATACATCGGCACGGGCTCCACCGCGCCCCAGCCGCAATTGGCAGTTGCCGACTTTCTGGCCAACGGTCATTACGAGCCTCACTTGCGCCGCATGCGCAGCCAGTATCAGCGTGGCCGTGACCAGATGATTGACTGGGTGATGCGCTACTTCCCGGCCGGGACCCGCGTCAGTCGTCCTCAAGGCGGTTTCATGCTCTGGATCGAGCTGGCTGAAGATTTCGATACCCTGCGCCTGAATCGCGCGCTGCTTAATCTGAACGTACAGATCGCCGTGGGCAGCATTTTTTCCGCGTCGGGCAAATACCGTAACTGTCTTCGAATGAATTTCGCGGCCAAGCCTTCGGCTGAAGTCGAGCGCGCTGTAAAAACGGTGGGGGAAACCATTGTCGAGCTCATCGCAGCGCAGTAGCTCGCGTTGAGTTCATGGGTGCCAGAAGAGTGAAAGAGCAGGCCCCTTGCTTACGTAAAGTTCAGATGCCTGCGCTGTTCCTGTGATTGAGCCATTCACTCACGCCAGAATGGCTTCCTCCCTTCCTCATACGCGTATTGAGGATCGATGCCGGCATCGCGCAGCTGCGCCATGGTCAATTTGAGAAGCTCCTGTCGGTTGTGCCAGCGTCGCCAGTACAGAGCCAACAGACTGTTCTTAGGGAGTAGCGCAGGCAAGAATATCGGCCTGCATGTTTCCTCCAGTTCGCGGTTTTTGGTTTTTACCAGTGCGTCACTCAAGCCATTCACGATCAACTTCCTGTTGAAATGGGTAGGGGCGCGATAGTGAGCCGAAGTCGAAGGCGCTCAAACCTTCAAAAGCGGGGTTTGTTTTACGGGATATGAGGCGGGTGGGCGCGGCCTGGAGCACCCCGCGGATTTCCTGCTCCGCCGCTGAGTGTCGGGCATTTTCTCTGCCGTTTATTTGGGTTTCCAACTATTGCTTACAGCGCTTGGCGTGACTTTATTGGATAACTGGGGTCATATCGCCAAATCGTTGTGCGTCCAGGTGGGAAAAAATTTGAAGCACGCATGGGCGCTGCCCTTTTGTCTGTTCGTTGCGTTGTGTGTCAGTGGCTGCGCCCATACCAGCGTTCCCAATGAGCCGAGTCAGGCGCTGCCGCCTACGGACTCGGCGTTCGGTCGCTCGATCCAGTCGATGGCGATGCCCCACGAAGGTCGCTCCGGGTTTCGCCTGCTGTCCAACAGCACCGAAGCCTTCATGGCCCGTGCCGAGCTGATCCGCAATGCGCGCACCAGCCTGGATCTGCAGTACTACATCGTCCACGACGGCCTCAGTACCCGGGCCTTGATCGATGAGCTGCTCAAGGCCGCTGACCGGGGCGTGCGGGTGCGCATCCTGCTGGACGACACCACCAGCGATGGTCTGGATCAGGCCATCGCCACGTTGGCGGCGCACCCGAACATTCAGATCCGGCTGTTCAACCCGCAGAGTCTTGGGCGCGAAACCGGCGTCACTCGCAGTCTGGGCCGCCTGTTCAATCTGTCCCGCCAGCACCGGCGCATGCACAACAAGTTATTCCTGGCCGACAGCAGCGCGGCGATTGTCGGCGGGCGCAATCTGGGGGACGAGTATTTCGACGCCGAGGAAAACCTCAACTTCACCGACATCGACATGCTCAGTGTCGGGCCGGTTGCCCAGCAGTTGGGTCACAGTTTTGACCAGTACTGGAACAGTACGCTGAGCAAGCCTATCGCCGAGTTCATGTATTTCTTGCCAACGGTTCGCGACCTGGCCAAATCCCGCAAACGGCTTGAAGCTTCGCTGGAGGATTCCAGGCTAAAGCACCACGCGCTTTATGACCGCCTGATGGATTACCAGACCGACCCGCGCATGAAGATCTGGCTCAACGAATTGATCTGGGCCCACAACCAGGCGCTGTGGGACGCACCGACCAAAGTGCTGGCCCGTGGTGAGCCGGATCCACATCTGCTGCTGACCACCCAACTGGCGCCTGAGCTGGTCAACGTCAAGCAGGAGTTGATGCTGGTCTCCGCCTACTTTGTTCCGGGCGAAGAAGGCCTGCATTATCTCACTGGCCGCGCCGATGCCGGTGTGGCGGTCAGCTTGTTGACCAACTCCCTGGAAGCCACCGACGTGCCCGCTGTGCACGGCGGTTATGCGCCCTATCGCCAGGAGTTGCTGGAGCATGGCGTGAAGCTTTTCGAACTACGCCGCCAGCCCGGCGACCCGGGTAGCGACAGTGGTGGCAGTGGCCCGCATCTGTTCAGCAGCAAAGGCACTTTTGGTGGCGGCTCGGATTCCAGCCTGCACAGCAAGGCGATGATCTTTGATCGCAAGAAATCTTTCGTTGGCTCGTTCAACTTCGATCCGCGCTCAGTGCTGTGGAACACCGAAGTCGGCGTGCTGGTGGACAGCCCGGAGTTGACTGAAAAGCTGCGCGAACTGGCCTTGCAAGGCATGGCGCCAAGTCTGAGCTATCAGGCAAAGCTGCAGGATGGGCACGTGGTGTGGGTCACCGAAGATGACGGCAAACTCCACACCCTGCACAAAGAACCCGGCGACAACTGGCGGCGTTTCAATGCCTGGTTTGCACGGGCCGTGGGCCTGGAAAAAATGCTTTAAGCCGCCGCTGGCGTGACCCCGAACGCGCCACGCCTCTGCGACAACAGCACCAGCCCGCATGCGCCTGCCGCCATCAACAGCGGCAACGCCTGGCCGCTGACCCATTGGCTGCCCGCGCCCGCCGCCAGAGGGCCCAGCAGACAGCCGATGCCCCAGAGTTGCGCCACGTGGGCATTGGCGCGCACCAGGGCGTCATCGCGATAGCGCTCGCCGATCAGGATCAGCGACAGCGTGAACAAACCACCGGCACTGGCGCCAAACAGCACCCAAAGCGGCCAGATCAACACGGTATCGACCAACAGCGGCACCAACAGGCTCGACACCATCAAGGCCATCGCGCAGCTGGAAAACAGCGTGCGTCGGGAAACCTTGTCGGCCAGCGCGCCAATCGGCAGCTGCAGCAACGCATCGCCCACCACCACGGTGCTGATCATCGCCAGGGCGATTTCCGGGGTGAAGCCCTGGCGCAGGCAGTAAATCGGCAGCAAAGTCAGAATCAACGCTTCGAAGGCTGCAAACAGCGCCACGGCCCAGGCGATAGCGGGCATCGAGCGGCAGAAGCCGAACAGATCGATGAACGTCACGCGGCAGGCATCGGCACTCGGCGCGCCGCTGCGACCCAGCAGTAGAAAGGGCGAACAAACCAGCAGCCCGACGCCGACCCAGAAGCCGGTGTCATGCTCGGTGCCCAGCGCGCCGAGTAGCAACGGCCCGGCTAGCTGGCACAAGGCGTAGGTGCTGCCATACAGCGCCACCAGCCGGCCGCGCCATTTTTCGACGACGAGCTGATTGATCCAGCTCTCGCCGAGGATAAACACGATGGTCAGAATCACCCCGAGCATCAGGCGCAGGAGCAGCCAGACCGAGTAATACGGCAGCAGCGCCAGCAAGCCCACCGACAGCGCCCCGGCCCACAGGCAGCGCCGCATCAACGCCGCCGTGCCGAACCGCGCTGCCAGCCCGCTGGCCAGACTGGCGCCGAGCAACACGCCAATGGCCGGCATCGCCGCCATCACGCCAATGGCGAACGAGCCGTAGCCCCAGCTTTCAAGACGCAGCGACACCAGCGGCATGCTCACGCCCAGCGCCAGCCCGACCGACAGTACCGACGCCAGCACCGCAAAATAAGTACCCCAACGCATTTCCGCGCTCCTGTGGATCAAAGGGCCAGGACGACAAAGCCGGGCTTCCTTGGCGGGAGCCCGGCTGTTTTGCAGCAATCGCTGAACGAACTGTAGGAGCGAACTTGTTCGCGAGGCGGTGTTCCTGATTCACCGCGCCAGGCCCGCTCGCCAACAAGTTGGCTCCTACAGGAGGCCTGTGCAGCCAGTTACAACTTAATCCACGTCGCTTTCAGTTCGGTGTATTTGTCGAACGCGTGCAGCGACTTGTCACGGCCGTTGCCCGATTGCTTGAAGCCACCGAATGGCGCGGTCATGTCGCCGCCGTCGTACTGGTTGACCCATACGCTGCCCGCACGCAGCGCCTTGGCCGTCAGATGCGCCTTGGACAGGTTGGCGGTCCAGACCGCGGCAGCCAGGCCGTAAGGCGTGTCGTTGGCGATCTGAATGGCTTCTTCTGCGGTGTCAAAGGTCAGCACCGACAAGACCGGGCCAAAGATTTCTTCCTGCGCGATCTTCATGGCGTTGGTCACGCCATCGAAAATCGTCGGCTCGACATAAGTGCCGCCGGTTTCCTGCAGGATGCGCTTGCCACCCACTACCAGCTTGGCGCCGTCCGCATGTCCGGCTTCGATGTACGACAGCACGGTATTCATCTGCTGAGTGTCAACCAGTGCGCCCACTGTGGTGGCCGGGTCCAGCGGGTTGCCAGGCTTCCAGCCTTTGAGGGCCTCGATGACCATCGGCAGGAATTTGTCTTTGATCGAGCGCTCCACCAGCAAGCGCGAACCTGCGGTGCAGACCTCGCCCTGATTGAAGGCGATGGCGCTGGCGGCGGACTTGGCCGCTGCCTGCAAATCCGGCGCATCAGCGAAGACGATGTTCGGGCTTTTGCCGCCCGCTTCCAGCCAGACACGCTTCATGTTCGATTCGCCGGAGTAAACCAGCAGCTGCTTGGCGATTTTGGTCGAGCCGGTGAACACCACGGTGTCCACATCCATATGCAGAGCCAGCGCTTTGCCCACGGTGTGCCCGTAACCCGGTACGACGTTGAGCACGCCCGCCGGGATGCCTGCTTCAATCGCCAGCTGGGCGATACGAATGGCTGTCAGCGGAGATTTTTCCGATGGCTTGAGCACCACCGAGTTACCGCTGGACAGCGCCGGGCCGAGTTTCCAGCAGGCCATCAGCAATGGGAAATTCCACGGCACGATGGCCGCGACGACGCCAATGGCTTCGCGCGTTACCAGGCCGAGTTGATCGTGAGGGGTCGCGGCCACTTCGTCATACAGCTTGTCGATGGCCTCGCCGCTCCAGCTCAGGGCTTGAGCAGCGCCGGGGATGTCGATGCTGGAGGAGTCGCTGATCGGCTTGCCCATGTCGAGGGTTTCAAGCAGGGCCAGTTCTTCGACATTCTTGTTCAGCAGAGCGGCGAAGCGCAGCATGGCAGCCTTGCGCTTGACCGGCGCCAGGCGCGACCAGGCGCCAGAATTGAAGGTTTTGCGCGCGCTTTCAACGGCGCGCTGGGCGTCGGCCGTATCGCAGCTGGCGACTTTGGCCAGCAGGCGGCCGTCAACCGGGCTGATGCATTCGAATGTCTCGCCGGACACGGCGTCGGTGTATTCGCCGTTGATAAACGCGCGGCCTTCAATCTTCAGGTCTTTGGCGCGTTTTTCCCAGTCAGCATGGCTCAGGGTGGTCATTGGTATGTCCTCCGCTCTATCGATTAAGGTGTGCAGGGGCGGCGAATCAGGGGCAGAAAACACGTCATCCGGAATTCGTCGCGCTCAAGCAACGGCACTCACCACCCTAAACCAGTGATCCGGCCTTTTCCAATATCTTTGACAAAACAGGCCCAAACGCCGCTGATATGTTCGTTTTATGCAACATGAGCGCCGAGGTGTTTGGCACTATTGCGCCAGCGCTTCGTCAAACCCGTAACGCCAACGACCACCAGGGGAAGATATGACTATCGACAGCATCGTGGACTTCAGTGAGGCCGGCACCGCGCCCGAGCACTATCGCCCTGCCCCGGAAAAAATCTTCAAAGGCGACCCCGAGCAGACCGTCTACAACCACTACAACAGCCCCTGCGGGCAGATGAATGCAGGCGTGTGGGAAGGCGAAGTCGGTCAGTGGTCGGTCAATTACACCGAGCATGAATACTGCGAAATCGTGCAGGGCGTGTCGGTTCTACGCGACGACCAAGGTCAGTCGAAAACCTTGCGCGCAGGTGATCGTTTCGTGATCCCGGCGGGTTTCAAAGGGACGTGGGAAGTGCTGGAGCCTTGCCGGAAAATTTATGTGGTTTTCGAGCAGAAGCTATAAACATGCACCACCTTCAGCCAAGCTGACGGAGTGATGCTGATGACGTCCACGGAGGACAATCAACCCACATAAAGGACTATGTTCATGACCAATGAAGACATCATCCATCAGCTCCACTACCTGATCGGCAGCCGCTACGTGCCTGCCGTCAAGGCGTACATCGGCGAACTGACCGCTCGCGAGCGCGTTGTCAGCTCGAAGGAATTCGTCACCCGGGAGTTCGACATCAATCGAATCACCGTGGATGTCGATGATGCGGGGCGTATTGCGTCGTATAGCTTCGGTTGATCGCCGGGCCTGACACACCGCCTCGCCAACAAGTTGGCTCCTACAAAATCTGCAGTGCTTTTAAGGCAAATAAAAAAGGCCCGTATCGTGAGATACGGGCCTTTTTCACAAGAAGAAAAATCAATTACTTGATTTTGGCTTCTTTGTAGATCACGTGCTTGCGAACCCGCGGATCGAATTTTTTGATTTCGATTTTATCCGGAGTGGTGCGCTTGTTCTTATCGGTGGTGTAGAAATGGCCTGTACCAGCGCTCGACACCAAACGGATCAATTCACGCATGACTTTCTCCCTTAAATTTTGCCGTCGCGACGGAGTTCAGCAAGAACGACAGTGATGCCGCGCTTGTCGATGATACGCATGCCTTTGGCAGATACGCGCAGACGAACAAAACGTTTCTCTTCTTCAACCCAGAAGCGGTGATGCTGCAGGTTTGGCAGGAAACGACGACGGGTTTTGTTGTTTGCGTGGGAAATGTTAT
>Ga0247734_1001759_pt1 | contig 15825 bp, 15 predicted proteins | sample UWRJL103311B2_FD_180933 | JGI IMG/M metagenome (GOLD analysis project Ga0247734, IMG submission 180933) | Plant litter microbial communities from Arlington Agricultural Research Station in Wisconsin, United States - UWRJ-L103-311B-2 | ecosystem: Environmental > Terrestrial > Plant litter >... | reverse complement strand
TTACGGAAAAAGCTACTCAGGTAAGTCGACTTCTCTACCGTCAATCTTCAGAGACAACCATTCCTATGGCAATACCAGCCAATATCTATTGCTCTCTCTCTGATTAATACCTATCAATACCTCTCAAAAACCAACGCAAGAAATATGATGAAATCACTCACAGTCTAACACTCTTCGTTGTTGACGAGCCGAGGCAAGTTACTGTTTCATGATTGCAGTCAATTCAATGATGACTACCGATTCGAATATGATTCTCTCCTAGTTTAACAATGTCACTCAGATCTTGACCATCAGGAATCTACAGCCATAGTGATTACTTCTTTGATGAGCTACAGAAGCACAGTGGCCATGAGTTGCGTTGAAGTGATCTACCTCGAAACGAGCTATGTTGGTCAAAATATAACCTGTCCGTTGCGTAGAGCCACGTTTACTTATCTAATCTCGTCGAATCGAACTTGAAATACTATAGCCGAAATGATTGCTTTGATACTGCCACTCTATCTTTCACATTGGTTTCTTTAACAACTCTAAGGCAACTAATCTACTTTGATCGTTCCTTTTAGTATCTAAGCAAGCTGCAATTCCTCAGCTACCAAATCGTCTAAATAGGTAGCGAAGCAATCTAATCCATCAGAGATATGAAAAGACCCGCGCACTCTGCCTGTCTCGCATTGAATAATTGGTGCTGGACACGCCCCTTCACACATAGTATTGTTAACTGCCCCAAACACTGCATCAACCGAATGTGCCATCCACTTTCTGAACTCAATTGTAGGATGTCCAGCCGGCCGTGGAGGCTTGCGGTAAGATGCTCCATATCTTGAAAGACTAACAAGACCCGAGTTCATTTCCATCCACCTTAAACCAACACCTTGTTTTCATCTCAGAGCAAGTTTCAGTTTAAAAGTTTTGAATTTCGGCGAAAGTAATAAGGTATCAGACCTCACAAGTGTAGTTTAGAATAGTGGAAAGTGTCTATTCTTCTCTTCTTAAAGAGATCCTATCTTAAGTATACTAATTGCTGTCTGTATGGAAAGAACCTTGGATGTTGAGTCCTTACATAAGGGGATTTTATCTTATAGTTTGAAAGCTTGAAAAGTTATAAAATAAAAAAGTTGCGCTTAGTAAATTAATTAAAGTATTGTTGGGAGTCAAAACCTTGGTTATTTTATTGTCACAGGTGAAGCTTGGTTAGTTCAAGAAGCATGTTCTACGTTCGTATAGGGCCAAATAATTCCCAGTTGATCACCTCTTTCATAAGGGCATTAACGGCCCATTAGGGATTATCTGGGCCAATACGAAAATATTAAAAGTATAGTAAACAATTGCAAAACTTTCCTAGAAGCGCATTAACGACCCACTAGGAATTATTTGGGCCGGTATGAAAGTATCAAAAGTATGAAAAAACTAGAGGTGCAAATGACCAATTGGGGATTATCTAGGCCTGTACGAAAGTATGATGTAGACCGCAGTGACTTACAGGAAGGCTCTCCGCTCCTCAGCCTCGTTGTACCTATAAGTGATAAAATGATGACAGCCACATGTTACGGTTGCCTAATTGTTTGCGACTTTCTATTTAAACATCGCTTGAAGCTCGGCGACTTCTATCGGGTTCTATTAGCTCTGCCAATTGCTCTCGACTTGAAAACTATGGTGTCTACAATCTATCCCACATTACCATTGGATAAAGACCAAATCCGGCTGTTGAGTTTACAGCCTGGTGGCCCTGCGGATGTGATTAAGATCTCCCTTCATGGAACACACTTTGATGTCGATGATCCTCCTGTCTATGAAGCCCTCTCGTACGTCTGGGGTTCTGTAGGCAACTTGTCAGAAATACGCGTTGAGTCCAGGGTAGACAACGAAAAAAGCTTCGAAGCAGCCTTATTTGTGACGCAGAATTTGTTTTTCGCATTGAAGCATCTTCAACACCCGACTGACACCAGAGTGTTGTGGATTGATGCCATTTGTATCAATCAAATTGACAAGGAGGAACTTAGCGAGCAAGTAGCTCGGATGGCGGATATCTATCGGCTGGCCGCACGCGTTGTTATCTGGCTTGGACCAGGGAACAGCGAGAGTGATATCGCTATGAATTTTATTACCGACTTGGGTTCGAAGATGGAAGTCGACTACATTACGCAAACCATCAAGCCCTTGACCGTAAAAATCGAGGATCAAGGATTAGATGTCAATCGACTGCTACCTCACCGAGATGAGCATATCACTGCTTTGGAGGAGTTCTGTAGTCGAGATTGGTTTGAGCGATTGTGGGTTGTGCAAGAAGTTCGTTTGGCAAACTCCCATGCGATTGTCGTTTGCGGCTCGAAACATTGTACTTGGAAACATCTGCGTGATGTATTATGGTGCATTGCACACAAAAGAACAACAAGACCACTGTCAATAAGCAGACGAGGGAAACTTCTCGAGTTCGTGGACTTGTTTAACTCTTCCTTTGTTTTCACTTTGGATGGCTTGGTGTCTCGTACTCGAAACTTCAAATGTGCAGATCCGCGCGACCGGATTTACGCTATACTCGGCATTTGTTATGACCAGTGCAACGTTAAGCCAAATTACACACTGTCTATCATGGAAGTATATCAGGACGCTGTTCGGCAATTCATACGAACGCAACACAGGAGCGATGTAATTCGGGGATGCGAGCTGCGAAGCGATCGACTGTCAGGACCAACTTGGGTTCCGGATTGGTCCAAACCTAAACTGAGGCCGTTACTACGGAATCTCCATGCAACTGGTGAGATCCCTGCTATGGCAACCTTCTGCGAAGGAAACATCCTCCGTCTGGCTGGCGTGAAATGTGCTGTCACTTCTGCAATTACTCCGCTTAGCTTCTCCGGGACTACAAATGAGCTTATTTTAGCTGAAGTCTCAAAGCTCTTACCATCAGATGTGTTGATTGCCAACTACAAGACTGGATGCACGCTTCTCGAGGCTTTCTGTTGTACACTGGCCTGCAGTGACTTCACAGAATTTCATCCTCCGCGCCCCTGTGAGCTAAGACTTGAGCCGACTCTGGATGCAATGCGCGCTTATTTACGCATTTCCTCCAGCGAGGAGCCTTTCAATGCTGACCAACTCCAGCTAAGCGGTTTTACAGACCGTGTTTTTGCCGAAGGAAAAGAAAGATGTCTCATTTCAACTGATGAAGGCTATATTGGATTGGCTCCCCCATTCGCGCAATGTGGGGATATTATTTGCGTTTTTCTAGGATGCGTTAGCCCAATTCTGCTACGACCAGTTGGGAATGGGAATTTCCAAGTGGTCGGGGAGTGCTTTGTTTACGGGTTATCAGACAGTGTAGCCATTCTTGGGAATCTTCCCAAGGAGTTCCAAGCCGTCTTTGCCTACAGCGAAAAGCGCAAAGGTTATCGGTGGGCATACCGTAATAGTGTTGACGGATCCACGTCGGAGGAAGATCCAAGACTCCAGTTGCTAGGCATCTCTTCTGGACCACATGGGAAAGAGGGTTCATGCCTTACTAATGTAGCACAACTAGAGTCTTCTGGAGTGGAAATTTTATATTTTGATTTAATCTAATCATTCATCGCCCAGAATTTTCCACTAAAGAAAGCTATTCATCCTTATTTGTTGCTTGAATTTCGGCCTCTCTAATCCCGATCAATCATCTTTTAGAAACGGATGTATTCAGTGGTGTTCTTTTTGGACGCTTATATATTAAGGTACAAGTTTCAGTTTAAAGTCTTGAATTTCTACAAGAGTAGTAAGGGGTAATTGTCTCATGATTTGAAAGTTTTTGAAAAAGAAAAAGAAAAGAAAAGGGCGCTGAGCAAATTGATTAGAGTAATGTTGGGAGTTAAAACAACATTAGCTATTTTATTCTCACGGGTGGAGCTTGGTTAGTTCGAGAAGTATGTTCAACAAGTTCTTGACTAACATGTAAAACGTGCTTTACGAGTTCCACTAAAATGAACACCTTCTACCACATAGCAAACCCATCATTCAATACCCTTGCTATCAATATCGCGCTTATTGATGTTAGCACCCGATCTAGTCTTCCTCGCCAACAGACCCTCAGGCTCCACCGCTTGTTTCACCCTCTTCCTCGGCTCAGCAGCTGCTTTTGAGCTAGTAGTCTGCTCATTCTCACCTTTTCTTTTCCGATTCATTCTCAGAGTATTAGCTTTGGCTGGCTTCCCTTTAATTCTAAGTAATGCTGCTTCTTCCTCAGGAATTCCCTCTCTATCTTTTCCTGGCCCAGCTGCCGCACCTGAACCTACTGCATATCGTTTTGGCCTTTTAATTTGGCGCTGTGGCCTCTGAGGTACGGCGATTTGGAAGTTGGGGTCATTGGGGTCGTCATCTGAGATAGGGGTTTCGGAGGCGCTTTCCGAAGTAAGATCTTCTGGATTGACTTCATCTTGAATAGCCTCGATTAAAGTTCTCGTATCATCCGCAGTCTGATCAATGCTAAGTATTTTTTGAGGAGCAGGTGGTAACTTGCGGTTAATCTGAAGCTTTAACTTAGCTAGTGGGTTATCCATTTGAGGCTTTTGCCTCTCTCCAGTCAGGAAGGAACTGGTTGGCCATTTGGCGATTCCTTGTATATCTCCATGACGATGTATATAATGTAGCTTGATTTCTTCCTCGTATGCGTGGCTCTTGAGGTCGAATTTGGCAGGACATTGTTTGCCAGAGGAGATTTTGAATGGACAGTTCCATTTCGAGCCATCGTCCGCATGTGAATAATAATGCAGGAACATTTCATCTCGATCCATCCTACCAATGGTGCGTGAGCAGCCATGAAATTGACATTTTCCATGATCAACGATTATAGAATGACGATCTTTTGTTGTCGGTTCTTTTTGAGGAGGTGAACTTGGAACAAAATTACCTAGAGCTTGGAGCTTGCCCGATAATCTGTCCTCTCCTTCTTTAAGATCACGCATCCGAGTCCTGTATTGGGCTTCCAAGATATTGTGACGCGCTTCTCGTTCTTTAATATCTGCCTTCAAATTATTCAAAACTGCAAGCAATATTAGTCAAAGTTTATTCGTTTTAGCTCAAATATCATACCTTTAAGATTTTCTTTCGCAGAAGAAGCGTCAGCTGTGGGATCTAACTTTTGGAAGCAAATTTTCTTGTGGGAAGCCAGCCCAGCAGGATCTTTCTCCAAATTCTTAAGATTAGTGCCACAATGTTGACAAAACTGGCGTTTGAAGCCCCCAGGGGGTTTACAATTTTTTCGATGCTCTTCGATTGCGTCCGAACTCACAAGTTGCCTGGTATTGAGAGAAAACCCACAAGTTGGGCAGAACCAATTTCCAGTTGGTGACTCCATGAGGCAATCCCTATCATGTAACTCTGCCTGCGCCGGAGTTTGGAGTGAAGTATCTTTCCCACACTTTTCACAGAATCTAAGCTTTAGATCATCATGAGGTCTATCTGATTGATCGCGACAAGCCATCTGGTGGTAATATTTCTCGGCTATTGTTTGGTTATAGGTGTTTACACCACACTTATCACAGTATCGGGCGAGACCTGGAGAATGCTTATTGAGACAATGGTTGATGATATCCCCTGGCTTCCATCTTGTAAAGTTTTGATTACAAATCGGACATCGGTGATCTTTCCAAAATTCGGTTTTCAGAATTGTATCTTCACGATCGAAATGTTGCTTAAGATGGAAACGTCTTTGAGATACAGTCATGAACCCGTAGTTGACATCTCCACACCAGGCGCATTCACCATCTTCCTGTAACCTTAGCCTGTGCTCTCGATGATGAGCAGCAATTTCCTCGATTTTGTAATTCTCGAACACCTCATCGCAAATTTGGCACTTGGTTTCTCGATCTAAAATACGATTCCTTAGATACTGGTTTTCCTCGTATAGTTGCATAATATCAGTTGGAGTGAGTCGCTGTGCATAGACTGTGGGTAGTTGGTCACCGAGCCTAAACATCAACTCGCGGCTTTGGCCATATAGGGGCACCAGAGGCTCTTTTCCGGGTTGAATAATGGACTGATCTTTGATATATGATTTTCGCTGAAGTCCGTTAAGATAGCATTGACCCTCCATGTAATCATCCCAGGACTGGGCCTTTGGCTTCCCCGCCGACTTAGCGATAATTCGAGGTATATTATGCCTAGCCTGGAACGTATTTCCTCTATTTCCATTAATCTCTGCCCAAGAGCCAGTATCATTGTATCCTGTGGCCACTTTGGGAGCATCTTCTTTCCCAGGAACGACGTAGGAAGTTCTTTCCCCCTTCTCAGATACTCGTGATGAAGCGCCCCAAAGACGATCTTCGTTCGAAAATTCCTTTTGGCCGCCTAACTCTATGGCTGATTTAGCACGAGAATTTTCTAGCATATAAATCAGGGGCTACAAACCGTACGCATTATTCTTAGCTTCATTTCCTCTTTCTCCATTCTCATTTTTATTCTCATTTTCTTCATCCTCATCTGTATCCTCATATTCAGGGGACCCTGCTCCACCACGCTGAAATACAGTCGGGGGACCGTTCTGAAGCATAGGGGGGTTTATCTTACTATTCCTAGTATCTTCAGTTCCCTTCGCTCTTCCACTCACATATGTGTCCTCGTTATTTCCCTTGTCGACAGCTGGTGGTTGACATCTAGTCACTGCTCCTACTCCAGTTAGTGCACCTCGAATCCAGCATCTCAACACCATCAAAATAACTCACTTCTCAACGACGGATGCCCATAGCTTCTTTTCTCATATCTCTCTAAAAACTCCAACGGTCTCTCGCTATATAAGAATTTCCGCACCCTCGGCACCTCATTCTCCTCGTCAGTTTCGTCACTCATATCTTCCGCTTTGCCAGAGCCGAATATATTATTCAATGTTGCAGGTTGCACAGGCAGTCCAAAATGCAACATAGTCAATTTTGTCGCTAGATTATCCGGAACATTTTGAAATCGATGTCCAGGTTTGAGCAGAGTTTTATAGAGCTGGCCGTCTTCGGTTTGGATACGCAGGGTATCATCTTGAAGTGGGTGAGGAAGTATGTAAGATTGTTCAGCGGATGTGAAGTGGGTGGAAAGGACATCTTGAACGGATTTATTGCGGAGGGAGGTAAGGAATATGGTGCGCCATTTGATCCATTCAGGATCGGACGGTGTGATTTCTGGCCTGAAATCTAATTTGGAATTTTCGAGACTTAGGGATCTTTTATTATGAGGTGACAGAAACTCCGTATTGCGTGCGTACTGCCCCATGTTGACTTGAGTATGATCAATGAAGTTAGAAAGCAAATCTGGATCTAGATACTTTCCCAGACATATATGCAAGCAAAGCACTTCCCACGATCTGTTTTCAAGGTCAGAGAGATATGGAACTGACAACTGTGTTCTAAATAGCAAAGGTGACTTCACTAATAGATCATCAAAGGAATAAACAATCTAGTACGGAGGGTTCAAAGAACTAGATAATAGAGATGACGGGTGCATCATTCTTGAAAACCTCATGATTTGCCAACAAAGAAGCCCATTGAAATGCATTCCACTTTATGGAACTTGCTCTCTTATAGCATAGGTAAGCGCCAACGATCTTCTATTACGTTCATGTACAGTAACCCAGGAGCAACTAGTTAATTCTATATACAGTATGCAATAAATCATCAAAGCTTGCCTTGATACCAATTATAAGTAGGCACGTGACTGGCCTTGGGTGATGATTGAGAAGCTAGCACACTTAAAACATCATGCAAAATCGAGTGAAGGGGAATATATCCCTCAAACTGAGACTTTCTGATATTTAACTACTGATAATTTGCTCAACTTGAAAATTTGAGCTGTGGGTTGAGACTTCGTTCCTCTTCCTCGGTATTGTATGTTTCACTAACAGTAAATAAATCAAGGGTATCGTGTAAATTATTAGCACTGCTCGTGAATAACCATGATGTAGTGTTGCCGCATAATAAGCTATGGTCTCCAGTTCCCGAGGGCGACCATTCCGCAACTCCGTGGTATCTATCCTCTCCAAACCGTATCTTACAAAAACATTCCTCCCTCATTATGGAATCTTACTGTCAGCAGCTCGTGCTAGCACTCGGTAGTTCTCCAGTAGCCCTTCGACCACGCCAACATAATTGTGAGGCTGACCTGAAAGTGCTTTAAGTCCCTCTTCTCTAATTGCAGCAGCCGAAACTTCGATTTCAACTTCATAAGAGGGGCCATTCGGATCAGGGACCTCCACACCCTAAAGAAGTTAGTAGGAAAGCACAAGTAGATTCCAAGTATCTTACATTTAAGACCTTTTTTGCCAAAGTCTGGTCAACTTGGTAATGGGAAAGCGTATAGCTATGTCTGTCCTTATCACGGTCTGGTTGCTGGTTATCCGGCCTGGCAGCCACGATTTGAGAGATATCACCGTCATATTTCATTTCGAAACTAACACTGATACGGCAGTCCAACGAGTGGCTGGGATTGCATATATGCAGATCAGCTATGCGTCCCTTCACTATAGTTGCCACTACATCATTGGTAATCTTATCGTAAGATATTCGGAGCTTTGAATTGCGAGCAAATGGTAAAAGCGAAGGGGGAATAATATGATGGGAAGCGTGCGGGATGTCATAAGACTTGTCAACCGTTTTGCTGCGGGAGTGCTTGACTTCAGGCCTATCTCGGCGTATGGCTGCTGGAGCTCTCGGGTGGGTTTCCTTAACCTGGGTATTCAAGAATTCATTCAAGTTTTTGTGTTGCCAAGCTTCCATAGCGCTTTTGAAACCTACTCTCATATGTTGCCTTAGGACGCATTCTGTGGCCGCTTGTGGTTGAAGCCTCACATTACTATCAATCTCGTTTACTTGTCCCAGTTTCGCTTCGATTTCGATCTCGACTCCATGGCGCGACAAGTCCCCATGATCATCCCGACTCACAACTAGATGAAACAACCAATCTGCAACGAATTTGGTCATCTGCTGCTGTGGCCTGCTGCCGCCTAGTATATATTGCGCGGAGTTGTCTCCGATACTCACGGAGTTAGTACTATGGCCATTGGTATGAGGTTCTTGTCGGATCGGCGCTGAAGGCGCAAGTTGAGCTGGAGCTTGTACGGAAGGATTGGTCACTCTTGGATTGCCTATCCGCTGAGGCTTGTCCCGTACGCTTTGGGCCCAGATAGGAGGTTTAGGATAATGTTTGGGTCGGGGCTTCGACTGAACATGAACCTCACCATTGGAATGAGACTTCGAAGTTTTCCGAATTCCAGCGTCCATTGGAGGGTCCACCCTCTCGTCCAGCTTCCGCTTTGTAGGCTGTGTCTTGGGGCTCACACTTATGCTACGGTCCCTCTCGCTTCCAGAGTGCCTTTCTGATGGAGGTGCGTTTGGAGTTACTGGTTGATTGAAGTACGGCGGTTGACTATGGGCAGATGTAGGGGTACCGGTCGAAATAGACGAGTGAGACCGTTGGTGTTGAAGTAGCGGGTGTGTAGAGCCAGGAATGCCAACAGGGGGTGTTTGGGGAACGGGGAAAGATTGTTGCTGAGATTGTTGAGGTTGGAAGGAAGGAGGGTATTGATGATGTTGCGCAGGGCTTTGTGGTGCCTGATTATGTGGAGGAAAGGGATATTGAGTGCTGCTGCGAGAGGATGTAGGAGTTTGTCGGTAGGGAGACTGTGCGGAGTGTGCAGAGTAGGACCCAACTGGGGACCGCAAGTCTGTATTTGTGGGTACCTGAAGGGGGGGTGGGGGTTGAGGTTGAGGTTGGCCCTGGTATTGTATTGGAGAAGCATATGGAGCTTGTATTTGTGTACCAGAAAAGCCGCCAGATGATCCAAAGTATTGTTGAGAAGGATGTGACATCTGGCGAGCGGGAGTTGTGGCCGAGGGATAGTCTGGAGGCGCAAAGCCTGGATTCATCTGGTGGTTTGGAATAGAGCCATACTCTCGAGAGCCTCGCTGAGGCAAGCCTTGTTGTACCGGGGTTACAGGAGTGGCAGGTGTTTGGACAGAAGCAGAGCGTTGACTGTTGTCTTCAGTGAGAATTGCGCGAAGGTCCATGTTTGCGACAATATCTGCCAGCGCCACCCATCCACAAGCTATCTCGAATACACAGCGTATGACATATGCGAAGGCCAACAGGTCTAGAAGACAAAGACGATATGGCAAAATGGACACGTTGGGGTTGAATAGGGGCGGGGAGATAGAGACAAAGGTTGAAGCTTGCGAAGCTCTAAATCTCCAAAATCCAATCCCAATCCAGATGAGGCTTAGTCAAAATACAGCTTGGCAAGGCTGGTTGTTGGCTCTGTTGATATCTCAAAACAGCTGATGTCTCTCCAAGAAACTGGCATCTACCTAAGCCCAAGAGCATGGGTTCTGTTGAAATAATGAGAAAAGGCATAGCTTTTAAGTCTCTGCTCTTTCAATTGTGTCAGACGGTGTTGAGACATCAAATGTAAGCTTTCTATAGCTAGCTAGTTGTGAAAATGTGAAATGGAAATAAGTATTTTAGCGGTATTGATAGAATGATTGGTCAGGCCAATATCTGGATACGGCCATATATTTATTAGATTATAACTCGACCGCAAAGCAAAACTACAATCAACATCTATAAGTTTTCTGAAGGCTAGGAGTTTGCACCTTCTTAGAGCAAGCACAGGGGAGGCTCCATATCACGTGCCCACGTCGAGCTACGGCTGCCAAGTGACCGCGACCGCCGGGGGTCCACATCAAACTGGTGGTTACGTGACAGAGCTGTGCCTGAAGCAACTCTTGAGAGTTGTAATCAACAAACTTCAACCCATCAACCCATCAACCCTCAGCCCATCTACGCCCTTCAAATAATCTCAAATTGAATCAAAACTCCACCAAACACATCTCGTCACATAATATCGACCATGCCCGGCTTGACCTCAGCCTCCGGTGTGTTGGGCTTCCTCTACGACACAGAACCCGAGCTCAAGGTCTTCGCTCTGCAAACGTTGAATGATGACATCGACACCCTATGGACGGAGGTTGCGGGTGCTGTTGGTCAGATGTGAGCTCTATTTCTATTCATCCGCTGTTTCTTTTACTAATTCCATGTAGCGAAGCACTGTACGAAGACGAGGCTTTCCCCGAACGCCAACTGGCATCTCTAGTACTAGCCAAGGTCTACTATCATCTCCAGGAATATGATGAGAGTATGGCTTTTGCACTGGGTGCAGGTAGCCTGTTCAAACTGGATAATGAAGGCGAATTTGAGGAGACAATCATTTCGAAGTGTGTTGATACATACATCAGCGTTTCTGCTTCTCGACATGCTGCTCCACAAGCTATCTCGAAATCCCACGCTCTTCCAACACTTGCGACCTCCTTTGCGAATGGTTCAAGCGATGACAATGCCGCCGCCGCTACGCTCACATCTCCAACAACCCCATTCTCGCAGTCGGCCTTACCTTCAAAATCCCTTCTTTCTCGGGAAAATACTCTTTCCGAGGAGCCTGTAAACAAGGGAAAATCTAGGATTAGCTCCTCGGTGCTTGATCGATCAAAACAGGATGCACTCCAGGGTGTTATTGAGAGACTTTTTGAAACCTGTTTGCGAGAAGGAAGATACAGACAAGTTATTGGTATAGCTGTCGAAGCAAAAAATCTGGATGTCTTGCGTCGTGTCATAAAGCGTGCGAGTGAGGACGAGAAAAAGTCCTCGACGACTGGCGCCACAGACGAGCTTATGGAGTATATATTGGACATCTGCATGGGCGTTGTGCAAGAGAGAGGATTACGTACAGAGATTTTGCGATTGATTCTTGACCTGCTCAACGAAATACCTGATCCTGACTACTTCTCTATCGCCAAGTGTGTCGTCTATTTGAATCAAGATGAACAAGCATCAACAATGCTGAAGAAATTGGTTGCGAATGACAACCAGAATTCTACTGCCATCGCATACCAAATTGCGTTCGATTTATATGATAATGGTACCCAGGAATTCCTCGCGAAGGTTATCAAAGATTTGCCAAAAAAGGTCGTGGAAGTAGCAACTGAACCTGAAGCTGATAAGGAAAATCGTAAGTTATTCGTCTCCGATTCTCACCGTTGGCACAATGAAAACATAATTTACTTGGATCACCAGCTAATCACTCCTCTCAGCTACCGAAACTGACCAACTCCTCGGGGAGCTCAACGATCGTATACCAAGCACATCCGATATCTCAGATTCTCATTTCAAGGTTTTCGACAGAATACGAACGATCCTCGATGGAAGCGAAACCATCCGCCTGAACCTGGAGTTCCTCTATCGTAACAATCATACTGATCTCAGCATTCTGAATAAGGTGAGAGATAGCTTGGAGGGACGAAATTCCATATTTCACACTGCAGTAACATTCTGCAATGCCTTTATGAACCAAGGAACCACGAACGACAAATTTTTCCGCGATAATTTGGAGTGGCTAGGAAAAGCTGTCAACTGGTCCAAATTCTCTGCGACCGCTGCTCTCGGTGTTATCCATCGAGGTAACTTGACCCAATGCCGAAAGTTACTGGAACCCTACCTACCTCGGAGAAGCTCCCTTGGCGGATCCATCTTCAGTCAAGGTGGAGCACTATATGCCTATGGCTTGATTTACGCCAACCACGGGGCGGAAGCATTAGACTACCTCAAAGAGCAATTTAATGAAGCCCAAGAGGAGGTGATTCAACACGGTGGAGCTTTAGGTCTGGGTATCGCAGGAATGGCAACTGGAAATGAGGAGATCTACGAAAATCTCAAGAATGTCCTTTATACCGACTCAGCATTGAACGGTGAAGCTGTTGGTTTGGCCATGGGTCTCATTATGCTGGGAACTGGCAATATTAAGGCTTTGGAAGACATGATTATATATGCGCATGATACTCAACATGAGAAAATTGTCCGAGGTCTTGCTATCGGTATGGCATTGATCATGTACGGCCGACAGGAAGGCGCGGATGAGCTCATTGAAGGTCTCCTTAATGACCCTGACCCAACTCTTCGTTATGGAGGTATCATGACAGTGGCTTTGGCATATTGCGGCACTGGAAGCAACAAGGCTGTCCGAAAACTCCTTCATGTTGCTGTTAGCGATGTCAACGATGACGTTCGACGTATTGCCGTAATGAGTTTAGGGTTTATCCTTTTCCGAAAGCCAGGCAGTGTCCCTCGGATGGTTGAATTACTCTCCGAATCATACAACCCACATGTCCGATATGGTGCCGCTATGGCCCTTGGAATATCTTGTGCTGGAACTGGCTTGGATGAAGCAATTGATCTGCTGGAACCAATGATGAAAGACCCAACTGATTTCGTTCGACAAGGCGCCTTGATTGCACTAGCAATGATTATGGTTCAGCAAAACGAGGTGATGAATCCCAAAGTTGCATCAATTCGGAAGACATTGAAGAAGATTGTAGCCGATCGACACGAAGATGCTATGACCAAATTCGGTTGCGCTTTGGCCCTAGGTATAATTGACGCTGGTGGACGAAACTGCACAATTGGGTTACAAACTCAAACTGGTAACCTCAACATGGCTGGTATTGTTGGTATGGCTATTTTCACACAATACTGGTACTGGTTCCCATTCACCCACTTCCTATCTCTAAGTTTCACTCCCACCTCAATGATCGGTCTTGATCAGGACCTGGAGATCCCAAGCTTCAAATTCCACAGTGCTACCCGTCCCAGCCTATTCGACTACCCCCCAGAACAAGAGGTTAAGACCGATGAGGCACCAACTCTCATTGCCACTGCTGTTCTTTCAACAACTGCTCAAGCTAAACGAAGAGCACAAAAGAAAGAGCAAAAGGAGCGTGCACAACGCCGTGAGAGTATGGATATCGATGCAACGCCTACAGAGCCTAAGATCTCCGTTCAAGCTACTGATGATCAAATGGATGTTGACGATACTGAGAAACCTGGTGAGAAGAAAGAGGAAACCGAAGCCGAGAAGGAGGTGTCTGCCGCTGAGGTTGCTAAAAAGAAGCTCGAGAAGGAGAAGGTCGGCTACGAGATCGAGAACATGTCTAGAGTGCTTCCCGCTCAGCTCAAGTTCATCAGCTTCCCAGCTGGGCGATACAAGCCCGTCAAGAAAGCCACCGGAGGTGTTATATTAATGATCGATACTCAGCCCGAAGAGGAGAAACTTCTCATTGAGGAGAAGCTCAAGAAGGCATCTGTTGAAAAGGCGGCTGCTCCAACTACCTTGGAAGACATGCGTAACGAGTCTTTCAATCTCCGGAGACAGGCGGATGTTCAAGGAGAAGCCGCAGGATCGGGGGCAGGAGCTGCCGCTGCTGCTGGTGTATTGACTGCTGTCGATGAGGACGAAGAGGGTGCGGAGGAGGCCGAATGTCCTCAGGAGTTCGAGTATTTCTCGGATAATGAAGAATAACTTTAGACGTCGAGACACTTGTAATTTTAGTTGCCTCCGGCATAGCGGTGCGATGTATAACAGAGATTATTAGCACCTCATTTCTGGCATATTAACATTAAGACGATCCTGGCTAAAGGTCATGCATGATACATTTGATTTCGTTCTTTTGATCAAGTTGCGTGACTAGCATCCCGAATGCTTCTTTGCTGGGTTTCATCTTCCTGCCTCCCAAAAAAGCGCATTTTCTCTATCTATCTCGAATTTAGTGCTAAGCATAGAGCCTACAGCATACAGATGAAGCTTTTATTAGGATCGAATGCTAGTTAGTCTATATGGTAGAGGTGAGCTGACCAAGCTCTCTGGTGCAAGCGTGTTTTTCCCTCCATATGGTGGTAGCTTTAGCTACTAGTAAATGCGAACTAGTGGCTATATACCAGTGCTTGCGGCTGAGTTTACATCTCAGATCTTTGATCTTGAATATCTTGAATATCATTATATCTCCTCCCATTACCTGAAAACAATGAGAGGCGAATCCAACACAACCTTTGGTGTTTTCATGTACTATACTTAGGGAAAGACTCAAAGTTGGGCTCGTAACTGTATTTCAGGAATAGAGAAGAGGGGATTTTTTTGTCCGTGCTGTACAGTTCCGAACTAGAGTGGGGTTGGAGTGTGCCAATTCGCCCCATCTTCCGGCAATGGCGTTCGTCTCGTGAACGTCTTCAAGGCGAGATAGCATACCACTCTTCGAATATACTTTTTTCTCTCGTCTGCAAGACCAATGATTCCTGTGCTACAATACACATCGAGTAATGCGTTACACACCACACCACACCATATCCTCAAGACTGGTTTTCAGTACCATACTCACGGGACCAAATCCTTACATACGAGCAGGGGCTGGGCTGAAATGATAAGACTCGGCCGGTAATTGATTATGACTGGATGATCAGACTGCACTTTGTCAGCCTTTGAGTCGCTATCAACAGAATCTTCCCTTCAGAGAACGTTGTATCTTGCTGCATGCAGAATGGCACATTGCACGGGGAAGCATGGACCCTGTACGACTAACAATGGCCGGGGAAGCTTCTTATCAGTTCACCTTGTCTAGCGTGTTTTTGAGAACTCTATTATATATCTTTATCTATCTCACTTCCTAGCACTAAACTTCTTCCTGGGTTGATCGCAAGAGAACCTACCATTGAGTTCTCTATTGTGTTCTCTTTCTTTCCGATTCAGGGTTTTGTTGCCGGGACTTGACCAAACATGAAGAATATCTCAGAGATGGCCTTCGTGCCCACCAAACAGCAGTTCAAAAGTCGGCTGACAACCGTCAAAGCCTGGGAATTGCCAAAGCAGAAATCAGCGTTGGCTCCAGAACATGTATGGACAAACGCAGATATGGACCCGGTCCCGGTTAAATATCAAACTTGGACTATGTGGACGTGGATGGCCTATTGGGCTACGGATACCATTAACTTGGGGACGTGGCAAAC
>Ga0247734_1001758_pt1 | contig 15827 bp, 15 predicted proteins | sample UWRJL103311B2_FD_180933 | JGI IMG/M metagenome (GOLD analysis project Ga0247734, IMG submission 180933) | Plant litter microbial communities from Arlington Agricultural Research Station in Wisconsin, United States - UWRJ-L103-311B-2 | ecosystem: Environmental > Terrestrial > Plant litter >... | reverse complement strand
TTTACAAATAAATCTATCCGTACTGCAACATTAAATGTGTGAATTAACTTGTTTCAATCTACCCACTAAACATGTGCCCGTTGAACTACTTTCAGTTGTCCCCAAAGCTCAGGTTTGGTCATAGAATGAAAAACTTTCATCGGTTTCATCGTGCCATCGAGGCCCCATACCTCATTTTGCTTCTTATACTGCCCTCTGTCAAGCTCTATATCGAAATTCCATAACAAATGCGACAAGATGAGCCGCATCTCTAGATAAGCTAGGTTCCTCCCAATGCACACCCTTGGCCCTGTTCCGAATGGCAATGATCCATTCAGATGATCACCAATGAACCTTTCGTCTTCTCCTAACCAACGCTCCGGGAGAAAGCTGTCTGGCTCATAGAAGTTAAGGCGTGAATGTGTTGCGGCCCAAGGCGAGACTGCTACCGTCTTCCCTCCTGGAACAAAATAGCCATCGATAGTAGCCCCACCGGGAGGAACAATACGTTGCTGACTCGCTGCTGAGGGGGGGAAGAGACGTAAAGCCTCGTAGATAGTTGCTTCCAGGTACCGAAGCTTCCTTGCCTTCTCCCACTTAATGTCGTCTTCCTCACCAAAAGCACCTCTGATCTCTCTTACTAATCGACTGTACACCTCTTTGTGTGTGCACACATAGTATGTCCAGCCAGTTAGAGTAGTAGCTGTTGTATCGGTCCCTGCACTGATGAATAATGCCATATTAAGAATGATTTCTGTCTCAGAGAGATATTTCTTTGAATCATTGTTCAAGATCTGATACATAAAGTCATGGTGATCTCGGTTGCCGCTTGCAAGGCGCTGGATTGTTTTCTCCCTCGAGTTGTTTAGATGTATTGTTCTCCATGCTGCTGCTTTTGCAGGAACGAGAAGCTTTGTCACGAAATACTCAGACCATGTGCCTACACCACATAGACGGCGTATGCCCTGCGTCCATGTAGCTGCTATGAATACATTGATAACGGAAGTCGACCATTCCGTACCAGATGCCTGGTCCAAACACCCAAAAGGCTCGGCAAAGCATAGCTCGCCCATGACATCAAATGCGATATATGTATCTATAATATAGGGTTAGCCGAATGATCGTAGAAAACACTTAGAATCTATAAGAACTCAGGCATGTTTTCAAACTGCCTTGTATCATAATCCAAGTACCTGACGGTCAAAGAGACTCCCCAAAGCTGAGTGGGGTTTGTTTCCAGAATATGCATTCTCAATACTTTTTGGAAATAAAAATGTCGAATGATCTCCAAACACTAGAATGATTCAGGGCTCAACGCGAAACCATCGCAGGCATCAGATATGATAATTTGAAATTCACGATAGGGTATAGAATTTGCAAAAGCTTACACCAGCTCGCAAAGTCCACTGCTTGGTTCTCAGCAGCCTTTTTCTTGAGTACCCCCATCAACTTATGAACATGGAGTTTAAGCAAGCTTTCCTGCTGCAACAACGCACTGTTCGTGAATAAATAACCCAATGCTCTGCGCTGCCGAGCATGCTCAGCATTCAGCGCCAGACTTACGCCGGTCTGTCCATTTTCACTTCCAACAGCTCCCAGAAAAATGGGACTTTTCTCCATGTTCAGACCGTTTTTCTGTGAGGATTGGTCAACTCTGAAGCCTGGGGGCATCGATATTAACTCACACGAAGACCATAAATCTCCTCTCGGGCCTCGACGCTAACAAAACTCAGTTCCTCTGGAGAGACTCTTACGACTGGGCCATATTTTTCATGTAGAGATCGGTAATATATGTGTTGTTTCCCACCCACTAAAGCTAGTGTAGCGGGTAACTCTGATATACTGTTGGTCCATGGGCCCGGAATTGAGCGAAACGGGTGGAAGAATCTTCTTCGGAAAAACCGACCAACATATCCCACAAATAACTAATTAGAATAAGCAAATATTTCTTGGATTGCGAATGGTTGACATGCGAGCAGTGCCAGTGTTGTGGCAAGTGAAACTGTAAAGTATTGGCTGATCATCGTTATTCTTCGAATGAAGCAACAAAAGCTGGAAACTTTTCAAATATCTAACAACAGTGATTTCTCGTGCAACGTTGATTAATATTCACGGTGGCCAGCTACTATTATATGCCAAGATCACATATCATGGGGTATTTTGTGACTAGTTGCATCGTGATCTTCGAGGGGCAAAATTATCTGCAAGTACATATAAACAATCCACGGTGAAATAGAATTAAGACTGATCCATGGTAAATTCTTTCAGTTATTTATAGAATGCAATATATAAATTGGTAAAATGTGCAGCGTATCTATAGTGTTTCAGTTAGAAGACCATCATCATTACATGGGTAGGTAAAATTCCCCAAGCAGTATATCTCAGTTATGCACTCATCTGATAAGTCACAAACGGGTTTTGTGACACTTAATGTGCTCAAAAGAGCTCTCGGTCCTTGCATTTACTAATGTACGGAAGATCGATGCAGGGCAGCCCTACAGGGGTCGATTGATCCCTGAATAGGGTCATTCTACCCAAGTGCCTGCCAAGTATGGCTCGTCAACCTCTGATACATTGGGCCCTCAAAAATGGGGAACACAAGTATAAAATATGATCCTATAATCTGGTCGTGATCACTCTAGAATCTGGTCCAATAGCTCCGGAGAGAATCCAAAAAGCATCATCAATACCATGATTGATACCGAGGAACTAGCGAAGGGTTATACCTTTGTTAGCAATACACAGTATGACGCAGGGAAATTTCTTCTCAAAAGACTTGGAATTACACCAGGATTACACGTGCTTGATATCGGCTGCGGTCCAGGTGACCTCACTGCCCATATCCTAGAGCTCGTTGGAGAAAGTGGAAATGTTGTCGGCATTGATCCTAGCAAGGAGCGCATCGCCATAGCACTTGAAAAGGCCAAATCAAACTTGTCTTTTTACGAGGGACGAGCTGAGGACCTCTCGCGCTTCCCTGCAGACAGCGTTGATGTTGTGTTTGTGAACTCTACTTTCCACTGGGTAGAGGATCAGCCTACGGCGCTGAAGGAATTTGCTCGTGTGCTGAAATCGGGAGGACGACTTGGAATATCAGGTGGATCTGGAGATTTTGTTGCTGCGCACGAAAAGATCAAAGAAGATGTTCTTTCTAGAGAGCCGTACCGGATGTATCCGGAAAAGAGCCCTCCAAAATTTCTCAAGCAGGCTGAGCTTGAGAGTATGCTCAACAAAGCTGCGTTTTCTCAGAGAGAAATCGTTATAAACACAATTGTGAAATCGGCTGAGAATGGTGAAGCTATGATTGAGTGGCTGGATACAAGCTCCTCTGGAAAGACGTATGGCGGCATTCCTTTAAATTTACGACCAAAGGCCCGAGAGGAAATGAAGCGGGAATGGGATAAGATTACTACTGAAGAAGGCATCAAAATGGAAATGGAACTTTTGGTCACTGTGGCTACCAAGGATTAAGCAGCCATATGTTGAATAGAAGAATATAGATATTAAACATTCGAGTGCTCTCCTGGAGTTTTCTTCACATTTAATGCCACTCTAAAATTTATAACACAATATGATTAACAGTTCCTCTCTTGTGACTATAGACGTTGATCATACCTCACTGCTTAGTTTATCTTCGTGATACCAAAATTGCCAAATGAATAGTAGTAAGACTTTGGTATGTACAAACAGCGTTGTAGAGAACGTGGAAGCTAGTATACAGTGGTGCCAAAAGAAGTGCGCCAGGTGTCATTCCCTGATGCCATTTCAGACGCACTTGCTAAAGGCAATCTTTTCTTTTTTTTAGCAAAATAATTCTCATTGACTATCAACTACGGGTAACCCCAAATCTTTCTATTAATTCACTTCGCGATATGCTCTCCAGATTAAGCTTCTGGAGATTCCTCCCCGTTTTCATGTACTGAACTCCTGTTGACATTTCAGCCAGCACAATAACCGCTTTGATAGGAGAAGAATCTATGTCAAGCTTTTCTGCAAGGGCATTCCAACAAACTAAGAGGTCCGGTACATCTTCCGAAACGTTTCGATTGTCGATGTTGTGAGGAGCTTTCAATTTATTATGAGGCGGTGAATTCTGCGCCAGGTCCACCAAGTCCGTAAAACCTTGATTATAACATTCATTCGAGACCTCTAGCACACTAGCTAATTGGAACCCAAATGATTCACCAATCTTGATTCGCACCTGGTCTACTGCAAGTATGGCGTTGGCAACTGCACGGGTAAGGCCTTCGCTGTAGAGGAGGAAGTCACCAGCCGTACTTTCTATGCGGCCAGCATTCATCAACATCATCAGTGGGTGAAAGACCCCGTTGATATTTGACAAACAGACTTCAATGACGTTGCTACACCATTTAAGCTCCATTGGGAAAATCATCTGCATCTGATCCTGAAATGCAGGACTTATGTCTCTCTGTAGAGCCCCGATAGAGAAAAGGCTCTTCTTTCCAAGAACCGCCAACTCGCCTTCCTTCATCCTGCACGAGTATGGCGAAAGATTGGTTTCGAGAATACATCCTACATCTACCTCAGCATCCGTAATGAGCGAGAACAAATTCCCAGGAATTGCAATGATTGTATGTTGGCGCAGGCAAAACCTTTTCAACTCTTGTAATACAGTCTCCTGTCCGGTAGAAGGCACCGTGAGGATGATAATTTTAGAAAAGTGAACTACCTCACTCATATCTAGAGTCACGAGCGGATTTGTAAAACCGTCCATCTCGCCACTAGCTTTGAGGCAGCCTTTCTCAGCTACACTGTTGGCGTGTGCTAAGTGACTCGGATGTGAATATACCAATACATTTGTCCCACGGCTTTCGAGATCAGCGGCAAGTGCAAATCCGGCTGGGCCAGCACCAACAATGGAAACTTTGAGCTGCATGTCAAACGTTATATTTGACTCGCGATCTAATTCTTGGGTGTTTGTCCAGTTCGTGGGTTTACTTGAATAGCACAGGTTGCTGAGGATGGGATGAATGTTATTGAGATGAGTGAGAGATCGAGTCAAGGGATTGAATAATATTGGGGAAAAGATTTCAGATAATACGTTCAATATTGGATTTAAGCATCGGGAATCTAAGTTATTGAGGTTCGGCTTCTTCTTGACGAACCTTACTCACATGACAGGTTTCTTGCTTGCATATCAGCGGACTTGCAAATTTACCAAGCACAGAAAACACAAGCATCTAATGATTATACACCAGGCAAAACCTGCCAAAACAACCTGCCAACACCGCACAATTATGAACCCCTATCTCGAGGAGCTTCTGGTATTGGTCGAACCCCTGACAGAGCAGCGCACTTTCGCCAGATTGTGGGGAAAGTCTGATCTGAGATCGGACGTTACATCAAAAGCACGTTTGAGCAGCAGAGCATTAGTAACCTGTAGTAGATTAGATTCAAGCCTGATAATTGCGAACCCGCACATTATGAAATTTAGCCGCATTAACAATCGAAGGATTTGTCAATCCACCTAACATGCTTATCAGTCATTCAGGGTATAGCCAAAAGTTATAAGTTCCCCTTGGTTCTCTTGGTTTCCTTCAAAATTTCTTCCACGTGAGTGCCTGTGTATTCGATGATACCTGAGATTCTAACCTTTGAACATATAAATGCCGTAGTTCTAATAATAAATGACTACACTAAACTTGCCCACAGAAATTGGTTGAAATACCACATTAAATTTAGCTTAATCTACGTAGACTGTTTCAAAGTGTTACTCACTTAGTTTTATGCAGTTGAGCATGTTTGCTCTGTTTGTTTTATTTGAGAAATTCTCCCATGCAGGTAAGGCTTGGCTGTCACTCTTCCTTAGGGGGACCAACCCTGCATATTGCTACACGTAAGCCACAATGCGCTCTTATTGACTCGTTTCAAACAAAGAGAAAGAGCATATCTTGGTAATATATCAGTAATTTATTGAATTTAATGATAGTTGAGCATATTGTAATTGATTACAGAACAACCCTTTCACATATCTTCAGGTCATGTCATGTGTTAGAAGCTCCCCTGAATCAGGTAAGCGAGGTAGGTGACCTTAGCGAGACTGAACAATAAGTTGGGATATTTAATATGTGTTTCAGGCTTGATCGTTTTATCTGAATTGTTGAAATGAATGGGTTTTAAACATTTATTATCTATAAATATGTGTTTATTAACAGAGACTACCAGGCGTAAGCTTCTTCTACTAAATCAACCTTGAATCCATCCTTTACACAATTTACAACATGCCTTGTGGCTTCATCCGTCATATTACCGGGGCCGCACACCAATACAGTGGTTTGTTGACCTACTTCCAGAGAAGATCTTATCACAGTCTCAACGTTCATTCTTCCTGCAGTTACTCCTGCAGTTAACTCCGGAGTCAAGCTGACCGCCTTGTTTTCTATTGACTCCAGTTTATTCTCAGCAGTATTAGATGGACCAGTACACCAAAAGGAGTACTCAATGCCATTTGAAGCATCGCCTTTGGTAAGAAAATTCTGCTTCACGTGATCTATAAGGGCCGATTCTTTGGCAGACCAGGCAAGGATGAATCGCGTTGCTTGCTTCGTTGTCCCGCGGCTCTTTCCTGAAGTTTCACCTTTCTGTAGGATCGCACTGGTATATTCCTGCACAAATCCAAGTACGTGTGTAATACCGATGCCTCCAACGAGACAAAGAACGGTGTCGGCAGCATAAAGTGGTTGGAGAGTTGCCCGATGACCAGCATAAGGGCCTTCTGTATAAATGGATGTTTCCAAACTACAACCAGAAGGTGACGCCAGTAAGCTGCGTCTAAGAGTGGAAGTAAGCCCAGCGTGTGTACGAATGAGAAATTGGATGGATGGACAGTCTTGTTTTTGCGCTTGTGGTCTTCCTTGTTTCGTTGAGTTTGGTGTTGAGCACAGCTCTGTCGCTGTTGATACAACTCCAGCCGTGGTCTCTCCTTTCGAGGTGCTATCGGAAATTGAAGAAGGGATTGAAGTGGTTGTTATAATTTGGCCTGGTTTCTTCCACCCCACAATGCTGAACGGATGGCTCTCCCAAAATCTGCCAAGCCCAGGTATGTAAAGAAAGCTGTGTTGTCCAGGACCGCCATAAGCGACTCTTGGGAATACAGTCACCTGCATAATATCGCAACCAGGTATTACTTCCACAACAGCCTTTGAACTGCCTAGACGATTGTAATAAGCGATACGAGCCAATCTGGCGAATCTATCGGCCGACCAGAAAGCGAAGGCAATATAGAGCCAAACCTGGTAGCCAAAAGTATATCCAAAATGAGGCACTAGATGATACCAGCATCCAACCAAACCAAGAATAACAAGAACGATATGAGTTATCAAAAAGAATTCGTAGAACTTTGTACGAAGTGGTAGGATTGAGAATGGTAATACTAGGCAAAGTGCTATTGTAGCGATAATTCCCCAATACTGTTGAGATAAATCAGTCAGTGAATGACAAGCGGCAGAGATTACAAATAAGGAGGTATAGATGAACATGTAGAAGTCGAGAGGACTTACATAGAAAGGTTTGGCTGCTTCGGTAGCATAACGTGCTGCTCCACCACTTCCAGGCTCAAAATACGCCAAAGTGTAGGCTATAGAATGTACAACTGCTTGTAGGACTGAGATACGCGCAGCCCAACGATGCAATGTTAAGAAAGTCGTCTGATTCCATCCGGTTATAGCAATCAAAATATTGTTTCGGCCAGCAAACAAGATCGCAATGGTCATGTTGACTAGACTGAGAGTACCTGTACGATTCCCGACGTACTCGCACATTTCAAACTGTGGAGACGCGAACCAGGTATTGGGCGAGAAGTTTCGGAAAGAAACAGAAGATAAAATGATGTTCAGAACGATATACACACCAATGAAGATGCTTAGCATTCGGCCCGGTATGTAGCCTGTTTTCCCAGGAAGAGGTTCGAGACGCCGAGACCCAAATAAAGCCGGAAGAAAAATGTGTTGCTGAAGCATAGCCCATATACTCGAAGTTTGTAGCTTTTTTTGAAATCCTGGGAATGCGCCTCTGATATGAGCTAGTACACCACTGCCGATACAGAATCCAATCACTATAAGATAGAGAATCAACCTAGAACCAACATTGTGAGTTTCATGATTGCAAAGACTATGGATGGAAAGCCAGGGAGAAGCACATACGAGTATCTCGTGTGAATATATTCCGACCTTGCAAATTCTCCTAAAGTGCCATGGATGGAGTGGTACGTGTTCCCGTTTACCAAGCTGGTGACGTTCAGCCACATTGCGTCTTCAGAGAGCTCAACCGTTGGTGGGGTAGCAGGCAAGCTGTCCTGAAAAGAAGGCCCTGAAGCACCTCCTAGTGCTTGAACATTGAAGCATTTGGCTTGTTTCTTGGGGCCGTATCCATCTGCGTTGCAATTTTGTTGAATGCAATACGCCATTGTCTGCAGCCACTGGGTATTGGTAGCATAACACTCTTCGCTCGTAGTCCCCATCATCTCCTCACTTCCCATATCCCTTTTCATAACCATGCCCATGTCCATGTCCATGTCCATATGGTCGCCATCGGGGAATGTGGTACAAGTAAGGTATAGTGAGGAGAGTGAGTCGTGGCATGATTGACAACAGAGGTCTTGGTACATGGAGATACCGAACCCGATAATGCCATTAGGATTCGCGCTGATCTGAGTGATGAGGAAGAAGAGAGAAAGGCAGACGAAGGGAATATTGAGACCCATGCTGGGCTTTGGCTAGTCGGGTTGTGTGTGATTTTGTGGTCGAGCTTCTTGTGACATGTATTTGTCGATTCGAAAAGAACTAGGTTAGATTTGTACACTGCTGTCACTGCGTCTCACTGAGTACAGACGGTGCAATTACAAAGTATTGTAAAAGAGGCTGCGGAAGTTTAGGATGGAAAATATATTAAGAGAGAGCGGATAAAAGGTTTCTTATGAATGGGTTGGCTCTGGTTGGCTATGGATAAAGTGCGTGCAATGCTTGTTTTCTTCTTCTTTTTCAATCTAGCTTCTTACAGGATTTCCCAGCCCAAAGCACAATAACAGGTACACAAAGGCAACTTGTAGTTCTTACCGGTCCAACGAGTGTTTCGATGTTGATGGGTGACAGGGGAGGTAGAGAGATATTGAGCAAGTTTCTCATAAGCGAGAAGTCCATTGGGGCCAGCGCCTAGGTAACTTTGCGGAGCCATCCCGAGTGTGCAACTTGTGGCGGTAAAATAAGGTTAAGCTGAAGTTTACCAGCTGCAGCCTATGTAAGTATCTGTGGTAATATCAATATATATAACAAGCCAATTAAACGACGGCAATCTCGATATACACTCGGGCCTTTTATGATATCTTTTCGTTAAGCTCGCTTCTTTTGAACACAGGGTAGGAGGTAGTCATATATTTTCCTAACAGTAAAAGCCAGCGCAGCTATTAATAACTGACAGAATATACGAGCTCCTCAGTTAGGTAGCTTAACTTAGACCAGGCCAAAGCTTTCTTCGCCAGAGAAGGTGGTATTGGTCACGTGGCTTCCTTATCTGATGGAGCATATCGAGGTAGCAAAGATGTCATACGATAGTGATATCACAGAAACACATACAAAAGAAGAGTTAAGAGCTTTGAAATGACGCATGTGGCAAGGTGGGTTGTTTGACTTCTTGTAATCTGAGTCTGCTGATTCAGAGAAGGATGACGAACTGATGTTACCCTTACTGTCCCTCACCAAACTCCCGTCCGCTGAACTTATACAAATCAACAAGCTCAAGGTATAAAAGAGACAGCCTACAACAGAACGCAATGAAAACCTATTAGAAAGATAGCAGTTGTGGTGAGATGCATGTCCTTTAGCAAGGCCAGTTCCTCTGAGAATATTGTACTGGAAACCAAGGGAATGCATCCAAAAGACTACGACAGATCTCTGACAGTGTAAATATTTTTGATAAAACTAATATATCCCTTAGGTTTATGGTTTATATTGCACTTTAGTGCTAGATCGAGTTCAAATATATAGTATCCGACCCTCGAGCCCGCTGTCTGTCTGAGCAGACCACTTTTCTCCCTTGGATTAATTATACCAAGCTCTCGCTTGAGAATCATAGAAATTTGACATGCGTTAAAGCTTGTTTTCTATAGATTTCTTCGCGCTCAAAGGCATGTTCCTGACTTGTTTCTGGAAGCTTCAAGGTAAATTCGGGACCGAATAATGTGGATATTAAGTATAAGTGGACATATAATATCTATATTAACACATCACTAAGGCTGACCAGCTTGAAGCTAGCTGCTGCATCTGTGCTGCCGTCCGGTCTCTGGTTAGCATCATCATGTACGACCACTAGCCCACCGGCGAAAGCACCCCCAAGATTATTACCAACTGCAGCAACTCCATCTGTATTGGTCACAGCATCTACCCCAGCCTCCATGTTTGTCCCAATGCTAAACCTCTTTACAAATGTATGTGGTGCTTTACGTTCATACATGTTATAAGCACTAACTCCTTGCATGCTAACAATCAGATATCCATCATCTTTTGTCAGCCCGTATACCAAAGCCATACCCTCCACATCAGCGTCCATCTTGCCATCTGCCGTCTTGTCTACACTGTCAACTAGTATGCCAGTAGCTGCATCCTCCGGGTTTGCGGGGTATTTCCACAACCCAAACGCTTCTTCGCCAATAAAGAGCACCTCATTTTCATCATCCACCACACATCCCTCAGGTTGGGTTCCAGTTCCGATGACGAAAGTCCGCACGAGCTTAGTGGCTAAAGTTCCGTTCACGGCTGTTAGTTCATATTGTAGATATGTAGCGTCTTTGTCGTTCGCAAAGAGGAAAAACCGTTCATCTCGTGTTCTGTGGTAGACACACGATCCATAGACAGAGAAGTCTTCTGGGAGTGCCTGAGATCCCCCATCAATCGGTGCAAGTACTCCTTTGGAATTAATCTGAAAGAGACAAAGGGTATTGTCCCCTCTGCACCCCGCATATGTGAGATCAATTTTCTGAGCTTTTGAAATTGGGAAGTTATAGATAACATCAACGTTATTTGGTTCTGGCGAAGACACAAACTGTAGTTTCTTGCCTTGCAAATCAAATACTGTGAGTCCAGGATTATCATCGCTCTTAGTTGTAGTTATGATCTTAGATAGTGCCGGTGTAGATGCCAGCCAAATTGCTGGGTCGTCGCCATCTGCACCACCAGCAGCGGTTTCGTATTTTGCAGTCACTGAAAGGACGCTGCAATCATCGCCGGTGAACGGCGCTTTGCAAGTGCATAGGTTTGGGCCAATACATTGGCCATTCTTAGAGCAATTATTCAGACATGTGATTCTGGCACAGTCGGCACCAGCAAACCCGCTGTAGCATTTGCAGCTATTCTTCGACGAACATAACCCACCATCATTGCAATTCTGTACAGCTGGACATTTTGGTAGCCCGTTGCCTGGAGAGTTGTCATCCGGCTTAAACTGGGTGTTTGTGCTGATCTTAAGAGTCTTGAATAAGGGTTCAAGTGAGCTGATTCCAAATGCTTTGCCTAAATCGTCAGATTCAAAGGCGTAGGCGATCGAACCGGACGGGGCACTCTTAGTATCATCTTGCAAGATTGCAATGTCACTAAGCTCAAAACCTTTACCTCCATTCACTGCTACTGTGCCAATCTCTCGAAAACCTTTGTTATAGACGGAAATCGACTCTTTGAATGCGATGAAAAGGATATAGTCATGCCGTGCAAGCTGATATACGGCTGCGCCAACGATCTTCCCTTCAGTCATAAGCTCTGAATTTATTTTAGGCGTGTTGGGAGAATCAGATGCTGGGAACGTGTAAATCATCTTATCGTTACCGCCAAACATGACTATCGACTGTCCTGCTGGAATGGCACATGTCTCTGCCTCAATTGGAAGCACGAATGAGGTGACTTCAAGAACCTCGAACAGAGACCTCTTGGGCTGCAAAAGATACATTCTGACTTGTTTCTTACCAAAAAGATATAAGTACTGCTCTCCGGTATCTGGGCTTCTCCAAGTGCATAACGCCGAGAACTCTGCTAGAATAAACTTGCTGACTTTCTCTTTCTTGCTTTTTAGATCATAAAATCTGAGAGTATGCTCTGGGGTTGAAAAGGTTACGAGATAGTCTTTGCTGTTAACACCGTACACAGCAGAAACAACTTTCGTCCGGCCTGTGATTGTTGCCCATGCCTGTGGCAGCGATGTTGCTGACTTCGTGTCCTTGATATCGTAAACGTGAAAACCCCCATTTTCGGCCGATCCGTCGTTTCCAATAAGTTGCGGGCTGGATGCGTAGTAAAAGAAGACCTTGTCAGATTCTACGTTCACTGTTGAAGCGAGGATTGCGAGTGAGACCGATGGAAGACCACTTTTCAGAGTGGGTTCAAGGGACGATGCGCTCCGTGACAGCGCGATGACCACAGCGATAACAATCGACGTTGCCCTCATTTTTAAGGAGCTGATCAAACGGCGGAATCAAGCCACCAGATGTCAAAAGTCGCCTCGAAGAAAACACAAGAGCTGAAGGACCGGAAGGCATTGTGAAAGTGCGTGGGAGGTAGATATATCATTTCCGTAATTGTTCTTGCAAGGGTTCAAAAACACTACGTACGGTGTAATACGTACGGAGGTTAAGGGTATGTATGAACAAGTGCGTGTCTGGGATGCGAAGGTTGATTGGATCTAGGATTGTGATGTGCGACAAGGAACAGCTGAAAGAGAAGCGATGCCCGTGGCGGCAGCCACTACTGTATTTCTTATTACCCGGCTTGGCACACACTTGCTTCCTTCCTGCCACCACTTTCAAATCCCCAAATCAAGGTTTTGCCGGCACAATACTCAGACGTCAAATCAGGTAGGCTAAGGAAATAATATTGATAACTGCCCTCCATGGCAACATCTAACTTTTCATCATCTGAATAGCAAAGAACTAAGAAGACGTAAGGTGGTCCTCTGCTAGCTACCAGCCACATCAGTTTTCTTCCTGGACCTTTGTCATCAAAATAGCTGCCTCTTTAGCATCGTCTCTTGTTTTTTGTTCGAGCTCCGAAATTTGGCTGATAGCCTCAAATCTTTGCCTCCAGAAGTTGAATCTCTCCTTCGACCAGCCTTTTGTTCCCTTCCAAAGCAACACTCGGTGATCGGTATCTCCGGTCATCGTCCCTGTCATCTCATATATCCCCTTACAGTTGATTCTAATCCACATTGCTAGCGCTGGGACAAGAGCATCCAGCTGAGATATACTATAATAGCGATGGAGTGCATAGGCGAGCTCTACAGGGTTGTCCTTGTATTGTTCTCTGGTCTCCGTCTGGTCATCTTCCCATGGAGTCTCCTCCAGAGTCACCAGGAAATCTGGGCCTGCTGAACCGCGTAGATCGAGCTCTGGGTCGCCAAGGATCGAAAGTCTTGCCATGAATGCGGTCATGTTAATCCATCCTTGTCGTATCGCAGCACGACCTGTATAGGTAGCTGGTGGATCAAAATCTACGTTTTACGCTGAAGTTAGCTTTGAAAATTAATTTAGGTTATGGGGTTAGTATTAGGGATGGATATCAACTTACACCCTTCATATCCAAATTCTCTCCAAACATGCCACCAATTCGTTTTATACAACCATTCGCCGGGATGCTTTTGTAGCTCAAAAACAAGCTCAGCAAGCTTGCTGTTAAATTCTGTCAATTGCCTGATAGCGTCTGCAATGTTGATCCAAAATCGTAGACCGCTGTTGCCTGGGAAGGGGTCTTCATTTCTTTCGACGGCTGACACCCATGGTACAACCATAGCTTCTACTACTTCGGAGACTGAAACTGATGGATCTGAGAACATAGTTTCCAGAGCCTTGAGCTGCACCGATCCAATTTTATATTCTGGTCTTGAGTGAGTTGCAATGAATTCTTGATAGGTTCTGGCGTAAGGCTGTCCTATGTTGTCTTGAGGCGCGATAAACCGTTCGTAGGAAGTTAATGAATCTTGAGAAGCCATTTTCAGAGATTTCAGCTACTAAAAGATTCTCTTCTTACAGAATCTCACAGAATTATTACTAGAGATTGAAAAGGGTGGCTGAAGACTATATTCTATGTTGAGAAACTTGTGGTTGTAAGTTGTTGGGAGCCTGGTCATGATGAGGACGGCGGTTGCAAGAGCTAGTGCTGCTTTACTATAAATCCAGGGTTGAAGCTGACAACCAAATAGCAGAAATCCTATCAAAACTAAAGCAGCGCGACAATTCCGACGAAACCCAATAACAACCAGGACCAACCAACAAATATATTGTCCTGCATCAGGATCCTCTGCATAATCTGCCAATAGCCAGCAATATTTGGCAATTCCAATTTACTTGGCACTTCCTAGTGGATTCAGCCCCATTACAGATCAGTGTTCATTGGTGAACACTTGGTTACACTCTTTGGTGGTGGTTTGGTATCATAAACGAGATGAAAGGATACTCTCCAACACTCAGCCAGGCCGTACTCTTCGAAGGAAGCTTCCTTTTACCAACTCTCAGGTTGCCTCTCGGGTTTTGCATGCTTGATCATAAGTAGCATTAGGAAGAACTTCCTTGCCATGGATGCTGGGCTGCTGTTCCTATACGTCTTAAAATTCTCTGTTGGTTAAACTCTACTTGCTTGCTCTTCCTCGAAGGAGTTAGAGGATTAATGCGCCTGGTTTCTAGTTGTAAATGTGAAGGGAGGTACTGGTAACCTTGTGTATAAGCGGTTTCCATGATCTGTACTCTCCTATATAAACCATATTGTTCTCGAGTTCCTGATTGAAGTTCTGTGTTAACTATCCACGGTTTCGTTCTGGTTTCCTCACTTTATCCCTTTATCCCTACCGCTCATCTGGCAAACTTCAACCTAAAAGGTTCTACTTTCACTCTTTCGCACATTCTCACTATGTTCTCACGGTACACTGCCATCACTATTATACTCTCCATTGCAAGCTATCATGATTTTGTTTATGCCCATCCACAACCCGGTGATCTCCACCTCCTTCAAAACCGAGGTGTTAGGCTTAACCCTGCTAAGCCTGCCGCCCTGGCCTCTACATGTCATGCTACCGACAACCGAGTTCCAATTAATGGCCAACAAGGGCGATTTCGACCAGACACTGCGAACAGGAACTATCCAGAGTTTGCTTACACCAAAGGACAAGTCCAGGCAGCACTAAGATCAGGTGCTGAACGGGCGGCGACTACCATAAGTCAAACACCGAATCCCCGTACGTCATCTATAGATATAGAACGAAGACGTGTCAAGTTAACATGATACAGGCGATTATCCCCACAGGTTTGGTAATTGGGAGGGTTTACAGACCCGGTGCACTGGAAAAAAGAATCTGTTGGAGTACCCTATTCTAATGGAACCCTCTACATATTTTGACAACGCTATGAACACGGACAATATTCCTGATCGTGTTCTATTTACAGCAGTCGAGGACAAAATTGGAGGGAAGGACGTGTTGACGATACAGTACTGCGGTGTTATGCGCCATGGTCCCGGTAATGCCTTTTTCATGTGCACATAATAGCAGAATTCGGACAAATCAAACAGTAAAACCAGATGAAGATCAACGAGAATCTCCACAAGGGAAATGGTAGTGGTTTGGACATAAATAGTTTTCTGAATTTCGCATGGGTGGGCTTGGCGTTAATTGCTTGCTTCTTTGTTTTGAACTTGCTATGGATTCTGGCATGTGGAAGTATACGCGGAGGAACTGAATAGGTGGCATTGTACCCTTAGTTTGTTTACTTGTTTTTGGGCATGGAGTACGGCGTTGAAGCCACACCTTTTATAACACAACCTGCCTGAAGCCCAGTGTAACACCCTAAGCAACTTTCTAATCAT
>Ga0247734_1001757_pt1 | contig 15832 bp, 16 predicted proteins | sample UWRJL103311B2_FD_180933 | JGI IMG/M metagenome (GOLD analysis project Ga0247734, IMG submission 180933) | Plant litter microbial communities from Arlington Agricultural Research Station in Wisconsin, United States - UWRJ-L103-311B-2 | ecosystem: Environmental > Terrestrial > Plant litter >... | reverse complement strand
GGGTCTGTCAGGGCCGCCGATAAGCAGATCCAAGTCGGTTGGACTACAATATTGAGTCCCAGATATCCACTGCAGATTCGATATCGTGGGTCGGGGAGGGACAAGAGCTTGTGGATTGAAAAGTTTGTCATTGGATCGAGGAAGGGGCTGGCCTATACCCCAAACATTGAGCATGGCGATTTCAGATGGGCCAGTCCATCCTAATACATCCCCCGCCGGTGTGACTAATGCGCTTGATATTCGAGTTTTGTCGAAAACTTCCAATTTTGACATTCCTATCTCTTTGAGAGCCGGGAGGGAATATGCACGTGTTGTTCCATCCGAAAACACGCCGACCAAAGCAAAACCGTGATCCTCAAATTCTGTAACACATGCCGATTCACACATGAAATCATCCCATGTCTTATGAGCGCCTTTTGCGCTTGCTGGCTTGAAAATGCGTGCTTCACTTTCGGTAACGACCACCAATGTCCCATGAGTTTGTATTCCGTTCTGCAAAGCAGCCATGGCAGGACCAGTTGCTGTCGTCGATTTCCCTGAACTTGCACTAATGGGATTGATTGATATAATCTTGTCGGAAAGAGACGACACACCGGCAAATTGGGCCGTGTAGCCACCATTTGGTTGTGGTAATATTTTGAATGTAGCAACCTTGCCCTTGTTTGTGCCAACAAAACATGCAATGCTCGAATAGTTATCTCCATCGAGAGTTAAAATACCAAACTCTATGACTACTGGGAAATCAGACCCAGAAATCAGACTATTTCCCTTTTTCATGAAGCTGCTACGCTTCTCGGCTTTGATAAAGTCGGTAATTGACGAGCTGAAGATTACCGCTGGGCCACGCATATCAACGATGGAAAATACACCACTTTCGGATCCGATTCCAGCAAACCCAACATCAGACATCCTGAGTGCACTGATGGAACCCTGGGCCATATCATACAAGGCAACGGGCTGAAGACCTTCCTTCAGACCGGGCTCTGCACGTTCGGAAATCAGGGTAATACCGCCCTTGTTGACTTCTATAGGCGGTGGATCAGACTCTCTTCCGAACATTTTGTTTCCTCCCCATCGATAGATTACAACTTCACCAGAGGTGGTACCAGCGCAGAACTCTCCCGTTTGAGCAGACATGCTCATCTTGGTAATGTTGACGTTGTCATATCTATCGAGAGCTCTGGCAATATCTACTTGTAGAGTCTTGTTATTCTCAATTTCATCCCCATGTCCGGCGTCCCATATACGAATCGTTCCATCACCATGTGCCATCTGTATAGCGTTTCGAGCTTCAAATCGTCGTAAAGGTCTTACACTTTCAGCACCGCCTCGCAAGAATTTAGGCCCTTGACGTCGATTTTCAGTCATCCCAAGCCATCGAACACGCTCCACAGGTGTGACTGATATTGAAGTTACAAAAGGGTGTACGAATGCGATTGAAGGATGTAACTGGTTTGTGGGTGATATGGGATGGCCGCTTGGAAAAGTCATAGTGATCAGCTCTCCGGAAGTCAGAAGTGCAATAACAGCAATCGGATCTTGCGCTCCTGCAAAATGTGGAGATGTTCTTGGGATGAGGCAAAAATCTACAATTTCAGCTCCTGTAGGTATAGGAAGTAAATGTTGCCGTTTCCCCTCAAAATGGCTGGCGAGAACTGGCCAAGAACTTGTAGCATATACTGGCGTTGGCCCTAGTTCAAGGAAAGTTAACCCTTTTTGAGATTGTGTGGTGGGAATCCCTCCCGCTATGAGAATTCCAGTATCGTCAGGATTTTCCTTCGCACACCAAGCAATTCGGGCAAATGGTACCTTAAGCGACAGAGTCCCAGGTGTGGCATTTTGCTTCGATCCAGCTTTGTCCACATATGTGTCATTTACAGTCCTTGCCATAACGATACGTGCTTCTTTTGGGTCCCATATGACGATACTCTCATCATCATATGCCGTTCCGACAAAGGTTCCGGTTGGGTGCCAAAAAACCTGATTCAGCTTAGGATGCCGCACACTCTGTGCCGATGCTGGGTCAACATTTCCTCCGGGTGCACCTATTGGTACTTCATAGTGGTAATACTGCAGCGGCGCATTTTGCTTGAAAGAGTATAAAACAGCACCCTCAGTATATCCTATCAACAACTGGCCAATGTCCCGGGGGTGTATTTGCATCGAGACAACTGACAACAGTCTCGATCTCGGGTTTTTCTCTTTCCAGAAGTTCGGTAGACGCAGCGGTGCAAGCTTCTCTCGATCCAAATCATACAACACAACATCACCATTTTGTAATCCAATAATGGCCCAGTCTAACATGGGATCCGTCACCATACATGTAACCATCCCTGGCGGAGAATAGCTGACTAACTGTGTACCCGTTTGAAGATCCCATATTACCAACTCGTTTTTCGAATCGAAACTGATCAGACGGTCTGCAACGAATTGAAGGTCTTTGACGGATGCTCGGCGGGGTAATTTGAATGTAAGTTTCACTCGCTCTTGCCCAAATACATATATTTGTCCGCTTCCGAAAGGCGATTCATTTGTGCCAATTGCTAGAAGAGACTGTATGGGATCGTATGCTAGAGCCCTGAATGCACAAAGTGGTTAGCTAGTATTCACAAGTAGGAACACTTAGAACATACCCAATTTGGGAATTGATGCCAAACCGAGCTTGGTCATCCGGGGCAAATAAACCTGGCAGAATACCAGCTGATAGATCAGACTGGATTCCAGCTTGTTTTCCACGCAAAAAACCCGCCATGTTGAGTAGAGAGATAGACGCGTTTGGTGGTGGGGTGGGATGCTCAAAGGCTAACTCTTGCGTCACCCAAGCTCAGATCTATTTCGGGAACACGGTTACAGTAAATTAGTACCTCATATTTAAGGCGCCAAACGGAGAAGCGAGGCAACCCCTCAGCCCCTTTCTGTGTTGCTAGGCGGACTTCCCGTTTGTTTCCGCAAACTTTGAAGCCATATGTAAAAGTCTTTGTGTTGTAACCTAATAGGTAAGTTTCTATGATGTCTAGCTCTCATTTTCGGTTTTATTAGCCGTGGCTGCAATCATTCTTAACCTAGCTGCCCAGAGTGGTTGCTAAGCGAGCAAATCTAGAAAAGGCGTTCTATAGAAATGACTGCAGACACCTTCTTTACAAATTGATTTTTATCAATAAATATCCTCGGAGTTTCTAAAACGCATCTTTAACCAATCGTGTGTGTTTTTTAATACCTTTAGTCGTTCACCAACGTCCAGCCTCCTCCGCCCCGCCCCCATACATACCACATATCTTTCGCTGGGCAATTGTGGTAACGGCTCCTATCCCTAGGAACTTCTGGAGAGTGATATTGCAGGATTTCTTCTTGGTGAAGTTCGGCGCAACTGCATCGGGGGATTGTACACCGTCTTGACAGTAGTAAGTAAAGTGAATAATAATAGCCTTATGGCTATGGTGCATGGGTTGGTCAGCCGGCTTTCCAAATTCGTGTTCTTCAAACTCAGGACAGACCGAATAACAAGGCTGGGATTTGAAACACACATTATCACATCAAAAAGCATCGTATTTCTTCTCCTATAAAATCGCCTGTACAGACAGGCGGGGCTGGAGTCATTGTTTGTGTTTCTTCGGAGCTCAAGGTCGAGACCTCCGTACCTGCATTTTTCAAGATATTCAGCTGCATCATCGCGACTTTCCCCTTTATCGGCAGCTATACCGAATATGCCAGTATTTGAAACCTTACCATCGATGCCTCCTGGATTTTCGACTTCTGGTTGTGCCGGTTTGGTGCTTGTTGTCCAGGGAGGCTTAGCTCTAACAGGTAGGCTCGAGTACTCTTACGGCACAGTGTCTCGAATGATGATCTGGACCCCATCATGTATAAGTGTACTGTAAATCACCTTTCTTTTCTTTACCCTCGATGTTAATCTAATTTCAATTTCCCCTCCAGTCGTTTTGTTTTGTTGTGTTGTCTTATTGCGAGTCTTCCTGGCGCAGCCTTCAATTTGGCAGCATAAAATATCATGTCTCTAATGCTGGTTCTCCTGCTTTCTCTTCTTGGTTTAAGCGAGGCGATAGTTTGCTATGCACCAGATGGCACAACTGCATCTCCGGACTTCCAACCTTGCATCGCCGTGGATGGGGTTGAGAGCAGTACGTAAAACCACCACTATAAAGTCTTACACAGCTAACGGAACTGCAAAAGTGTGTTGTGGCATTGCCCGTACCTCTAACCTTGACATTTGCCAGCCTAATGGCCTTTGTCTCAACACTGGCAAAAACAGCTTCTTCCGCGACTTCTGCACAGGTATGGAAAATCCTCCTATTTTACAATGTTATCATGATTCGTTTACTCCAAAGATATATGTTAAAAGGAAACTTTATCCGTGAGGATTATGGTCTCTGAGATGAAAACCTAATATAGAAACTTGGCTAGAACGGGCCAGCTAATTTTGCGATTGCCATTCACAGATAAAACATGGAAATCACCGAACTGCCTCCCGAAAAATACATGTTCGGATGGAACAACCGGCGAGAGCTTCCTGGAGATGACTCAATGCACTGATGGGACGTGGTGTTGCGGTGCAAGAAATTTCACAAATTGCTGTGATCAGAAGTTGGGCTTCGAGTTAAAGGCTGAATTGGTCACATTCAACGCAGAGCCGGTAACGGTCTCAGTAACACAGAGTTCGGTGCCAACGGTGACGGTGGCAGTAACCCAGAGCTCGATACTAAAGGTTACGGAGGCAGCGGCTGCAGCCACGAGTACGGTTATACAAGTTGTATATCGCACACGCGACGATAAAAGTACTTCTACTAAGATTACAGGTTTGACGATTGGGTTAGTTTTGGCGGCTATAGTGGGAGCTGGTGCTGGTTATGGATTGGGTCGAGGGAAATGGCGCAAGGAGAGGCAAGATGACGAGAAGCCGATCAATCTGGGGAACAATGATGGTGCCTGGGGTATCATATCTAGTCCTAATCCTCCTACGCCGCAAAAGTGGCCTGAGCCTAGGATTAACGTTTATGAGGTTGGACAATATCCAAGATTTAGTCGACCTCCAGTAGAGTTAGGGAGCGGGAAGTAGTGGGAATGGGGATGGTCTGTTTGCAAACTTTAATTCTTTCTTCTATTTTTACACTTTCCCATCTTTGTAGAAAGATAAGGCGTTCTTAGAAATAATCAGCCTTGTGCAATCCAAATGTCAAAGACCTACATTCAAATTTCGTGTCCGCTCCCTATGTAAAGTACTATCAACTCAACATCGCCAGGAATTCTAGCGGCTAGAAAGGTGGTCATGGGAAGCGTTAGTATCCAACTTTTGGTGTGCATTTTCCTGGCCAATAGAAGTATAATCAAATAATATTGATTTCTATACGGTATCGCAAAGGTGAACATATCTATTGCTACATCACTTCTGCTTCAAGCAGGCCCTCTGAAACACCGTCGGGAGCCTCATAAACACTAATAATTTTCAGTCCTGCTTCAGTCAAGAGCTCGTGCCACTGTTCCTTGGTCCTCTCTAGCGTAGCACACAAAGTCATCATGTTGAAGTCTTGGGTTACTGCCCAAGTTGAAGGGCTACGGGCGGGCACAATCAGTTCATGCACGAATAATTTAGAGTAACCTGGCTTCATAGCTTTGCGAAGCTGTGCCAGAATCGTAAGACATTTGTCAGCTGGCCAATTGTGAAGGCATTGTCGAATGTAGTATGCTCGGGCCCCTTCGAGTTGTAAGTATTCAAGGGGAAAAGACCAGTACCCATAATTAAGGTTGTAGGAGTCATGGAGTGAAAAGTAATCTTAGATGGCCTACTCACCCTTAATTGGCTGCTCCGTGAAGAAGTCATGGCCTTGAAATTCGATTCCTTCGGATTTCGGTGCATTTTCAACAGTTCCAGGTAAATCTTGTACAATGAAACGACCTGGCAGATCTGGAATGGATGATCTAAGCGCAATAGTCTTTTGCCCATAGCCACCACCCACATCAACCCACATGACATCTTTCACATCAACTTCGGATGCAAGCTTCTCGCGAACGGGGTACAAGTCTTGTATTAAAGAATTACCTTCTCCCCAAGTGCTCATCAAAGTGCCAAATCCTTGAGCTGCCTCAGGACGTGCCATAAGGATCTCGATGAGACTTTTCCCTTTAGCTTGGAATGCTTGTTGAACTGCTGTATTGGTTGGATCTATCGGGTTTTCATAATTCGTAGACGCCAGAAACTCGGGAAGGGCTTGGTATGATGGGTTAAGAAAATCTGCACTAGAAGATCACCATCGTCAGGAAAAGATGAATACTTTATATGTATAAAGCTTACCAGTTTGCTAGGCAGCCAGCAAAATCAGGATTCGCAAACAAGCTAAATGTTGAATTAAGAGCATACGCTTCTTCGTCCATCTCCTTGATTGCACCACTTGCAACTAAGCTTCGAATTACCCGCCCTATCAGGACAGGTTAGAATCCCGACGCAATCTTATAAAATAAAAGTAAACTCACCGAGTAGGACCGGTGATGCTTTAGTAATTTCTGAAAGCTGGCTAAGCTTTTTCTTTCCGTCTTTCAGGATCGAGAACAACTGGAGATCGATTGCTATTCTAATCGTGATTCCTTCTACGGGCTAGACAATGTAAGAAGTTGCCTTCCTAAGAACCAATTAGATTAATGCTTCGATGGGAGCTCACCTGTGATAGTAACACACGAGCTACAACATCTTCAGGCTTTTCAAAAGACAGATACACCTTTCTTGCAGTGGCACCAAGCTGTGCCTTCAACTTTGGATCCAGATCTTTCGGGCAATCTACTAGGAGGCTTTCTAGTTCGGCGAGGAGCCGTGTAGGCGAAATTGTAGCCATTGTAATTAATTAGTCTGAAGTTGAAACTTACTGCGGTGGCTTGTCTATTAGTAACTACTGATTCTATAAAAATGAAACCAGAAAATATGATCGACGAGTCCGTTACTGACGTTTGTATACACGCTGAGAGGTCAGACACCGCTCCATTGTTGGAACCATTGAAAACGTTGGCGTGCTATTGGCTCTGTCAGCTCTGTCGATATTTTCAGCCAAACAAAGAGTCACATTCGTAAATCAGCATCAATCAGTGTCCAGTGTATCAACACCTGGGATATTGGTCTCGTCATTGGTATCAGCATGGATGATCCATCATTATAGTCAAGTAAAAAGCTGGACCCACACATCAACATTATTCCGGGGTGATCGTTGTTCCCCCTCGGCCAATTATTAAGCCCCGACAAAGCCTGTTGTACAGTACAGTACTGTAACTGCAGAACATAGATAGAATGGACCCAGCGTAGGAAGCTATAGCTTGTGATATATCAAGTCACCGGACGACGATGAATTGATTCATAAACCCCAAAGAGCTAGGAAACCATATTGGTCATCTGACGTGGCTCATCAAAGCTATACCACAACCCATGGTGATAGAGAAAGTTAACCACTAAACTGGTTCAAGCCTTTACTCATAAATTGGCGCCCGACTTTCCAGTTCAAGCTTTATGTCTAAGGCAACAGCTCCCCACAGCCTCAGCTCGCGCGATAACTTCCATTCTGATCCAAGGAAAACCAAGGCCAAGGTCTCGGCACACATGGGAACGTGATCGACAATAAGCACGGTGAGCATTTCGAATTGCGGCTCCTCTCTTGCTTCAAGGATTATAAGTATTGGTGAACCCCCCCAGCTTCAGCTAAGCTTGAGTTTTCTTTTTCAATTTTTTTCCACAATGAAATTCATCCTTCGCGTTGCTCTTGTCACTCATCCCTTTCCGATTCCATAAGCGACGGCTGAGCAATTGCCTCTGGAAGTATGAATACCGAGGAATTATTAAAGCGGCTGGATGAGCAGCATAAAGCCTACCTAGAGACCTTCAAGTTGGTGCATGAGGCTCTCGCACAAAGCGTTGTAAATCGACCACCACCCTCCCCTGGACTGGCACCAACATCAGCACCAAGACAAAGAAGGAGGTCGACCGTTGATGCAGATGCCATTGATCTGCCCCTCATTACCATCAGATCATTCCCGCAGCAGGCCACATCTTTTACCACGGGAGAAACCGACATCTCAGACGACGACGACGAGCTTTATGTACAGGACCTGTTGCCATCTTACCAATTCGATTATGAAGACCTGAGGGACCATCTGAAGAAATATGCTTTCAACGAAGAGGGTCGGACGTTACTCGAGGGTGTTGTTGGTGCTAATGGGCGATTGAAGAGCCCAGAACTATTTCCCAAATGTCTAGACGAGGCATCTTCTCACAACTCTCATTATTCTATCTTTGATGTCGGAACCGATGGAACCCCGCTGTCAAGACATAAGTATGTGAGCAGTGGAAGTACAATCGACTCTGCGATTTGGCAAGCTATTCAGGTGGGTAATTTTAACACTCCTTATTACACAGAAAAACAATCTCAACGACCAAAAATTTGGCTCTACATATTTATGATAGGATATGGGTGTTTCTGTTGCAGACAAAGCGTTACGGGATATCATTTTTTCAGAATTTGCAGCGCACTTTCAGACTTCATCAGGAATTTCCAACCGCCAACTATAGAAGTTCAATCCATAATCCAAATCAGATCTTTCTACATAAGGAACATTTGATATCGTCCTTTTGATGTGCTGCAAGCTATGAATTGATGGTATTCAATAACCCGATGTTGCTGGTAGGGCGAGAAATTAACGGAACATGGTTTAATCCCGTTGACTGTTTTGAGAGTTTATTATTTACACAAGCTACATCTATTGTTTGCGATTACTAATGTTTCACATAGAGTCTCAACTCAGATCAGAATTCTCTAAGACCAGCCGTTGGGAGAATAACGTGAGAACCAACCCAAGTCCAAAGTGCGGAGAACCAGCCACTAACTCTCACAGTATTATCAGGGAGCCAAACCCAATCATTATGGGAGCTCTACATTTAACGATGAACCCCCACATTGACATGGATGAAGTGTTCAGATACCTAGTTACGTCTGAGGAATCAGTTGTAAGTCCCTCCTCCAAAACGACAATTCAGAGTTTGACCCAATCCAGGCCCATATTGTTGACCGAGCCTTCTCCGACGATGAAAGACATCAAAGATCGTTCCTCTTCATCTTTGAGTATTATACAATCATAGGAGAAGAATGTAAACCAATGACATGGCAGCTCACAGATAGAGTTCCCAAGACATCTGAAGAACATATTCCTCTTGCGAGATGTAGTTCTGTGGTAGCTCTATCACTTTCTGGATATTGTATCAAGAAGTTAAGGAACACCCAGCGAAGAGCTAAGACTCAAGAAGGATCTATATATGATCCTTGGGCGCCGGTATGGCTCTCCCTTGTCCAATTGTTGCTGTATATGCAATCACTAATTATTTGTAACAGTGGCACGTACTCAACATTCAATGCTACCCTGATCACAAACATAGCATGGATAGCCACGACTCGACAAAGCATTATGTGAATGGACCCGAAGCATTCCTCACCACTATCCTTGCCGAATTTAAGGATGCCCAAAAGAGATTTGGGGAAATCTACAACAAAATCACCAAACTCGTGACGCCATCTGTAAGTATCTGAAGCCCATCTCCTACAACTTCCCAAACTATGCTGACAGCAGCAGGCTGAATTCATGTTCTCTCGCGTGCTCCGTGATAAACTCCTTTTCGAAGATGAAGAATTTACCTATTCGCGCCGCTATTTCTGGGCCTATCAAACCCTCGGCACAATGAACAATGCCATCAAGGCTATAATCGACTCCTACGAAAGCACATTTACCTCGGATTTCTGGGATGGTAAACACAAATCACTCTGGCCCATGATTGACTCGGGATCTGCTCGAAATATTTACTGGAAGAAAAGAATGCTTAGCCTGAGGAAAGACTTCGAAAAAGAAATCAAGGGACTGACGAAGCTTTATGAAGATAATGATGATCGTAGGAAAGAAATTCGAACACTTCGTGATCAACTATTTAGCGGAACTTCAGTGCTAGAAAGTCGAAAAAGCGTCGAGTTATCAGCGGTTACTATCCTACAAGGTCATAATATTAAACTTCTCACACTTGTAAGAGTTCACCCCTCAAAGCTTTCAAGGTTCGAGGAAATCCTAACAAGCCCAGGTCTCGATATTTTTCTTACCATTAACCTTCGTGACGTCTGTCTTTGGAATGTCGAATATGTCCCAGGAAGAAAACTTCAAGACCTTCGGCGTTGTTATGGTGGTTGTCTGTCTTCCCTTTTTCCTACTTATCGGCTCACTAAATACTACCGCTGGTATGACATTCTGGCGCGATAAGTGGCACCGTCTACTCGACTGGTTTAAGCGACTTGGACCAATCCGAAAACCAAAGCCAGAGCCCCCTGTCCAAAGTTCCGGAGACAAATCGGGGGTAAAGATGCAGAGAAGCTATTCTACAGCTCGCGCAATCGACATACGCAAGAACCAGCTCCATAGACCCACGAGTTCGAGCCCTATTGTGGGCGAGAGTAGGCATGGTAGAACTTCAGGTTCACGGTTCGATTTCCATAGTACGGCTACGAGACCAGATATTTCACCGGTTGTGATGACTGTAGGAGATGGTGTAAATAGAGAGAGGGGCGCGCATAAAAAGACCGATAAGGAAGAGATAGTAGCTGACGATAGACCACCGAAACCTGAGACCATTAGGCCACCTCTCACATGGCGAGAAGCGGTTTTTGGGAGGCAAACGAAGCCGGTCTGGGGGCATGACGTGTAAATCTGACATGTTAGGATGGGATGGGATGGGATGGGATGAGGAGGGGATCTAGAGATGTAGCTCCCATGCCACAGGTGCATGCCACTTGGATGTCAGGACAGCCTCGGCTTTTCACCACATCCAAGATTGGCTGAAATGTGGGAAGATGAAACGAAACTCGAGCGCTACTGCTGGTCCGACCTTACTGTAAGAACCTTGGTTGACAGCGTTGTGCGGCATGGAGTATACAAGGCTGAATCCGGCTCTCCCGCCCGGACCTGCATCTTATCTTGTATTGTACTGTACTGTACCTGTAAACATGCATCGCATCTATAAATGACGAATTGACGAGTCGATGAAATGAATAAAGGAGCATGTATATGCCGGTAACGACCTGATGGAAGAAAGACAGCTGTTAAAATAGAAATTAGAATTAGAATTCGAATATAAATCTAGATATCTAAGTTTTGTAACAGCAAATCAGTGATTTTCGCATGTGGCTCGTCTCAGCTTAAATTGCTGTAGAGGGGCTCACTCGTGATCCAAATATCACCGTGCACCAAACAACAAGGTTCTCCGCAAACCCTCCCCCAGTACTATCACGATCCAGGTCGTCATGGCAGCCCGCTTCTCCATTGACAGTATCGGAGTACCATCTCAATGTCCTCTTTGTCCCGTCTTGGTATACGCCCTCACGAGCTCCCCTCTAGAATAGAAAACCAAACATGGCAAACTTAACATAGATCACCGGGACCCAAGACCTTCCAACCTCGCGGTGACCTTTTTAGGGTGTACATGTCCGACACGTCCCATTATAACATACCAGTCCTCATTATCAGATGAATCAAAACGCGGGGAAACGAAGGCAAAGGTGAAAAAAAGAACAGGTAAGCAGACGGAGATAGAAGTGATATAAATCCCCATCCCCATCCCATCCTCAGCATTGTCTCATCCACATCACAACTCCTATCATCAGTCTCCAACCTCATTCTCAGCCCTACCAACTTAACCCAAAGCAAAAATGGCAATCAAAACCCTCTTCCTCACCCTCCTCCTCTCCGCCACCGCCGTGCTAAGTCAAGATACCTCCGGCCTCCCCGCCTGCGCTGTAAGTCCCGCAACCACCATTTCCACTCTCCTTCCATCCCTCCCACCCATACAGAAAGATGAGAGAGACAGAACACGAACTAACAGAACACAAGCAAAACTGTCTTGCATCCGCAACCTCCACCTGCGCCGAAGGTGATCTCGCATGCCTCTGCGCTGACACCGCCTTCTTCGGACAAGTGCAGGTTTGTGTTGTAAGCACTTGCACTCTCGAAGAGATCACTCGTACGTCCCCCTTTCCTCCTTGACTAGGCAATTAAGCAAAGACACATCGAGAGAGGAAGCGGCTAACCCTGTTGTGATACTCTAGCCACACTTGCATGGTATTCCGAGACTTGTCCCGCTCCTTCAAAGAGAGCTCTCTTTGGACGAAATCATTAGTTCCTTTTTGGCTTGGAATTCGATGTGTATATTTGCTTCGCTCTAGGATTGGCCAGGGAACTATTGTCAATATGTACCCCGAAAGTCCTTGAAAACCATTCTAAACACTACATTCATGAATAAACATACTTCCAAGTACATATTCCTCCACTTCGCAGCCAACGACCCATCTCTTATAGTATGAACCGAGAATAAACTACATTTCCCATTTTCTTAGTTTGGAGTTCTTCAATGCCTCGAAACTTTTTAGTAGAAGTAGGTAATAGAAAAGTGTGTCTTATTACTGGACTTCTAGGAAGGCTCTAGGAAGGCAGACACTTGGAATGTAACGAAAATAGGGTATAGTTTCCTCAAGTAGTATTTGACAGAACCAAGAATCCCAACAGTCTGCTTTGCTCATATCACATGGCAAACTGGAACTTCAAATATCCCCCGTGTCCCGCTTTTCTCTTTCCGAAAAAGGTCCCATTTATTGTGTTTGTTGCAGCTGTGGCCTCCCTCCACTGCCACCCAACCAAAGATGACGATACAAAAGAAAAGGAAAGGAACTGAATTGAAAGTAAGACACAAGAAAAGAGCTCTTTCAAATTTTAGTCCACCAACCGCGATAGAGAAGAATTAGCTTGTCTGTTCAATGGCTATCTCTGCTTCCATACAAGGGAAACTGGTTTCATCGCGAGTGGTAACTAGACAGATCTAGAAGGTAAAGTTTCAAGCTTTGCTCTTCTTATTGTTTGCTTTTTGAAATTGGCAGGGATAGTGATGAAACGACCTCGGAAAAAGGGGCCAAGACATGAGGAGATGAGGCAAACAAGGAAACCAGAAAAGCTAGTAACATGATAGCAGCATTCACTATGGTATAGTCATGCCTGCCTTCTAGGGCTTGAAGTATAAAATTTCTAGGGGAGACGCGAAAGCGCGTCTCCAAGATAGTGGGATCTAGATAGGAGATCTGGTCCACTTGAGCAGGTTCGCCTGTGTCACGGGAGTCAGGAGTTTGAAAGGTTGTAATTGTGTGGCAATCGAGACCTTTACTAGAATCCGATAAACCTAACATCTTTCTATCAGCCATATGCCGGCGGTACTGGATCCTGATATCTTAAAAAACCTGCAAATCATATATATGCCATCCCAAAACTCCAACCATGCTTATTGTGCCCCTAAGTATCGCTTCTTTTGGGGGTAATTGCATCATTCCACGTCATTTGTGTTCGAAATCTTTTATTTTCAGTGCATATTCACTGCCTTAGATTATCGTCTGATGTCAAAGCTAGATCCTCTAGCTGATTCATCAATACTTGGTCGTAAAGAAGAACTCGAGCTACGTCTGCGTCTATCTCTTTGGTCGTTTGTCGGCGCTGGATTGAGCCCAGATTGGCGAGCAAATAAATTCAAAATATCGGTCAAGGAAATTACACCAGTCAAGCGACCAGATATGCGAGCACCAGGAAGTGCAGAGGCTGAGACTGCAGACACCGGGAAGGCTCCGGCTAATGATGGTGAGGCGGGATGTGATCCCACAGGTGGAACTAAGGTGGCGTGGGTTGTTGAGGGAGTTGTGAGGGGAGTTGCAGGAGCAGATGGAGAAGGTGATGCAGCTTCAACTACCCACATTCGGTGAGATCGAGTCGCTACCAGCTTAGCTACTGTATGGGCTAGGGTTGAGTATGGATTGACGTGGAAAACCGGGAATGAGTCTTTCCCATTCTCGACACCTCGCTCTGACAGTATAACGGATATGAAATGAATGCACGATTGATGTAAAAGAGGCAAGCTAGCAGAACTATAGATAGGCAAGTTAGAAATGAAAATCTGGACTATACTTCTGTACATGTAACATACCTTGTTAGAAGCCTGACATCAGCCGTGGAAATATTGCCAATGACATTCATCGCATTATCGACGACAGCTATACTAGTCAATCCTTCATTGCTCATGAGTTTCAAACAATCTGCCAATGATTTATCACCACTAGCATTGTCAGTATATCAAGCTAGAAAATTGCGATGGGTACCTACTTGATGGAAACAATCTGTGGTGTTCCTATGCCCAGATCCCTCAGGATAACAGGATACAGTTGGTCGATTGCGGGAAATTGGTTGCCATTGTCCCAAAGAAATTTGACCAACATAAGCTGACTCAATATGCCAATAACATTGGTAGATCCTGTTTTACAAATCAAAATACGGTGAACTCCACTGCCAAATATCTCAATTGCCTTCGATATATCGTCCGATTCAGACAGTGTCACGAGAGGTGATTTTTTTGCCAGAGTTGTCACTTCTCGAAGCGGAATAGGAAGTTGTTTCTTGGTTTTTTCTGCTAATTGGTTGTATGCTTGGACTTGATTTTCTTCTGGCTCGGCCAGTCCAACAACAACTTGCAGGTATGCATTAAGGTCATTAAAATCAAAGGTATCAGAGGCGGCACTGCTTACTAGTCAGCCGATTGCACAATTACTGTATGATAACGACGATAACAGGGCACACCGAGCTCTTACTTGACGTTGCTGCTTTCTCGTACTAGGATAACATTCGGCGGTCCGGATTCAAGAAGAAGTTTCGTTGCAGCCTCAATTGGAGTATCAAGCTCAGCCCATCTCACATCCCTCTGCTGGACCAATTCCCCCACAAGTATGTTTCTCCAATCGCGGCCAATAAATCTTGGATCGCCAGTCTTTGGTGTGGGAGGATGGTTTATCAGTTCTTGAACACTTGCTTGGCCTAGTGAAGGGTGTCGCTGCGCTCGGGGTGATTGTCTGAGGTTCTCAGCGAGGCTCGAGCGATGGCTAATACTAGGACTTGAGGTGCTACGTCGAGACGGCGTGTCAATCGGTACAGCGGGGTCCGCCATAGTTTGCGATGTGGAGTAGGGGAAAAGGGTCAGGTCTTGGGTGAGGTGAAGTAGAGCCACCACGAGAGAAATGATATGCAGTGGGCAGCAGACAAAGGTACTTGTTGCCTGGGCTATTCAGGTGCTGATGTTATGTGCTTGACGATGGAGGGATAGAATGCAACAACGGAGCTTGATTGTGACGCGTGAGGTTGTCGTGCCCATTTTACTGTTTCCAGCTACCCCTCCTCGTACACGTGACTAAAAGTCTATCCTCTCCGACGAAAGTATCCATGAGAAAATGGTAAAAACTCTAATTTCCCAGTAAGAGAGGGAGACTTGATACTCTATCCAATTGTTTAGGTATTTAGAACTACGCACATATACACAATAGCCCAGGAATCTTTCTAAGAGACTAGAAATGAGTGGTTGTCATCATGGAGATTTGATTTCAATTTGAAAAACATTGTCCTTTCAAGAAGATCGTCTGACAAGCTTTGTGATACGATCCAGAGGAGCGGCGAGATAAGTGATGCATTACAGAATTGATGTGCAAGAGCTTTGCTTTTTTTGTTTTGTCTTTTTGTTTATCCCAATTATACTTTTTGCCGTTCAGTATCATACAAAGTATAAATGCTATACAAAGCGCTAGCGGCTAGTGTTGAAACCGGGGAAGGGTCGACTGCGGGCTTCAAAGGGGGAAGCCAATCAGAAATGCGGGCCGCCAATGCTGGCGATTCATTCATTCCCACCCACCCCACCAAGGACGCGAACATTCGACAACAAATTCTACGAACCTCATCTTTG
>Ga0247734_1001756_pt1 | contig 15834 bp, 22 predicted proteins | sample UWRJL103311B2_FD_180933 | JGI IMG/M metagenome (GOLD analysis project Ga0247734, IMG submission 180933) | Plant litter microbial communities from Arlington Agricultural Research Station in Wisconsin, United States - UWRJ-L103-311B-2 | ecosystem: Environmental > Terrestrial > Plant litter >... | reverse complement strand
CGGGCCCAAGCTGTCGACCGCAGCGGCTCCTGCAAGCCCGGCTCACTCAACCTCTTCCCCTTCACCCATCACTATCAACACCGATATAAATCGGCAAAGTCACTCATCCTTGAAGTCTAGAGGTAGTCTGCGGAGCATTCCTACATCGTCTCGTCCAGCGCCACCGTCTCCTGCTCGATCCAGCGCGTCACAGACTCCCTCTCGTCGCTCCTCGCAGAACACGACCAACCGTCGCAGCAAAGGCAGCCGCTTATCTCAACTCAGCATGTCCCAGTTCAACGCACCTAGCACAAAACGACAGTCTAAACTTGCTAGTCAGCCTGAGAATATGTGGAAAGCAGAAATCCGCATTATTGACTTCGCATTTGAGGATCCATCGGATTCCAAACGATGCGGTCTAGGAGAACACGTACCAAAGCCAAATAGACCCGCGATACTGAATTCCAGGCTGGGTGCTGCACCTCCACACGCGGACGACGATGCAGAAGAGGATGAAGAGGACGAAGAAGAGGATAAGAGTGGATTGAGTGGATGGTGGTCAGGAGGATTGAGCCGATTGAGTTGGACCTTTGGGAACAAGGAAGGCAGCAATCGTGGTGATGATCCTTCGGGTGAAAGCCCATTCCCCACCAAGAATGACTTGGAGAGAAACTTCGTAGACGATGTCGACGACGATGACGACGAACAGTATGAGAGCGCAGAAGAGGGGGACGAAGACAACGATACACCTCCTGGACTGTATAAGGCATTATACGAGTTTGAACCTGAAGGAACATCTGAGATGCGACTGGCGGAGGATCAGATTGTCAGAGTTGTTGGCAAGGGAGGTGGCGTTGGTTGGGTTGTTGTGGAAAACGAAACAGGCGGTCACGCTCTTGTACCAGAGAGCTACTTGGAGTGGTTCGGAGAATTAGACGAGCGTCGTTGAACGATGCTTGGAGTTGTCTGATGCTTATACTTGGTCTCTTGCCGAGCCATTTGTGTACCTAGCACTTTATCTATTTGATACTCACTAGCCTACCTGCAATCAAAGCAACAGCTAGTGTCGACTGATGTATTACTACAGGTTTATTCCTTGCATTGAAGACATTGTTGTGACAGCCAGAGTGATGAGCCTTACTAGCACTCGAGCAAATGCCATCGGTTCTTGCGGCATGACCACCACCACTGATCCATGTCTGTAGCCACTGCGACCGTCATTCCTAGGCAGCCTCGGTTTCCTGCACTTCTACCCAGTCCTACGGGACCTAGGCCAATACCTCAGCGTCCACAGGGTACTCCATATGCCCACATGAATGCACACCGTGACTTAAATCGCGAACTCGATGATCTCAGTGAAGAAGAAGCGGACATCCTAGAGATTGTACGTATACTATAGACCGCAAGACTTGGTGGCTGATACTTCTCACGAAGACAAATAATACTGCGAATCGTGGTCACACGTTTCTTGTGCCATTGGGGCGCACTCTAACTCAACAAGAGGAAAAGAACGATGTGCGTCTAGGCATTCAGTTTTTATTGAATGTTGCTAATAGCACAGATGAATCAGGCTGACGATGAAGAAGATGACACGGATGACGACGACGACGATAACGATTCAGGTGGTCAAGAGGAAGACGCCAACACGGCCGACGAATCTGCTCAGGATTTAGATGCTAGCATGGAGGATTTGGATAATGACGAGGAAGAGGTTTCGGACTGAACACTGCTGCTACTAGTACTACTGCATATGCGGTCCCTACTCTCGGTCGAAATCTTTCCAGGCATGCTTCTCGTAGGAGATGACTCTGAGCTTTCTCTTCTTGGGCCTGTAATCAATGTAAGCTCGAGAACATGGATGTGAGTAAGATGCAGACGAACAGGACACGAACGCGAGGTTCGACCAATGCACGTTGTTGTAGACTGAGGAACCGATCTCGAAACAGATTTCCTTCAACCTGCAATACTGATCAGCTTTGCAAGAGTAGAGCACGGAAACAGACATACTTTTAACCCTCTCAAGCTCTCGCTGAGATCTTCACCGAGTTGAACATCGATTTCGCCATCAGGAACACGGTGCTTGCCCAGCCTCTGACCAACTATACTCTTCTTTAACTTCTCTTCCAGTAATTGCTTGCGCTGCAATCGCTGTTGTTCTTTTTCACGCATGACAATGTCAGTCTCCTTGCGGAGTGCTTTTAGGCTACCTATGGTAGTAAACATTCGCTTCTTCGCTGCTTTTTCAGCTAGTGCACGCCGCTACGAAGGTAATTAGCTACCAGCCCAGAAAAAGCTTCGATGGCATACCTCCACCAACTGTTTCGCAGCTTTCCGGCGTTGCTGCTTCGTTTTTCGCTCAGGTATCTTTCGCTCGGAAACTGGTTCGGCAGCGGCATCTTCGTCCTCCACAGCGTCCTCTAGGGAATCGAGGTGCATGCCAGCAGGTAGACCAAGCTCGAAAGTGCGACCTTCTTCGAAAGAAGCATACATTTTCTCCTTGGTTTTTGCCAGCTCTTCTGCATTCCGAACTCGCTTCTCTTCTGCTACATGAGCTTTTAGTAGCAAGTCTTGATGAGCAGAGACAGGAGGGTTGTATGATGTTCCTTGATGAGGTTCAAGAACGGCAGGGAGTTCAACGCGTTTGCGAGGATGTTCGATTACAGTAGTCGGAGGCTAGTTTTTACATGTCAGTCAGTTGCGATAACTCGGAGAATGAAAAGAACGCACCTTAACATGTTTCGGCTGCACGATTTCCAGTCCATCTTTGATTTCCACAGGTTCCGTCTCATCCACTGCCCAGGGATCATAGTTTCCGCTATTTTTGACAGCGTCGCTGAGGTCTAGCACTGCACTACCAGAGCCAAACTCCGTTGGATCCATTATTGCGCCAAATGGTCCTTTCCTAGGACGCTTGGCAATGCGCAATAGACGTTCTTTGTCCTCTTTCGCTACGGATTTCCGCTTTGTCGTCTGAGGACGAGAAAATACTGCAGGAACTGCCGAGCGTTGGGCCAGAATTTTGGTTGAGGTGAGCTCTTTGACAGAGAATCTTGGGAAAGCCTTTCGAGCTGCAGCGAAAGATTAGATCTCCGAATGGATGAATGAAGTAGCTGCGTACCTCGTTCATCTCCTTTCACGTCCACCTGGAATAGCTCGTCGTTTGTCTGCTGATGAAGGGCAGTCCTAAATGCGATTTTTTGTAAGATACTCAGACACCATAACTCGCAGCAAGCTTGCGCACCCGTAGACCCGCTCTTCAGACCGGATCTCCTCCAAACCCTTTTCTACTGGCTCAATATCCACATTTTTCCTCCAAGCCTTTTTGCCTTTCCGGCTGGTCTGCTTAAGTTGCGAGGGTGCTCCTATGGAAGATTTGGATTTCTTGGGTACACTAGGCGCAGAGCTGCGAGCAGATGTTTTGTTGGAGGCAGCCATAATATGGGAGGAAGGAAGGAAGAGTAAATTACATTCAAGTGATTGGGGTTATGTTGCTATTTATTTATTTATTTTGGAAGAAATTGATGGTATTGAAAAACGCTGCGACTCAACTATTACAACTTGCACAAGCGCCGCTATCATCTTTGGCAAGTCTCTGGCGGCAGCGGTTCTTGTGCTTCCTGTACGCTTCTTGAAACCGCAATGGCAGCCATGGATTCCGAAAGAGAACGTACTGGCGCTATCGTTGGCGTGCAGTATCTTCACTACGACACCAATGCATGGACGCTGGATCGGGCTATCGCGGCCATTGTGCATTCTCCAGAATTTGCAAGCATATACCGTTCTCCCGACCCGGACGATCCGGACGATTGGAAAGTGAACTTCAAAGTAAAGCTCAACGAACGCGAGTACAGCAGTACGCGTAACGATGGCACTGGGACTGTCACTTTTCCGAACCGTCCTCTTGCTTACAAGTTTCTGGACTGGGTCAGAGAGAATCCCATCAAGATCCATGGGCAAAAGCTCAAGTTTAGACTTGCCAAGCATGCACCCCCAGAGGGTCAAGCTCTAGCACTCGCTCGTACCCCCTACGCCAGTCCAGATATCGAAGAGCTGCATGAGGAGAAGCTAAAGGCTCTTGACCCGTCTCTGCGCATTGACGTTGTGCAGTTTGGTACCTTTTATCGAGATTACCCTACCAGTAGAGTCTTGCCTAAGACCGCTCCAGCTGTGAAAGAGAGGCCTGACAGCTCACGACGTTTCTCTATTGAATGGGAGAGCAGGCATGCTGAGAACAGTGCCGCATGGCTGAAATTCGATTACGACCATAAAGTGATTGAAGTCACGGTATGTGGGCAGAATTGGGCTGTTCTACCTTGGCTCATTATGTCTTCTGTTAGCTTGGAGACAGTGCAACTCAGGATATTGGCTATAAAATTATCATCAACGTTAGCAGCATAATCAAAATAGGCATGGGCTACGATCTGGGCAACCCTTGTAAGTGAGTATTCTGGATTCTGATCTCCGCTAATTATTGTACTTGATAGACCTATGTTTCGACACTCTTGTTCCTGCCATCTTAGAGGACCTTGATTTCCATCGAAGTCGCACTGGAGATGACTATGCAGACTCGATCAAATACAAACGCCGCCGTGGCTGGTTGAACGAAAGCCATCGTTCTGTTGCACCGTACGCCACTAAACTTCGTCTGGTCCTCTACCCTGACAGTAGGTACGATGATATCCTCAAGGAGTTTCAAGAACTCTGCAGCAATGCTGGCCTCTCGAAAAGCACGGTTGTCCATTTAAAGGACAACTACAATATCGAAGCTGTTTCCCGCGGAATGTTTTCGGAGTACACCCTGTTCAAACTCACGAACTTGATTTCAACCTTCCCATGGCCTGTTGCCTTCCAACTCGAGCTCTTGCTACATAATGGACTATTGAACTCGCAGGAGATTTTCGAGCTGATTGAAAGACCTCAAAATGGCATCAAAACGTTGTGTCGGCAACAGTCAAGTGAATACGTTGGGCGTCTTCTTGTCTACTATGCCGTGGCGTTGTCACAGCCGGCTCGACCGCCTACCGAAAGCCCGTACACTTGTTTGGACAAAACGCTAGAGAAATTCACTTTCCGAGACCAGAACATGAGTCGAGGAAACTTCTCCTGCTATCATGTCACATTCACGCCAACCAGAATGCTTCTCGAAGGACCATATCCTACGCAGTCCAATCGTGTACTGCGTAAGTATATTGCCTTCGCAGAGCACTTTGTCAGGGTTGATTTCAGAGATGAAGATCGTGTTCAATATAGATGGGACCGGGAAGTAGACGGCGCATCTTTTGTGGAAGAAAGAGTCGGTGCTGTTCTCAGAGATGGCTTTCACTTAGCTGGGAGACACTTTGAGTTCCTAGCTTACAGTAACTCCGCCTTGAGGGAGCACGCAGTACGTTTTCGCCCGTTTATCGTCCAGTAAAGTCTCAACATTTGCAGGTGTGGTATCTGAACCCGTTCTATATCGACAATGGATTCACTGAGATCAATGCTGATTATATCCGTCGGTCACTCGGAAGCTTCGAAGGGACAAAGCTTCTGAGACAGCCTTCAAAATACGCAGCACGCATTGCACAAGCCTTTACTGCCACTGATCCTTCAGTGAGGATCAGAAAGGATCAATGGGAAGAAGTCGCTGATCTAGGGGAGGAACCGTATCTGTACACTGATGGGGTCGGTACGATCTCGAAGAGGTTGGCTCAGGAAATTTGGAAGACATTATGCAAGGATCGGCGTGATGGTGGGAGTCTATCTGTAATGCCTTCTGCGGTACGTCTTCATTCAATTTCTTCCTGATTGCCCACATGTTCTCATAGGTCATTACTTTTTCAGTATCAGATTCGTTTTCTCGGGTTCAAAGGAATGGTATCTGTTGACGAAGAAATGGACGCGAACCAGGACAACAGCCCTGTCATCATGAGACTCAGAACTTCGATGAAGAAGTTTGAAAGTACGGAGGAAGATTCGCTGGAGGCAGATATTGAAATTGCTAGATCCTTTGAGCGACCTAATACATCATATCTCAACAGGCAAGACCAACTTTTATTCTGTTCTTTAACGTGAACTCATTTCAGCAGGCCTCTGGTTACGATATTAGAAAATCTACACGTATCGGGAGGGGCTGAAGCATTTGTCGACCTACAAAATCGTGCTGTTGCACAAGCACGCACAATAGATGACTCTCTGACACATTTCCGCAAAGTTCTGCAAGACCACTCTCTGGGATCTGGGTTTCATCTTGCATCCACCTTGAAGAGCCTGGAAGAGCTAGGTCTTGAGCTTCATGGCCAGAGCCGAAAGCATGCCGACACACCATTCTTCTCTCAGATTCGACAGGTTGCTATGACGGAGATACTGAGAGAGATCAAACATGGTGCTAGGATCCCAGTTCCAGACAGCTACCTCCTAGTCGGTGTTGCGGACGAAGGCCCTGCATATGTAGGAAAGCCTGGGTATGAAAAGGTTCACTGCTTGAGCGAGCATGAAATATATGGTCAGTTTCTCGACAAACGAGGATTACATGGGTCATTTTCTTATTGATCACACAGCTTGTGTCCAAGTTTCAGAGGACTCTGAGCCTGATTGGCTCTACGGAACATGCACAATATCGCGAAGCCCTGTTGTTCACGTGGGAGACAGTTCGTTGCATTCAAGCAAAGCCACAAGTAGTTTCATGCTAACGGATTGTTGATTCAAGTCCGTCAAGTTTTTGCCATCGGAAAGCCACCAGAAAATGCCATTTTCCGGAATCTCAAGAACGTCGTTGTGCTTCCTGCTCAACAGAAAAGAGGTCAGCGCTCTTGTCGTTGTGTGCGATCACAGGCTGACTTCTCAGGACCTCAGGAAAGCCTCGTTCACTGGGTATTTGCGCAATTTTGATTGATAAAAGTTTGAACTCAAGGTCCGTCTATTATAGCCTCAACACTCGGGGGAGGAGACTTGGACGGGTACGTTTCTTCGAACGCGCTTCCGTCTTGCTATTGAAAAAAATGACAGAGACCTGTACGATGTAATACTGCATCCACCTTTGTTGATAAACGATACAGAGGCGCCTGCGAGTTATGCACCCGGAAAGACCTTAACTCTAGAAGATAGAGAGTGTAATATTGATGATGTCTGCCAGTTCATCGTCGAATATATCAATTCAGATGTCTTGGTGAGTTATGGATATGCTCTGGTTGCAGGTATAAGCTGATCGTATTCTTAGGGACTGCTATCTGATAGACTGTTGATCATTGCCGGTATGTACTCTTTTCAGATCAATGTTGTCACCATCTAAGTTCCATCTGCTATAGACCAATCCAAAGTACTATCTCCCTCGCTAGCCCTAATAGCCACCCTACCTGACCACATATTATCAGATGGGTATCAGAGATCCAGGATGCAAGAAGCTCGCGGCGCTATGTTCCCAGGTGAGATTCCACCAATCGACAACCTTTTAGCCAGTGTTGATTTGAATCTTCTGTACAAAGGCCGTCGATTATCCTAAGCAAGGCATTCCAGTCATTTTAGAAGGCGACAATAAGCTCCCGAAAACCCTGATCCGATGTAAGCCAGACTGGCACGCAGCAGAAGTCATATCTCCTCGAGCAACAGACTACTACCGGTCCACCAAAGTACTTGGGATGCTATTCCGTGAGATCACCATTGACAATCCAATGGATGTATCGAAAGAGCTCAAGGAAAGAGAGCTGTCACTGAAGCGCCATGCATATGATGACCCAATCTCACTCGCGCTTATGCATCGAATCCGCCACAGTACTGGCTTTACATACCCCATGGATGATGTGCGGTTTCAGAAAGAAACGCACAAAATATTCACCAGCTATGTCGACGAGCTCAACTACATTTGCCTGACTCATACCGTGTCTAACGAGCCTGGAGTGCGGTTGCTGGAAGCAGAGATCGTGGTGGGAGCAATCGTGGCATTCTGCTCGGTTCGGAGATGGCGCAAAGAGAAGAAAGCGAAGATGCGTCTTCACTCGTCTAGCTTGGCCAAAGATGTTCGAGATCAGCTTACACCTTCAGGCATACACACAGACCCTCTCGAGAGTTTGGAAAGAGCGTGGGCTGCTTGGTCATACAGCGTGTACCACCAAAGTCAGTTCGGCGCCAACAGCTTTGGATTGATTGCTTTAGGAGTCATATTCGACGCTTTGCGCATTTATGACCTGCATCTTCCAGAGCCGAAGGCAGAGTTTGTTGCTCCAGATATTGAGGAGATTAACATGGAGGCAGACGATGAAGATGGTATTGAACCCTGGGCGTGATGTCGATGAGGGCCAGCCCGTCTTCCTAGTCAAAGCTGTATATTAGATGTTGTATATAGGGTAGTTCCTACTCGATTTTCATCCAGAAAATGTGTGTGCACTTGACGTGGGGCTCGCTTTCTCACGCCACAGCCGTCTCCCAGAACAGTGCACAAGTTCCGGTTTAGGAAGGGACCTTCAACGAGCCATATTGAGAATCGATTCGCTCATCTACGTCCATGTGCCTCTAATGGATTGGTATGTCCGTGCTGATTGCAAGCAATACTATACTGAAGAGATGTCAGCTTGGAACTCAATATACACCAGAGAATACTCTCTGACATCGCATCGAATGTCGGCGACTCTTCAGAGGACATAGCGTTCGCAGAGAGCCTCATTACACCAAATGTACAGACGAGAATAGTAGACGAGAATGTCAGCAAGGTCAACGGGGATGATGAATATGAGAAACCTAAAGTCTTCATGGTGTGTCATATCTGGTCTTATCCTGTGGAAAAGCTAAAGAACATCACAGTCGGTGTCTCGAGTTCATTGCAATATAGCCTTTGGGCAGCTGGTCGTCAACTTTTCCGACCAGCATATATCAAAGCATATCGACACTCTTATGCCAGTTCTGATTGAACTACTACGAGACGTCCCTCATATTGAATTCGACAAAAGCCTAGCTTGGAATGGTGCGTTATTGACGCGTCCAATTATTCGGCCTGTTGCTCATTTATCCTATCATGCAGAATGGTCGCTCCCCGACCAACTTGTCTTTTCCACCGTGTCTGCGCTACTTCGAATTTCATCTGGACATAGGCAACATACTGACCAGATGGTCAAGGGCATCAAAGACTTCGTTGAGGATATCACAAACAGTATCAAGAAAGGAGACGGTATGCACCCTGCATTTCCAAACTTAAATTATTCTGAACTGGCGTGCAGCCTCCGATGTTCTGGTCCATTTTGCTCCTGCACTGCATGGACTATATCGTGCTGTCTGTTCAACACCATTCCCTTGGACAACATCGCAGTGGATGGGCATCTCGCAAGGCTTTTCCTTGGTCTGTGAAGTGGATGTCGTTGATCGCCTAAACAGTGTCCTCGTAGAGATTGCTCATCAACAGGATGTTGATTCGCTCGATTCTAGTTTGTTCGTTCAGTCATTTCTGGCACGATATGTTTCTCGCGGAAGACCTTTGAGCGGGTATTTCATGGTTTGCTGCATGCTGGAGGCGAATCGAGCCGTTATTTCTTCAGCGCTTACTGCACCACATGCCATTGATTATCGTCATATATCTGACGTCTCTGCTGCGAATGTTGCGTGGTCTTCCTTGCTGCGCCAAGAAGTCTCAGCAATCGAAGTAGAGGACGAGGAGGTGACCAAAGCTCTCAACGGCGTTGCGACGTACGCTATGCAATGCTTTACGGATCTCTTAGTGCAGGTGGAAGGCATGGAATCAAAGCCGCCCATAGACACCTATGTTTGGGAAACTATGTCAGAGAGCTTGGTATGTACATGTTGGCTTAAGTACCTGTTGGATTGGCTGATTGTGAATTTGCAGAAATTAGCAGCTGTATCATCAATCACACTACGAGACCTGAACGAGTTGCTCTACGATCGTTTGCTTCTATTGCTGAATGAGGACTCCCCAGTATCCGAGACCATGGTACAAGTAGCTGCTTTGCAGACTGTTGCAGTGGTGGTGAGAAGGTGAGAAACAACAAATTTGCCACTAATCTCGACGCTAAAGCAAGCATAGTTTCCCAGCTATCGCTCCAGAAATGTCTGGTCACATTCGGCACTTTGTTACGTCACCGCATGCTGTCTTCGAGTTTGAGCTTGCTTCGGAAGGGGATACGTCGCCACCAATAGTCGCCGCAGCAAAATGTCTTGCCTTATGTATCAAGGTTTACACATTGTTATTTTTGCGTTTAGACATGTTCCTGACTCTTCATCGTAGCTATCTCCTGCAGACGATCTGGTTTTATCGAACATGTACTCACTTCTCAACTACATCGCTGCCACTAGCAAAGAGCTACACGATAGCTCCAGCATGTCGCAACTTGGAAACTCGTTCATAGGTTCTCTCGATGACTCTACAATGGACTCCATGGCAGTTGGGCTTCGAGGGCTGTCTGAGGATGATAAACGGCTTGTTGGTATCAGTACTATTTCGGTAGTCACAAGGCTTGCCTTAGAGTTCGAAATGGACGAGGTATGTCGCTTTTCTGTCGATCTTAATATGACTTTGATTAAATATCTACAGGTGACGAAACTGACTGTATCTATGCTGTTGCAGCGCTTGCAAACCGCAGAGCCAAATGTGGAAGCTGCAATTGCTCATAATCTCGTTGATCTTGCACTAGCAGCTCCAGAGAGTGCATTCATTGATATCATTCGAGCTTTCTCAGTGATCAACCGGTCAGCAAATCCAGATGATCCCAGGTTTTCAAGTAATATGGTATGTCTGATTGTCTTATTTGGCAATTCTACCGCTCACAATGCTTAGGTTCTGGCCGCACAGACGCGGTTAGCCCAGACGTTATCCCGTAGACCGGAGCTGTACGAGATATACCTCATTGAACTTCTGACGTTGTTTGCGGACAAAGCTGTCGCAGTTCAGAACGTAAAGATGACCAACCCCCACATTTCCGTATGTTTCATATTGTAACTGAGGCAACGAGTGTCTCAAATTATGCTCTAGATAACTGGCATGATCGAACAACTGGCGTCCTTATTGCTGCCAATAGATGCACTCCTTTCTCACACCACTTTCAGTCCCCATCTTAACCCCTCCCCTGCCATCGTATCGTTGTTCAGGAACATGTGGTTTCTGTGTGCCCTATTTCATTTCACAGGTGAAAATAACACGGAAGAGTCAGCTATGGGGTGGCAAAGACCTGCTCTTGCCAGAATAGCCTCTAAGACTCCCGCAATAGTGATCGAGGAGTCTCATGACTCAGTAGCGAGCGATGTGGAGTATAACTCAGTCATTAGACAGGATTATGCAGGAACGGTATGCAATTCTCTTTATCATCCCGTAGACTTGTGGGTTCTCAGGTTATCTGTCAGGTTATTAGCACTCATCGCGCCTATTTGACTAAGCACATCGCTACAAGAGCCAGTGATATTCGGTATCTTTCCTCCGGCCAAGTGGTATTTCTACTTGCAATGCACGACATGGAGACCATGCGATCAGCACAAGGCCTCACCTCATCTCTTGTCACGTATTTCGTCAATGATAGCTTGAACCGCAATGCAGGTCTCACGGCTTGCATGGAAGCGATTGCAGAAAAGGTTGGTCTTTTTTTCTTGTGCTATCCCCCCATTTTAGCGCATTGATCTGTGAAATTAGGTGATTCGGGGCTGCGTCCGTGATCTCAACATACAGGCTTCTCGACAAGCACTTCCATCCATACTATTCACAGAATTGAAGAATCTTCTCATAGGGAGTACGCACAGGGTTGAAAAGGCTCGCGAGGTGGCCCTCAGATTCTTACACCGGCTTGTTTCCTCGTTCCCTTCTCTAATGTGTGAACCCTCCCTGGTACTTTCTGTTCTGGAAGTTCTTACGCTGCTCCGGAGGGGATGCGAAAACGAGTTCACCGACGAAGTAAGCGCTCATACTAAGCCATGATCGAAGCGTTCACATTTTCTATAATAGTATAATCCCATCTTTGAATACCATTCGACAAAGGCTGATATCACACTTCAACTCACGGACAACTTCGCGGTTCGAAACACAATACTGACCGAACTGCATAGGAGTGCTACTGGCTGGTTTGAACTGGCGCTTGCCAGAGCTCCATTGGAGCTGCAATCAACTTTACAAGTTAGTGCAAGATCCTTTGTATATATTATTGTACTAAGATAGATGACAGAAATACCTTGCGATGGGTCTTTCCTCGGCCCACGAAGAGGGCTCAGAGCTAGGAGCGTCATTGGCAGAGAAGTTCGCAAAAGCCATTGGGCCAGGTCAAAGAAAGCTCAGTAAGTAAAGAACTAGCTCGTTTTTATGGCAGCGATTGACCTCAATGCAGCCTCGCTAACGGACCTTTCGGCTGGAAAGATGGATAAATCAAGATCTCTTTTCACTCAGCTGCTGAGCAAGGGATACTTCTACGGGGAAGTTGCTGGTATCCGGCTTACTAGCCAAATTGGTGGAGTGTCTACGCCTATGCCTATGTCGAACGCACATTCCTGACCATCTTTTTAGGCATCCAGACGCTTCATAAATCAGCACCCGAGGAATTGGCTCCAAGCGAGTTGGATAAACTAAAGCAGAGCTTGGACCATGCCCTTCGAAATGTTCACGAAAAAACGGGTAGTTTAACAATACTGGACCTCAAAAGGCTATTGTTCCGCTGTGCCGCTACTTTGGTATCTTCAGAAAATGTGAGAGAGAGCCACCAAAGCTCACTTTTAGTGGTCTAACCTTCTCCCAGTGCGACTACGATCTCATCCATTATCTCATTGCCCTTCCGTTTGAGGCGTCCACTCCTGTCGCAATAGCTAACGGGATTGAGGCCTGGACATGGGTTATAGCTGAAAAACCGCACATGGAAGTCGCATTAATGGGTGAAATTCTGTCAGCATGGTCAGATACTATAGATCAAGCGAAGGGAATATTTTCTACATCTCTCAAGTCAGTAAGCTTTCGGAACCACTTCGCCGTTTAGCTCACATCTATCGTTAGCTATTCAGACCCATTCGTTCATCCAGTCAACTACAGTCCATCAGACCGCGAGGAGATCGAGAGAGGAGGAGCACTGGCACGGCGACTGCTTGCACCGCTCGGCCTTATTTTACAAATGCTGCTCAGCCGAATGCAGGCTGCAAGATATCGGCGTCCAGGCGTTATGTTCATGCTACAACATCTAATCCTTCGATCGGCTGACGCTCACAAATCATTGAGGTAAGGATTCCTTCCTATCTGAGTATGCTGTCTTGACTAACAGTCCATAGCACGCATTCCCTCTCGCGAGAGTCTCGGTTCTCTTTCCTGCTCTTTGGACTAGAAACGTTGAGAAGCTCACATTTAGATGTGGTATGTGAGAATCGCATGAGGGAAGGACTGTACTATGCTGCCTACTCCTGGTTCTCGGTCTCGCCACAGTGAGCGTCACTTTTCCTTCGATTGTTCAGTGCTAAATGCGCCTAGATGGACCTATGGTGCAAATCGCGTGCAGTTGGATGCTGATGTAAAAGTCTTATCGGAGTTTCTGGCGTATCTTCAAAACGACTTGATTAGAGCGGCATATGCAGTGACGAGTCTGAGCAGCTCGCAGAGTTCCGGCCGCCAGAATCGTGAGTTCTTACTTTTCCACCCCATCCCCTCCACTAAATTTCGGATTGGCTCAGACCACGTTTCCCACCTCCGGTCAATCAATACACCTTTGAAATTGCTTGTTGAAAACGAGATATACCGTTTGTCTGTGTGGACAAATCCCACAAATGATCCTAGACGAGGGGTTGACCAGCTGGGGTCCACCGAGAGACAGACCACCGATTCAGTAAGCGAGATATCTCTGTAAATTTATTTGCTCACCGTGGTCCTAGTCATTGTGGCCAAATGTGGTGCGCACGACGTGGAGCATCGACCCTGCAATTGCGGTCTTCCTGACAGAGCGGTTCAAGAGTCCCGTAGTGAAGAGTGAAGTAACGAAACTTGTCAGATCTTCTCCCACACATGTGCTTGGCATCCCAGACGCTCTCCCTATGTTTGTGGGCGAGAAGTCTGACGGTGCTGGTCGCAGGGACTTGAAGTTTATGTTACTTTGGGCACCCGTGCCTCCAATTCTAGCAACGAATTACTTCGGACCGCAATATGAAAGCGAACCCATTGTGCTGCAATATGCACATCGTGTAATGGAGCAACATCCCATTGACCTCACATTCTTTTTCGTGCCGCAAGTCGTTCAAGCACTGCGTTATGACAAGCTAGGTTGGGACCACAACCTCATTACAACTTACCCCAAAATGCTCAACTTCACCACAGGATACGTCTCTCGATTCATTTTCGAAACTGCGAAAATTTCTCAACTCTTCTGTCATCAAATCATCTGGAATATGAAGGCCAACTGCTTCAGAGGAGACGAAGGCATCGAGGTAAATAGATCCCACATTGGAGGTGAATTCCCTAATTCATGAGTATCTTTTATAGGAAGACCCTATGAGGCCAGAACTAGAGAAGACGATTGACGCAGTCGTTCATTCGTTATCAGGCGAAGCAAGGGCCTTTTACGATCGGGAATTCAGATTCTTCAACGAGGTGACTTCTATCTCTGGAAAGCTCAAGCCTTTTATCACAAAAACAAAACCGGAGAAGAAGGTATGCTCGTAGGCTTTTGCCATTTCCGCGTTTCTGACGTCCTGTAGGCCAAGATTGACGAAGAAATGGCCAAGCTTGTGGTCGACGTCGGAGTTTATTTACCGAGTAATCCAGACGGTGTCGTAGTGGACATTGACAAGAAGTCTGGACGACCACTTCAGAGTCATGCCAAGGCTCCATTTATGGCGACGTTCAAAGTCAGAAAAGAAAAGGTCATCATTGACGCCGATCCTGATTCCCTGCTCGAAGATGATGCTGGCACGGAACGACGTTCAGAATATGACGTCTGGCAACAGGCTATTTTCAAGGTCGGAGATGATTGCCGACAGGATGTACTAGCCTTGCAAATCATCGCCATGTTCAAAAACATATTCACTGGTGTGGGTTTGACGCTCTATTTGTACCCCTATCGTGTCACAGCAACGGCTCCGGGCGTAGGTGTTTTGTTCCAACAGTTCCAGTCAATACTGATCACTTTATTAGTGTGGAGTCATTGATGTTGTGCCGAATGCAACATCTCGTGATGAAATGGGCCGTGCAAAAGTGAATGACTTGATGGACTTCTTTGTAGCGAAATACGGCGGCCAAGATACGGTGGCATTTCAAGAGGCTCGGCTGAAATTTATCCAATCTATGGCCGCATACTCTGTTGCCTGCTACATTCTTCAGATCAAAGACAGACACAACGGCAACATCATGATTGACGGAGAAGGCCATATCGTGCACATTGGTAAGTAATCTTTTTCCGCGTAATTGTCATGTCTGATCGATTCGATTTCCAGATTTCGGATTCTTGTTCGACATAGATAAGTTTCTGGTCCTCTCTTCTTACCTCAGCTAACGTTCCATCTAACTCATTACGTCCTGGAGTAAGTGAGAACTGCCTTTTGGATTTCTTGCGCTAAATTTGACAATCCAGGGCGTTAAATTTGAACCAAGCTCCTTTAAACTTAATCATGAGATGGTTATCCTCATGGGTGGGCGATACTCTCAAGGCTATCAACTTTTCCAGCACCTCACCGTTAAAGCTTTCCTCGCTATTCGACCATACACGGAGCAACTTGTCAGCACTATTCAGCTAATGTTAGGTACAGGGCTACCATCTTTCAAGGGAGAAGGCACTATCAAACGGCTACGGGAGAGGTTTGCGCCTGGAGTGAACGAAAGACAGGCAGCTGAATTCATGATGGGTATAATCAAGAATGCTCACGAGAATATGAGGAGCACGGTATACGATGAATTCCAAAGGGTATGCATTCATTTCTTTGATATCACTT
>Ga0247734_1001755_pt1 | contig 15841 bp, 12 predicted proteins | sample UWRJL103311B2_FD_180933 | JGI IMG/M metagenome (GOLD analysis project Ga0247734, IMG submission 180933) | Plant litter microbial communities from Arlington Agricultural Research Station in Wisconsin, United States - UWRJ-L103-311B-2 | ecosystem: Environmental > Terrestrial > Plant litter >... | reverse complement strand
AGCGAGGGGGTTTCATAGCGTATACTTACGTAGAGTATGTCTTGAATGCACCACGGCTCATGGTTGGGTTGGGCCGGTGCTCTGGTATCTCCCATGTCCTAACACCTGTGCGAAGAATCGGGTCCTCAGTGGGAGGTTTATCAACCATATATGAAATCCATGCATGCCATCCCGGCTCGAGTTGTGATCTGTATATCAGTCGTTAGGACTGGACTGGTGGTTCAGCATCTTCGGGGCGTCTTACGCTTCGAACTCTGGAAAGTCCACCTTGTAGTCTACCCATCGCGTCCGCACTGTAATCTAATAAGCCTGTGGTATTTGCGCCTTCTCTGGAAGAAACATACAAGGCAATTCGTCCTTTAAGTTCTCGTAATATTTGTTACCGTATCGATCCTTCCCAACCAAGGTGCCGGCTTTAGTGTCACCTGTATCGTGCGTCAACTTCAAAACCACCACAAACAGATAGATCCGGGCATACCTATGTTCTAAATAATAACAAGGCCATGTGTTAGCTAGATCGAGCTGCTGCGAGGGCGGTATCGTTTGGATGCACATACCTGCATTTGGTGGAGAGCTTCCTACGTTTCCCAGAGTTAGTAAATGCACCCGAAAAATTTAAGGAGCATACGAACCTTGATGCCTGAGCGGCGGAGGTTCGTCAGCGTTCTCAAGACCGTCGACATGTTGTTGAGTGATCAATTGCTTTTGACGTTGAGAGAGTTGGTCGTCGCATTCAAAGATGCCCGCTGCGGCTGTCGATTAGGGATTAGCGCCGTTTTCGCAATCAACGTCAACAAGCTTCCTCTAACACTGTCCAGCACCCAATTTGTCGATAGAACATAGAGAGAGAGGGATATGATAGTCAGGAACTTCATAAGATGTACTGTCAGTAGAAGGCTACAGGTCTGCCGGCCGAGATTACGACCTGTTAAGTCGCGTAGCTACTCGACATCATCCTCAGCACCACCAACCAGCAATTCTTCACCAGCCTCGATGTTGGGCACTTTTACAAATGAGTTGGACAGGATTGCTCCGAGATTTGAGGTTGAAGGGTCACAAATCAGTGTTCTACGGTCCCCTTCGGAGTTCTATGAGACGTTGAAGGTCGGGCGCATCTACACAATTGCTGGTACAAGGGCTGATGATGGAACTAGACCAAAATATTGAGTGCAGAAAGACAGGTGTTTTTATCAACCTTGTACATAGGCAAAACAGAACATGAACTTGTAATTTGACTCCAGTCGTACCGTTGTAGACAATTATTAACCATATCAGATCTCAACTCTTCAACAAGCCCTCCGGGCCAAGCCCAAATTAAAGCTCAGTATCCTTACTGATTCTCTTAGAGGGACACGTGAAGCCCCAGATCCAACAACTGCTTCTTTGCTTGCTCCATTGGTGTCTGAATTTGGGCCCGAAAGGGTTGAAATTCGAATGTACCACACCCCAAACCTCACAGGCCTACGCAAGAAATATATTCCCAAACGTATCAATGAAGGCTGGGGTCTGCAACATATGAAGTTGTATGGGGCAGATGATGAGATTATTATTTCAGGGTGTGTATATCTCTATTCGGCAGGTTATAAATGTTAATAGCCATAGGGCAAACCTGTCGAACGACTATTTCACCAACCGACAGGATCGATATCATGTGTTCTCATCCAAGGAAATCACGGAATACTTCTTCAGAGTCCATAGTGCGATATCAAGTCTAAGCTTTCTAGTCACACCCGATACGCAATTGCCAGCTGGCTTTGTGCTTGAATGGCCGTCATCAAATTCAACAGTATCGCCGCTAGCCGATCCCTCGACATATACCTCAGCTTCCACACGAATTCTCAATGAACTTATTAATATCCCCCAGAAATCAACAGCACCCGGTCCCTCTAAGTCAAACACAACCGTCTACCCCGTGTCCCAATTGACTCCTCTTCTCAAGCCGGACACCTCAACGGAGCTCCCAGCCATCAGATCCATTCTCCAAATCCTTTCGTCTCCCGACTTCAAATCTTCCTCCTGGACATTTACAGCCGGCTACTTCAATCCCGATCCCTCACTCACCTCCTTGCTCCTGTCAACGGCATCCACATCCAACACAGTCATTACAGCTTCTCCCCACGCCAACGGCTTCTACGGCTCCAAAGGAGTGTCCGGACTTCTGCCTGCAGCTTATACTCTACTCTCCCGTCGATTTCTTGAATCAGCAGCAAAATCCAATCGCGAGAACGACATCGTTCTCAAAGAATGGAAAAATGGCGTGGTAAACGAGCCGAAAGGATGGACCTATCACGCCAAGGGACTGTGGGTGAGTCTGAACGGCGAGAAAGAACCGAGTATTAGCGTGGTGGGAAGTAGCAACTATACGAAGCGCAGTTACAGTCTGGATCTTGAAATAGGAACAGTGATTGTGACGAGTGACGAGGGACTGAAGAAGAGGTTGAGGGAGGAGAGAGACGGTTTACAGGATTATGCAGAGAGAGTGGGAATGGATGACTTTCTGAAGGTGGAGCGAAGGGTTGGTCTTCAGGTTCGCATTGCAATGTGGATTGTGAAGATGGTTGGAGGGGCATTGTAGAAGTATTATATATTATTATTTGTTTTTATAGGATTGGAACGTGTATATATAGAAGGCACTAGTATATGGTGGTTAGAAGCGAAGAATCTGGCTTGTGTTTAGATATCTACATAAAATAAAACCACGCATTCTCCAAACACCCAGACTTCTAGTTAATCTTAACCCCTTGCATTCTCCGGTGGTTTGTGACATATTTGAGAAGACTTCATTGTGAATATCATGAGTAATTTAGAAGCCAATCAAGTGAATCGAAGCATCAGATAATGCAAGAGTATTTCATATGTCTTGGTCTATTGAGAAACTTACCACATATTTCTTTTCGGGTATCTATCTAGCTCTTCTCCACCTCTCCAATGTCATAACTCATCATCATGCCCCGAGGTCGTAATAGATGCACGTTCCGGTACGGAAGTTGTAGATGAAGGCATTGCGGGTATTGTCCTTATTCTGCTGTGCCAAAGAAATCATCAAATCATGAATTTCGCCGACATATCTTCGTTCGGTTGTGGGCACAGAGTGTGTGGCTTTTCTCCAGCTGTCAGGATCAGAAAGCTTGGTTTCGCGAAGCAATTCCATAACCTCTTCGGATGTTTCGATGGCTGCAACTGGTCCATCTAGAAACGACTGCACAAGGGTAGCTGCCCGTCCCTGAGCTTGTTCTACAATCTTTCCTCGGTTTGACTTCTTACCCCGGTGGCCAGCCACTAAAATTTGGACATTCTGCTCATGGTTGCTCTCACCAGGTCCATCATTATGAGAGTAGTTTCGCTGTAGCCTAGCACGTTGGTTGGTACCATCCCGTTGCTCTCGCTCTCTCATTTCTGCTAATAACCATGCTACAAGTTGATTAGAGGAGATATCTACGTCCAAAGCGTCTTTGTTCCTCATCGTCTTAATTTTCAGAATCGAATCCTGCTTGATAATGACAATCCAGGAATGGTGCTCTTCGCGATATTTTGCCAAAAGTTCTTCTGGGGACTGAGAATCGTGAGCCAGCTCTGCACTTATGTCGTTGAACCAAAGTTGCTGCACAACTTCAACTCCAATCGTTCGTAAAATCGCGGGATCGTGGCTAGCAACTAGAACATCGCATCGTCTTGTTGTCCAAATTCCTTGTGGTTCTTCCTCTTGCTTTTTCAAGAAACCTTTCCCACTCGTTTTTGGAAATCTCGCCAACTTTTCCCACGCCAAATTAAATCCAACTGCATGTCGTTCGCCGGAGTGACCTCCAATTTTGTGGCTATATTCCCGAATAAGAGAATCGTATCTGCCGCCAGCTGCAAAAACATCTTTAACTTTACGGTCATATACACACGAAAACACAACCCCCCCTTTACAAAATTTCTCCTTTAAGCTCTCCAAAGGCTTGATAAATATTTTGCTTCTTACATCGAAACGCTTCGTATATTCAATTACATCTCGGAGGTGGGCGATAGATGAAGAAGCTTTATCAAAAGTCCCCGTTCCCTCAAAGATGGCCTTGAGTTTCTGGAACGCTTTGTTCGGCGTGTCTCTGAAATCAAAACGTTGTAAATCATCAACGCTTGTCGCGGAGATTCCAATAAGAGGGGATCGAAGCTCAACTTTAATCTTGTCCCAGGACCATTTTTGTATGTTAAGTTTACTTAGGGTTTCTGCAACTAGTTGGCGAAGATTGGGTTCTATCCGACAGAATTCAAATATTAGATCTAGAAGATCAGCGTGGCTCAGATGAAAACACATCTGAGTTGATGATAGAGCTGGAAATGAGAGTATTATCTCATCAAGCACTTTGATCACCTCTGCTTCTTTCAGTGCTAGATCAAGGCTGTTTGCAGATACAATATCAAAATCAACCTCGCCGAATGTCTGAGGTTGTCCACCAGACTGCCTATCTCGGTACACCGGACCGAAGGCGAACGATCTCTGCACAGAAGGTGCATGCTTAGCGATTGCACGAGCATTTGGTAATGTAAGATCATAAGGCAATTGGACCAGAGTCCCATTGGGATCTAGCAGTTGTACAGCATTAGGCCCATAATGCCCAGACCGTGGAAACAGAGCGCTTCGTGGCGTCTCTACAGCACCATGACGGCGAAAGATGGAAAGTAGCTTTTGCTTCACAATACTTTGAAGTAGTAGATCTCCAGCACTGGGGTTCATAGTGTCCATATCCCAGGCTACATCTTTGGCGTGCTTTGTCGGGCGAGAGAACAGAGCACTCATCATCTTGTGGTAATAAGGTGAGCGTGGATCAGACAGCCCTGCCAGTGTTTGTCGAATAGTTTCGCTTTCCATTTGCACGGGTAGTTTACCGCTTTGTAGTAATTCGGTGCTCGTTGGCCGTTCTTTAACACTATGATTGAGAAGTGATAGAATAATATTGGCCTGTACCGCCTTGCCAGTAGTATCAAAATCCAGTGGTAGGGTAGGCTTTTTCTTCCTTAACGCTTCGACAACGTGTGCTCGCTCCATTCCCACAATGGGCTTATAACACATCTCAAAGAAAATGACACCAAGGGAATACATATCAACTTTACTTGAATAGGTGCCACCCACACTGGATTTGACTTCTGGTGCTACATAAGCGGCTGTACCAATGCTTCTAGTCATATCTCCACTAGCGTGCATAGAACCACTGATGCGCATAGCATTGGACGACGCTTTATCAGTGACAGCATACTGGCCACTTGTTGCTAGACCAAAATCTCCAATCCTCACATTCGATGCAGCATCTATGAAGATGTTCTCTGGTTTCAAATCGCGGTGCACCACATTTAATCCATGTATATGTACTAGGCCCTCCAGAACTTGTCGAAACAGTCTCCATATTTCGTCATTATCTTTGTAAAGGTTCCGTTTAATTAGATCGCGCAAAGTGCGTTTCTCACAATATTCCATGGAGATGTAAAGAACGGTTCTAAAAGACCGCTGGTAACGGGAGCTAGATCTGGTCCGATTTAGTCCTAAGATCTTTCGGTGATCGACCGGCGACTTGACCACTCTATCATCCGTGTTCGTAGCATCGTCCGAGTCCGAGTCATCCTCTTCTTCCTCGTCTAATTCTATGTCTGAGCCGTCATCATAACCAAACTCAACCTGAGGGTATCCGCTAGATGACATGAAGTCAAGTCCTCCAGTACTGGCCTCAAATTCGATATCTGAATCTGCTCCAGGCGATATGCCGCTGACTGAGTCCTCGGTAGCTGTAGCATCCGTCGTGGCGGTATCGTCGTCAGTGTCAAGAACATCGGAGACCTCTTCGGTCCACGTGTTATAGTATCCTAAGCATCTCGAATATTAGCCTATTATAAGCCCTGAATAGTCAAGACAGATACGTTTGAGTGATCAATTACAATTAAGAGCCTGCTATGGCAATATGTAACTTCTGCCCGAAATCGAGATTAAGCTGATGAAAATGAATCAAACGACTTACGGACAACCGACGGGTGACTGATCTGAGACAATAAACGCACTTCTTTAAGAACTTCTGTCAATGAGGCCGAAGACTTTTGCGTGATTTTCTTGATGGCATAAATTTGTCCATCAAGCTTTTTCCTAGCTTTGACAACTTCGCCAAACCCTCCTTTACCGAGGCGGCCTTCCTCAACAAAATCTTCTTTATATCTTGAGAACGGGCCGCCCATGTTTACAGAATCATGTCTTTGTTTCCGAGGAGTTGTCGGCACCAGTGACGAGACAGATCCAAGCCTCGAGTCCACAGCTATATCATCGTCAAGGATAGGAGCATCCGTAGCCAAGAACTCGGATGAGCTTAGCTCAAAAGCACGAGGTCGCTTCTTTGGATCTGCTTTAAACAGTTTATGCACGAATTCGTAGAGCGAGTCTGATAAAGGTAGGGATTCTGCAAGAGCCACTGGGGAGGAGTATTTTTGAATTACGGTCAAGCCCAAAATCAACTGTAAAAACAAGATTCCAAAATCCCATATATCAGTCTTTTGTGTATATTGTGGCTGATTCGTGTTTGCAATTTCAGGAGGAAACCAGTATGCAGATTTGGCAAGAGATAATGTATCTGTTGCCTGTTTCTTTCCAGCAAGAGAATGAAGCTTTCTTTGATAAGAAGTATCAGCAAGCTTCACTCTGAATTCCCCTGAAGAATCTCTAACTAGTAGAACATTACTAGCATGTATATCTTCGTGTAAAATACCACTATCATGAAGATACCGCAGTGCATCCAGAAGTTCGATTGTCCAGGAACGGGCTTTAATAATGTCGAGGGTCCCAACTATATCAAGAAAGTCCTCCAGGGACCCTTTTTCGGCAAATTCTGTCAAAACGCTAACGGTCCATGCAGAGTCTGAGGCGCCATCTTCAACCACAGTCTTATGAACCTTAAAATCAAGAATATAAAGAATATTTTGGTGTCGGAGCTTCTTGAGCACTTCCAAATCTGTTTCAAGGCTTTGAAGTTGCTTTTTGTAAGAGCTGTAATCTTTCACCTCGGCTCCAACATTGCTTTGTTTTAAGACTAGACGGGGGAGGTTCTCACTAGAGCTTTGAGAAACAACAGGACGTACAGTAAAGCATTTAGATACAGGACCCTTGCGGATCAAGGATTTGCTTGTCACGGCTTGAAAAATGATAGGAGTGCCTGTATCAAGTTCAATCGGCTGATCGAACACCAAAAAATCATCAGTCGCTATATTTTTAATTGGATTGACTGGTGTATTAGTATCCAACATGGGAGGAGGCATGGTTTTTCGTTTGGTTTCCTTCGCCTTGGCTTTCTGGCGTTTCAACTCTTCTTCAACCAAAGAGCCAAGCATACGCTCTTCTTCTAAATTTTCAAGAGCCTTCTTCTTCTCGTCGGCTTCCCGCTGTTGTTCCGCTAGCTTACTCACAGCGGCCTCATGCGCAGCACGCTCTTCCTCTAGACTTGGGACTTCTTTCCCAGCTGCTTTAGCTTGGGCTGCGTCTTCTAATACATCTTGACAGGCGTTCACCTAGAAAATGCGAAGTTAGTTTATATTCAGAAATGAGCATAGCTTGATGCTTATCTTGACACTACATATTTTGAGAGATCAAATGACCAAACCTGGTGCAAAAGGTACCCAAATTAAAAGGCCATCTACCCATTTAGAGCTCTTGCGTCTAGCTAGAACAGAATATGTCCCATGATATTACTTACAATTTCCATGATCATAGCTTCTTCTCCAACAACTAATTCCTTCGGTTTAGTTTCGATAATCTTCTGAAGTTTGAATTTCGTGCTGTCTCGGAGCCCACCACCATCCCTGAAGCTTAAAATAGGAGTGGTTTTGGGATAGGTAGCAGTCAATGTAGCTGCAAGAGTTATGGCAATATCTTCATCTGAAGATTTGATGCGAATTTCAAAGGAAGGCTCTGATTTCTAAATAATATTAGCTAGTCTGCTAATTCCAGGGCGTATATAGCATTCTCATACCTGCCATGCCGTTTGCCTTTTCTCTATGTTACGGAAGTCTTCACCGTATATTGAAGCCAGAGCAATAAGCTCATCTTCTTGGATCTCTTCATATTGAGATTTTGGCGGAGATTCGTCCTTGGTTTTAGGAGAGATTATACCGGGAAACCCGGCGGAGGAGTTATTTAGCTGTGGCTTCTTTCCCCATGGACTAGTTGGCGGCATATTGAGGGCTTTGAGTGTGATACTGGTATCTTTACAACTAATGAATTTGTGTGTAGATGGAGGGAGGTAAGGCACTCTCAAAGATCCACGTAGCCGAAGCCACGAGTCTCTATGCACAGGTGGGGCTTGACATTTTAATGAGTGAAATTGCTATACGAAGGTAATGGTCTGAGCTGTTTGGTGAAGGGAGTCATATGTTTGCAATTGAAGCTATTCGTAGCCTTCTCCCCCCACTACAGCCACAGCCTTGCTTTAGGGCTACCTAGGCGTAGCGCGAGGCTGAAGGCCGAGCTCGCTGGGGAGCATCAACAAGCTCCATGTTGCAACCGCAAAAAAATAAGTTTTGAGTCACATTTTTTGAATTGGGACTCAATATAATATACTGTGAATGAACATTTCCCCCAACTTCCTCTTTGAACGAGACCCTCTGATTTCTGCTTCCAATACACTTGTTTTCCCTTTGCCCCAATACCAGAGAATCTTCTTGTTATCTGCATAATACTTCTCAATGGCTCTTAATCGCCCCTCATCTTCCACACTCAGCCGTTTGATAAGGCCGTCCACCGTGCAACGTTCAATCAATGGAATCCGCTATTATTCAGCGCCTCTTGATGGTGCAATTCCTTCTGCCAAAGTGAAATATGTCCCAACAAGTGGCACATATCCAAAAGGTTTCGTCGTCTCAGGGACCTACGTTGGTGTAAAACCTACGAACAAGAGCTCTCCAGATCTGGCATTCCTGGCCTCAGAGACACCTTGCGCTGCCGCAGCGGTTTTCACCAAGAACAAGTTTCAGGCAGCTCCTGTAACAGTGAGTCGGGATATGCTTAAGAGAAGAAATAATACTGGGATACGGTCTGTGATTGTCAATTCAGGATGTGCAAATGCTGTGACCGGCAAGGGTGGTAAAGAGGATGCGGAAAAGATGGGAGCAGAGGCCGACAAATGCTTTGACGTTCCAACAGATGGTAAAGGAGGGAGCTCGATTGTCATGAGCACAGGCGTGATTGGACAGAGGTACGGATCTTGCCTTCTATGATGCTATGCTCCTAACTCTTATACCTAGGTTACCTATACAAAAGATACTGCATAAGATCCCACTTGCTTATGATGGGCTAGGAGCCTCTCACGATCACTGGCTAGCTGCAGCTCAAGCCATCTGTACGACCGATACTTTTCCTAAACTCATATCCCGGGAGTTTACTCTGCCTTCCTCTCCTTCAATCCCTTATAGTATTGCTGGGATGACAAAAGGTGCTGGTATGATCCATCCAAATATGGCTACATTGTTGGGTATGATCGCCACAGATGCACCCATTGCACCTGCCTTACTTCCGGGCCTCCTCACCAATGCCGTCAATAAGTCCTTCAACAGCATCTCTATTGATGGAGATACATCTACCAACGATACCATTGCGGTTCTGGCTAATGGTGCGGCTGGGGGGAAGGTGGTGGATTCGGAATCGTCTGAGGATTATGCTGTATTCCAGAAAACTTTGACCGAGTTTGCTACAGACCTTGCAAAGCTTGTTGTACGAGATGGTGAAGGTGCAACAAAGTTCGTCACTATTCGAGTTACTGAATCACCCTCGGAGATTGGTGCTCGTAAGATCGCAAGTACAATAGCAAGATCGCCACTTGTAAAGACCGCATTATATGGAAAAGACGCAAACTGGGGCCGTATCTTATGTGCTACCGGCTATTCACAGATCTCCGAGCCAGGAATGCCTATAAATGATGTCCCCGATATCGTGCCTGAGAAGACAAGTGTATCTTTTATTCCTAGTGATGGCTCTCCAGAGTTGAAACTCCTGGTTAATGGGGAACCGGAGACTGTGGACGAAGCCCGTGCTGCTGAGATCCTAGAACACGAAGACCTTGAAATCCTGGTCAAGTTAGGCGGTGGACAAGAAGAGGCTGTCTATTGGACATGCGACTACAGGTGAATATTTCTGACTATTAGATCTTCCTGGATACAAGGCTAACAGAAATCAGTCATGAGTATATTACAATTAATGGTGATTACCGGACTTAATATGAGTCAGCGTAGAGAAATGAATGCATATAAAATCCGAGGTTCTTTCTAAGGGTTATCAGATTTCTGACCCATCTCTGGAGTATATAAAGCTAAGGTAGAGGATCAAACCTACATCGAGGTTGAATTCCTAGGGGAAAACGGAAGTTGTATAAAGAGAATGAATATGAAAGCCCTGATACCAAGTAGACTCATCATGAGAAAATGGAACACTAAAAATCGAAACAACTCTGCCTTGACGCTTTATTTTAACCAATTGTCTATATCTTTACATAATAATGTTGCAACGCTTTCTTCGAGGTTTAATTCAGCTCTAATTAGTCTACAGCTCATTTAAATGTCATAAAAGCAAAGATAGGTAAGCAGCTCCGGTAACTACTAATAGCACTTTGTAACATTTGTCTCCGACTGGCTTACCAACATTATGGCAATGACTGTGCCGTACAAGCCTGCCAGAATCAGTAAGCAACGATTAGAATTCAGATCAACGTACCTAATACTTCTGCGAAAATCAAGATCAACACCATGCCCACATACAACTTCGGTTGTTGCGCAGAACCTCTCACCCCAGCATCACCAATAATCCCAATCGAGAATCCCGCCGCAAGGCCACTGATTCCTACACACAATCCAGCACCCAACATCATAAAATTGGTGTGAAGAGCCGATTTCTCTTGCAGTTTACTGGAGATGAGGAGGGAGACTACGAGACCGTATATAGCTACGATACCAGCCATAATCGGAGGCATTAGATCTGATCGAAGAAGTTAGTTTGAGTAAGGAGGGATTTCAGAACTGGACATTTACTTTTGACTATTTGGTCTGGTCGGAAAACACTGACTGCGGATATACCAATGGCGGATTTGGCGATGCCGTAGGCTGCTCCTATACAACAGAGGGTTATACCTATGCTGCATCCCATTGCTCCGAAGAAAGACTAATTTGTATGTTAGACTTTCCTGTGGTAGTACTTTGAGGAAAAAGAGCACTGACAGCGTATACAGGACTAACATCCAATCACCGATTAGCAACTACTTTAAACTGTCTGTGTATATGGAAACCACACACCATCTTGCTGCATCAATTGGATTCATCTTGCCTCCGCCAATATCAAGTCCTAATAATGATGTATTTTGTTAATTGTTTGCGTAATTTATAAATAGGAAGAAGGTGAGAGGATTGGGAGGTTTCCTAGATGATCCAAGAGAGCAAATTCAGCTCAGGCTCGGGTAGACTTGGAAATATTTAGGCATCACTAATTTTGTACGAGAAGCCCTTGGCTTGTGATCATAAATCGCCAATTCAAATTCCCTCTCTAAGGAACAGGCAGCCGAATTTTGGATGTGGTGATAGGTCTATTATCTGCAGCTGAAATAGAAGAGGCCACCAACTCTGCGTTGCCAATCAGCGAGAGTTTAAAATTCAAGATTCCTACCATTTGCCAGTTGGCCAATTCCTAAAGTACACTCCATTTGGAGTATGGGATAGATATTGATAATTATGTCCACGTGATCACGATGTCGTCGCTTCATGGATAGGGGTTGGTTCTTTGGCCGGTTGAAATTTCCGTCTTGAAGGCTCTATTACCAGTACTAATTGTTTTATCAATTACGAGTCTACCCAGGCTTTGATTTTTTGTGTATCCTCTGCATGTACGTGGTATTTAAGCCTTAGCCTCCCAGAACGTTATTGCACCAAGGTAAAGAATCCGTCCATCAGCTTACCCAATATGTCAGACTGTATGAGCAAATCAAATTCGAGTATAAATTCGACGAGTAGTAAACAGAATCGTCAAGAAAATGGAACGAACGCATCCCTTTCAACGTATCAATGGAAATCCTTCCAATCTGAATGTATGTACTGTACCAGAGCAAACCGCGGTCTGAAACAGAAACAGCCCATCCCCATCTGTCTTGTTGTTTATTCTCACTTTGTTTTAAACACATTTCAGACGTCAATCTTATCGATGCGGTGTTGTACAGTACTGTAAAAAGGCAGGACGGTCGAGACTGTTTCTCGTTCCAACATGTTCAGGGGCAGCGTCGGCTAATACTGTAAACTTAATGAAAGGGACATAACAGATATAAATGTTTCACCGCACGTTTACATCCTACCGTCAGTCACAACCACACACCATTAATCTACCAGATGAGTAACATACCATATCAATACCATCAGAGCCAAGCCGTACAGTGGGAAATACTGCTTAGTGGACATATGCGTAAGTGTTTGCCATGAGGCTGAGCAGTCAGTGCTGTATCAAGCTCTTCCCTCTCACCTGCCAGTCGCTGTGCGGCATACTTTCGTTCAACGATCATACATAGCCAATAGCGAGTCATCTCTCTCGTACGAGCCCTACTACTTTGTTTCGATTTGCTGTTAGGAGTTGGGTTTCCGTGTATCAAGCTGCGTTTCAGGAGCATGCGAACGTTATGCCCATCACACATTGGGCCTGAGCGCCCATGCCAAAGGCTTTTCCTCTCAATGCCCCGGGAGATGGCCCCGCGAAAAGATTGGGGAGATCCGCATCGTCGGCAGTGAACAATGGAACCTCTAATGCGCAAAATCATCTCCCATTGGTGTACAACAGGAAAGTCGTGAGAGACGCCGCGTCAGTGAAGTGCGCAACATGGCCCTGACGTGGCCAAGACCTCAACCCCTACTGATCCATGGTGTAAAAGAATGGGGCAGAGACCACAGCAGCTTGCGACTCCTTCGACCCCATCAACACATCAACACATTCTTTTTCTTTCATACACGATTATATGACTTATTGGCCGGTTCAATTCAAGTCTTTGTTGAGAGGCTATTGTTGGAATATGTTCTTGTTGTCATTGCTATAAAAAACCGGATTGCCTCAGACCACAGTGCAGACGCAGATCTCATACATCTGAAGTTCCGGAAAGCTTGAAGCGGTACAGCTGGAATTGTCACTCTATACCCTCTTTACCTCTTTACGCCAGCTCTGGATTTTGATCCAGCAATTGACGCTCGTTACCTTATGAAAGAACAACATATCATCCTTATAATTATTGCGGGAGTATTGTACGAGGGGGACCAACCACAGAGAAGACCAATCAACTTCTAAAATCGGATTGGAAAGCTTGCTCATCAGTCTTTTATTCCCTGCTGCCTAATTAATTTACACTTGAACGCTGAAGATTGACACTGCAACAATGAAACCTTCTTCGATATTGACTATCGCGGCGGGCTTGTCACTACCATGTGTAGACAGCTTAATCTTGAAGGAGAGAGTGGCTGGGCCACCACGGGTAGTAGGGTTTCCCATACAGCGACAATCAGTGCCAGATCCCGTATCAAGAGATAGATTACGACGAAGAGGCACCGCCATGGTAACGCTTGATAATCAGGTGAGTTCTTCGGGACATTGTTGATGGTGTGAGCTAACATCTTAGGTCACTTTGTATTTCGCCAATGCAACTATAGGAACTCCGCCTCAGAGCGTCAGGTTGCACATAGACACTGGTAGTAGTGATCTTTGGGTCAATACCCCGAAATCTCAGTTGTGTCTCTCGGAAGGAAGTCCATGTGACAGTGCTGGAGCTTATTCAGCGAATGGATCATCTACTTATTCTTACATTTCCAGCGACTTCAACATATCATATGTTGACGGTTCTGGGGCCGCCGGTGATTATGTAACGGACACTGTTTCGCTAGGAGCTACGACTCTGAAAAGCTTACAAATTGGAATCGGTTACGAAAGTACTTCATCGGAAGGGATCTTAGGAATTGGATATGCTGCCAATGAGGTTCAGGTAGCGAGATCTGGAAAGGCTCCGTATGAGAATTTTCCAGCAAAATTAGCTGCGAACTCGATGATTCGGTCGAATGCATATAGCTTATGGCTGAACGATCTGGACACCAACACTGGAAACATATTATTTGGTGGGGTCGACAAAGCCAAATATGTTGGGAGCCTACAAACCCTTCCAATACAACGAAGGGGGGATTCATTTGCCGAATTTCTGATTACACTCACTGGAATTAGTTTGGATGGAGCTCCCGTTGCCCAGAATATAGCCCATGCAGTACTTCTAGATTCGGGCAGTTCTCTCACTTATCTTCCAGACACCATCACCGAGGCCATATATCAGCAAGTGGATGCACAGTACAGTGTAGAGGATGGTATAGCATTCGTTCCTTGCGCTTTAGCCGACAAGAATTCTACACTTGACTTCACATTTTCGTCGCCAACCATCCAAGTTCCCATGAACGAGCTTGTGCTCACGATTCCGAGTACTACTGGCAGGCAATTAACTTTCACAGACGGTACACCCGCCTGTCTGTTTGGAATATCACCAGCTGGATCCATGGTCACCGTTTTTGGGGATACTTTCCTGCGATCCGCATATGTTGTATATGATTTGGATAACAACGAGATTTCGATGGCGCAAACCAATTTCAACTCTACAGGCACGAATATAGTTGAAATATCTCCAGGGAAATCAGGTGTTCCAGACGCGACGCTCGTTGCAGATAGTGTTGCGGCATCCCTGGGCGCTGCTAGTGCTGCTCGGACATCTGTAGCTGGAATCGGAGAGATTAACCAGCTGAGCAGGGCACATCTTGTGCTACCTTCATTACTAAGTGTTATGACTGGAGTTGGAATTGGAATACTCTACGTGTTAATGTAGTGATAGGTTCTGTGCCTTTAATATGAATATTTAGCGGCATGAAATGGTTTTTGGCATTACAAGGCGTTGGGATCAATTGGCATGGTGGTACTGGTGTTAAAGTATGGTGGGAGGTTTTATCGATAGAATCATGAATCAAATATGCTTTATACCCCTACCCAACAAATTCAGTGATGCCTTCACACCACTCACAATGCCATGCCTCACTTGTAGGTCAAACACAAGAGAGATGAAAATTTATTGGCTTCATTCAAGATTCCAAGACATGATCATGACATGAAGTGTTCCTCCCAGCAGCTTAAGAGAAAGCCTCTATATTTGCCAAGAACTAGTAGTCTCGTTCCAAGTAAAGCAAAGAATCGTCCAAAATATTACAGTAAATACTCAGCCTTAGGTGTATCAACTAATTACTACGTAATTGGGTGAGGGCCAGCAATACGGGTCGGGGCAACCTTTGTAGGACTTATAAATCTCTCCAGATTGGGTGATACACCGAAGGCTGAACGATTACTATACCGAGACGGCGAAACCACCCCTGCAGAAGCTCGGCCATCACGTGCAAGGGGCTAACCCCACTCGTCCCACTTTTCGTCCCGTAAGCGAAGAAAACTTTTGCCCTCCTATATAATTTCTTAACTCCAACTCCCTCCATCAAAACAGCAACCTCTCTGCCCGGCTAGCTCAATCGGTAGAGCGTGAGACTCTTAATCTCAAGGTTGCGGGTTCGACCCCGTAAGTATAGCTCATTCTATATCACAGCCTGATCATAAACTAACAATTACCAGCGCGTTGGGCTCAATTCCCATGACGCAGAAAGCAATTGCTATCTATTATTTTTTTTCTTTTGCTATATAATGAGAACTTTTAAGGAGCCTACCTAATATAAACAAACGTACGGGTTACATTTCTTTTTTTCCTTTTTTTTTCTTACCCCCTCTCCTTTACTATATTTTCGTTTGGGGTGG
>Ga0247734_1001754_pt1 | contig 15853 bp, 25 predicted proteins | sample UWRJL103311B2_FD_180933 | JGI IMG/M metagenome (GOLD analysis project Ga0247734, IMG submission 180933) | Plant litter microbial communities from Arlington Agricultural Research Station in Wisconsin, United States - UWRJ-L103-311B-2 | ecosystem: Environmental > Terrestrial > Plant litter >... | reverse complement strand
GCGCATTGTTTCTGAAGAGATGAAGGAGGGAACATCGTTTTTCACAGTATCGGCTCTACTTCCTGTTGTTGAGAGTTTCGGATTCTCAGATGGTGCGTGGCTGCCTGGTCATACATCCAGGAACATTCATTGAGTGTTATAGACATACGAAAGCGAACATCGGGAGCTGCCAGCCCGCAGCTAATTTTCAGCGGGTAAGGGGGGATGCTCGTTGGCTTTGCTTCAATACTAACTCTTGATATTAGTTACGAGCTCCTAGATCAAGATCCGTTCTGGGTTCCGACGACAGAAGAGGAGCTAGAAGATCTCGGAGAAAAGGGAGATCGAGCAAACATTGCAAAGGGATACATGGATGGCGTGCGTGAACGGAAGGGGTTATTTGTGGACCGAAAGATAGTCGAGTTTGCCGAGAAGCAGAGGACATTAAAGCGGTGATCACACCCGACGATGAAGCCTAAGGTGGCGCTGACGCCGTTGCATCCCTCTGCTTCATAACTAGCCGTGCGAAGGCCTTCTTGCCGATTTTGCGTAGTGCTATCTGCGGTCGTATGTAGACAGTGCATTTGATAAATAATCTATTGGCAGTGAGAAATCAGACTTTCAATGAAGGCCAAATTGATTGATCAACAGGCTAGAGCGCTTTTAGGAGCGGCCGACACACGCGCTTACATAACGATCACTCGGGACGCTACACTTTCTCGTCTTCCACTTTACTGCTACTGCGACTCTCGGTCCACCTCTCCCTGACTATTGCTGGTCTGTAGCCACCCAGACCTCGCCATGGCCACCATGGAAGTACAGAACGGATACCGACGGTCATTCATTAACTCTCACAGGGCGTCGACAGCAACGACGTCTACCATCCAACCTTCGTTCTATGAAGAAGACCAGGCGGAAGACATGTACGAAGATGAACAGTACACGTCGCAATTCTGTCGAGCCCTATACGACTACGCAGCACAGGACACGTCGGCTCTCTCATTTCGCAAAGGAGACATCATCGAAGTTCTTAGCCAGCAGCCGTCGGGATGGTGGGACGGACTGCTGCGAGACGAACGCGGCTGGTTCCCCTCCAATTATGTATCCCTTATTTCTGAGGAAGAAGCAGACCTAGCCTTCTCTGGCTCTGATTTCTCAAATCCAGAGTCAACACCTTCCACGGCTGTGCCAGCCAGTTCGAGAGATTCGATGATAGATATGTCTTCAGCCATGCTCAGAGGAAACGCCCTTCAAGATGACTCTCTGAGTTGGAGGGACTCCTTTGCTAGCTCCTCTATGGACGATACTAGTACGACGCAGTTTAGCCACGAGACTCCTACATCTTCGAGTGATTTCTGGATGCCACAAGTTGCATCCAATGGCCAGGTGCGTGACTTGATCTTTATTTCCGTACAAGTAAAGTCTCACACATACCTTCATCATTCGCTAGATCTACTACGTCAATACCAAGACAGGAGAGCAGTCGCGAGATTTACCTGCAGAGGCAGACGATGATGCAGCTGCCCCATCCAGTTCCCAACCCTCCTCTCGGGCTAGCACCAGTGCCGGTATGGGGTTAGCAGCTGTTTATAACAATCCAGACGCACCAGCGGCAGGCTTTGGAGTCATTCGGCGCACTGGCACGCCAGAGCCATGGATAAAGAGACTTGCTGATGATGGTCAATCATATTATTATTATAACAAGGATGATGGAAGCGTTCAGTGGATACGCCCTGAAGCCACTTCTGAGCCCATAGCAGATTCCATTCCTCATGAGCAGCAACCTACTCCCCGAGAGCCTTTACCTTCCGAAGCCTACAATCGTGACAGTGTCTACTCCGATAGTTCGGACATTGATCCTCGCGATTATGGCCTCCCTCGCAATCTGTCGGATTTCCCACAGAATGCACATGCATCTCGAACTGACTCCATGTTCATTGATGGAGCGGAACAATTGACATTAGCGGAACGGATAGCCCAGTCTTTACAACAGGCATTGGCCTCACCACCGCCAGAATCAATCACCGACTTGGCCGTGCTAGCAAAGAGTTCTATTCGTGCTGTTATTGAAAATGTTCAAAGTCAAGGCGCCCATAGGGAGAGCGACGAACGTACGGTTGACACTCTCATCCACGATGTTGTCCTCAGCATTCGCAATCTGCTCTACATATCTGCTGCACCGCCTGGTCATATTCCAAGCAACGTCTTACCTAGAGGTGTGAAGGACACGCGATCCAGTTCCTCCCAGTCTCCTCTGAAGCCTGCCCAACGCAAAGTCACTGCTACACTCTCCCGACTAGTGCTATCCGCACGAGCCATGCAATACGACTCAGGTCCTTCTATTGCTGACACATTACATCGAATTGGGATCGATGCAGAGGAGCTGGAACGCGCTACGGCTAGCTATGTCCAGGAGGTCCAAAGCTTGGAAAATACTTCTATACAGGAAGATGAGGATTCCAAAACTGCCAAGAAGATTCGTGGAAGTCTTTCAACAGCGAACATTGGATTGGGCTTATTGGGTGCTGGAGCTGCGGCATGCTGGAAAGGGTTTGGTTTTATTGCCCTCGATCATCCTGGAGAAGCACCGCAAAGAATGCTGAACCCCAATGTGATGAATGAACTTTCTACTATGGCCTCACACTTGGAAGATTACTTCCGGATTCTCGGTACAGCTGCAATGACAGCCGATAATTCTAATCGTGCGCTAACATTTACCACTTCATGCGATCTCTACTCAAATTTCCACAGTGGATCAAATACGTGTATGTGGCCGTGACACTGTGGCCCAACTAGATGTCTTCCTTCGACTGGTTGGGGATATCCATGTCGCCAAACATGTGGACGTCGATGGCATCAGACATGATTCGAGCAGCAGCTCTAGTGCTGCTTATCTAGAAACGGTTCAGAGAGCGCGTAATCTCGTCCGTAGCCTTGAGACATCTGTCCAGGCGCTGTACGATGACAGCTCGGTTTTGCTCGCCTCCGTCCAGTCGATACGGGATTGGGAATCACAAGTGCATTCCCCTGACCAAGAAATCACCCACAACGCCATCAGAGCTGTGTCCACATCTCTGAGCAAGAATTTGAAAGTTACGCAACAAAACCTGGACGGCCTTCTGTCAATAGGACATGAACAGGCGGACATAGGACAGGGAGATTATACTGGGTCAATCGAGTGGCGCATGTCGCGTCTAAGTATGATTGAGACTCAGCCCAATGGGACCCTACGGCCTTTGTCGCCTTACCAAGAGGAGACGGAAAATGTCGACATGGAGCTAGCATTGAGTAGACAAGATGCCAGGAAGCCGGGACATATTGAGAGAGAGTATGAAGAGAGCTCGCGGCCAAGCTTCTCAGGAACGCAGGTATCTGGAACCGAAACACTGGTGGGTCAGAGTTTGGAGCCGAACGACGACGACGTCAGGTCACTGTTTGAAGAGCGTACGTTGCATTTCATCCCTTGTGTTATTAGTACTCAACATAGTCTATACAGCCATTCGAACCAATGGAAAGTTAAAGCCGAAACGGAAGGCTGATAAGCTCACGTCTCTACTTGGTGACGGTATCCCAGGGGCGGTGTTAGCTGCAGTGGATGCAGATATGGAACCTTGGTACCTTCGTCCAAATAACAACCCAGAGGAGATCGTCTTGGAAGACGGTGCCGTGAAAGGTGGCACTCTTTCAGCTCTCATTGAGAGATTAACTCCCCACGACCACGTTGGTACGTCCCATTTTGCTCATTCTATTTCATACTGGCATTAGCACTTACCTCGTGGCTTGCAGCGGATCCTAATTACATTAAAGCGTTCCTCATGACGTTTAAGTCTTTCACAACAGTGGATGAGTTGCTCGATTTACTAGTCAAGAGGTTCCAAATCCAACCGCCGGCAGAGTTGGAGCCGGTGGAATTGGAGCATTGGCGGAAGTTCAAGCAGACGGTCGTGCAAATGCGGTTCGTGCTTGTATCATGCTTTGGCTTGCATCGTACTTACAGCTGTCGCAGAGTGCTCAATGTAATCAAAGCTCTTCTCTCTGAGCAAGATACATTGGAACAAGATGATATGCACATTCTTCCTCGCATCGAAAGTTTCTTGCGGAGTCCAGAGGGTTCTCAGATGGGCGCGACTAAATTATTACTTATCTTGGTGGACCGAGCTGTGAGTGGGCTTCACATATCTCTTTATGTCGTGACTTATGTTTCTCTCCAGTACAAGGGAAATACTCCTCGTATGGTTCCGATGGTACAAGGCAACCCTCCCGCATCGATCCCTCCGAAAATAACTCCGAAAACGAAACAACAAGGGTTGAGGTTTCTGGATATTGACCCGTCCGAATTGGCTCGACAGCTCACACTGTTTGAGAGTGACCTGTTACAGAAAATTCGACCGATGGAATGTTTGCAGCGCGCGCGCGAACAGAAGACAGACAGCATGGACAACATTACTACTGTGATACAAACCAGTAATCGGGTATGTTTGTTATACCCTTCTCGAGGGCGTCTTCTCAGTGATTTTCCGCAGATTGCCGACTGGGTGGCTGAGCTGGTTCTTAGCAAAGAAGACTCTCGCAAAAGAGCGTCTATTGTCAAGCACTTGATCAGTGTGGCTGATGTATGTTCACCCCCTAAAAGTGTTCTAGCCTCATGTCTGATGTCGCTTGGTGTAGCGATGCCGGAATCTGAACAACTTCTCCACCATGGCTGCCATAACGGCTGGCCTTAATACACCCCCTATCCGACGACTCAAACGGACATGGGAGCAAGTTAACCAGAGATATATCGCCCAATTTGGTGCTTGTGAAATGACTATCGATAGTGACAGAAACTTCAACAAGTACAGATCTTTAATGGCCACCATCAACCCTCCTTGTGTTCCCTTTATTGGTGCGTTTCCTCGCTACAGATCTACTATCGAAAACTAATTTGTTGCAGGTGTTTTCCTGTCAACTCTGCAATTTATCCAAGACGGCAACAAGGACTTCCTAGATGGCGGAATCCTGATCAACTTTAAGAAGAGGCAAATGGCATCGGAGGTCATCAACGATGTCAAACGATGGCAAACTGTCTCGTTCAACTTCACTCCTCTTCCCGTCGTGCAATCCTTCATCACAGAGTCTCTGTCTCAGTTCAACGATACTAAAGCATCCAGTGACTACTTCTGGGAGCTCAGTCTCGAACGAGAGCCTAAAGAACGCGAGGACGAGAAGATGGCGCGTTTGCTACAAGAAAGCGGGTTCCTGTGATTGCTTTCCTTATTATATTTCCTCCTTCTCCGGAATATCCAGTTGTACTCTATGCCATGCTGTATCTGCTCTGCTTTGTTACCCTTCTTTAACAGCCTGTACTATACTTATCGTCTTCACTAAATTTTTCCATTAGGACCAATTATCGTTGTCTTAGAGGCGCGTCGATTTACATCTATATTATGCATCTTCTGTTTTGTTCTGGTCTGGGATAAATCTGATGAATTCTGTCCTCACTCTACCACTTCCTCCCCGGGAGGGATCAACATTTAGTAGGGCGTAATGGGATTTCGATGCGAACGAGGGATTGACAATGGTGGTTGCATGCGCAGTCTGGAAGAAGTTGTCAACAGTAGTAGAGCACAGGAAAATACTACGCACCTTTGAAAAATGCCTCAATCGACTTGGAAGGATGAGTACGTCGGGCGCTTCTGTGAGTCTGAGACCGTCTGAGTGTGTCACATCAAGGTTTACTTCCGAACTAAGATCTGCAGGTACAGGGAAGATTGGATAGAAACTGGCAAAATATTGTGTTAGTTGATGGTGTTTTGTGCAAGCTATTCTGCATACCTTCGCTGCTGAAGAACATGGCGACACAGGTTTGCCATAGAGTCCTTCCCGGTATCATCTGGCGCTGCAGGTAAAGGTTCTACTGCTTCCGAGGCACTCTTGGTAAACTCCTCTTTCCGCAGATGAAATACAACGTCCACACTCGTAGCACCAAATTTGACGCTATTGAGCGAGAATGAACCAGGATTTGGGATCATGTGTATTCTCTGAACCAAACATGTAAGGCCATACTCACGAAATGTCAGAGGGAACTCACAGGATCGCCAGCCAAGGTCTTCTCCAGCTCGCTTTGTGGGTATACAGCATGTGTACTAATAATGTCGCGAACACTGGGGATTAGAATCGCGATCGAGCCTGGGACTGAATCTAATACTGTTCTCAGTGGCTGAATGAACGTTTGTCGGAAGAAATCGTCTGGAGTTAGGTCAATATCACCGCACAGGATGGAGGTATGGGTTGAATCTAGGAATGGACCAGACTGCGCGAGGCGAGATGAGCGTTCTTGTGTTCTAAAACATGAAGTTAAGCTCACGAGAATTATAACAGCTGGCTTAGATTCCCTGAAAGTTTTCCGCAAATGTTTCCATGCCTCACATTCCAAGTTTTTATCTGAAGTATAAGGGCCACATGCGACAGCGACAATGAACGGAGAATCTGTTTCGTCTTTCGTGCGCTGTGGTAGAGGTAGCGGCGGAGGCTGGAAAAGGCATGAGCACATTTGTAGTTCCCTGGAAGCCCTGCTCACCATGAAGATCTCGTTCACTTGAAATGCACCACCACCACCATTCGTACCCTTCAAAGCTACCATAGCCCCAGGAAATAGACCCACACCCTCGCAATCGTATGGTCCTCCACGTACTTTAAAGTTTGGTTCAAATCGCAGACTAACGCGAGTCGCCTTTCCAAAATATCGAGATGCTTCAATTGTCAGGGTTGCTTCTGTAAGCTTTCCGCCAATTACGCCCGTCTCAGCATCATGCACGATTCGCCCAACAACGACTGCTTCCACCTGATGCTAACTCAGATCGCAGTTGTCATAACAGAGCGGATAACGCACGCCTATATCATTGGGGTCTCCTAATTCTGTTTCGTCTATCCCGTAGTGTTTGCACACAATGCTGGCGTATTCCTCAATTTGGTTGTCGAGGGCTGAAGAGTCATGGTCAGTATCTGGGGCGCAAACACTCATACGAAACTTGCCAGAGCCACGCTCAGATATCTTCTCATACATATATCGGTCTGCCCAAAGATGATAAGCAATTGTTTCACAATTTATGAGATAAGTGGCAACTCACAACCCCTATTCTTCATACTTGACGCGTCGCTTTTGGGCCCTTCGAACCGTACCCGACTGGGACCAGCTACTGCTCCTCCGCTGCTCAAATCTACTGTGATGGGCTCGCTCTTTACTAGTGGCGAAGCGGCTGCCACCTTGGCTGCATTCTTGTTGAAGAACTTTGGCATCCTGGTCCGATCTACAGTCGCGTTTGTAAGGGGTACACTGCGCGCCGTCTTTCGTTTTGCTGCCGTATTCGAAAGCTCGGTTTGCAGGGACGCCTTAAGCTCTGCCACAGAAGACATGTCGAATTGACTGGGCAATTCACTGCGATTTGCAGGCTTGAAAGAAATAGATTCCCATTTGTATTTGAGATTCTCTGGGGTATAGTTGAATGCGGAGCATAGATTTTCGCCTGTATCTATTGTGAGCAATGGATGTACTGCGCAATAATGCAGTGAAGCGTACATTCTCCGCGTAGCTTTTCATCTGAGCCTATTAATGGTGCCCAACACTCTTCGAATTGAGCTTCAACCTGTCCACGAGTTAACTCTGTGAATGACATGATGGATAGAGTGCAAGAGACGCGTCGTGGTGATATTCCAATCGCGTTCACTTTGTTTGTGATTGTTGTTCCATATGTACATCCACTTCGTTCCGAGGAAATATGTACGTAGTGAAGTGTACAGACTACTTGAAGAGCACTACATGAATGTTGATGCACATTATCCTACTAGCTGACGATGACAAGTCAAAAGCCAAAACGTGAATACAACCGCCGATAACATCGAGTCTTAAGAAAGGCGGTATACAGTCAAGAAGATATGCAGCCAAGTAATAGAATGGCCAAGGGGCGACCACGAATGTACATTAACGGCGATGGGTGAGACGAGTGCGAGATCATGACTTGAACACGGACCGCATGAATGTAGGCAGGATGTGTCACTGATGTAGCCAAGATGTCTATGCTGAAGGGTCTGCGGCAACTGCAGAGGTAGGTTGAGGTGCGATGAGAATAGGCTTCGTTCCCTCCTTAACCTCAGCAACATCATCTTCGCCTTTGTCCTCAGCGATGCCCTCTGCGGTGGTAGTGTTGGCATCCTCATCTGCAGCACTCTCCTCAGGATCAGAGGTCTGGCTAAGGGAGCTTTCCTTCATGATGGGAGGGCTGCTGCTGGTTGTAGGGGAAACGGACATGGTATTGTTGTTGCCCTGGCCGTTGGCAGGAGACGATGCGTGAGGGATGCTACGAGGCAGACAGTTTGTCAACACACGTGTTGCAGTTGCTATCTGATTTCGCGACGTACTTCTCTGGACTAGGAATCGCTGTGCCGACAGTTGTCTGAGGTGTTACACCAGCCTTGGACATTGCATAATCGCCCGAATCGAAGTATTTCCTGTCCTGTGGAGAAGGGAAGTACATTCATCAGATTGCGTTGCCGGGTGGAGTGGAGGCCAACTATACCTTCTGTGTCTTCATGAGGACGCTCTTGTGAGTTGGCAGTTTCCCTCCATATTTCTTGAACAGAAGTTGTTCTTGAGGGTTCAGTTTCTGCACACGCGAATCTATGGTCAAAGGATAGTCGAGATGATATTGAAACGAGGCAGACTTACGCTAACATCCACAGGCGGACGGTGAGCTGGAATCATCGCGGGCGACGTGCAGAGAGAGAAGCGGGGGTCGTCAAAAGGGTTATTAGTTGTAAGCAGAAGTGAATCGTAGAGTGGCGAAACAGATGATGGTGGTTGAGAGCAAAGATTGTTTGCAAGTCTAGCACTTCGTAATTATCAGCCTGGCCGCAACTATTTCAAGCTCCGCAGCGACATCGTGCCGGCGGCTGCCGAGGGGTAAGGGTTACCAATTTCTTCAGAGACTTGAAATTCTAAAAGTCCTCTAAAAACAGATCTCCTTCTATGTCATCTACAGTGCTGAAAAGCCCTGCATCTCCGTATTCTTCATCATGAACACCTTGCATTTTTGCCTGCTCGCCGTCATCTGACGAGACGAAACCCCAATCTATCCCTTCAGCGTACGATCCCGTCTCCCCTTCTGACCCACCCATCGTTCTGTCCTCGTGTCCAAATAGTGAGAATACTTCCGCATTATGTTCCACCACTTCGGTGTCGGAATGGAAAAGCTCGTCCGATGAGGAGCTAGCGGAAAAATAACAAAGCATTTGCTCCATGTCGTCGTGGAGAAGATGTAGCTCCTGCCGAGAAATGTCGGGGGAATTAGAGGTAGGTAGGACATTGAATGCAGAATCAATAGCAGAGAGCCGTCGCTGATTGTGTAGAATATCATCAATTGTCAGGTCATTGACGTCGTCTTCGAAGGAACTTTCAATGCCGAAGAGTGAATCTTGGTCTGATGTAGGGTCCTTCCACAGTACGGATTCGTCAGCTGGGAAGGTCATTTCGTCTTCTACAGATAGCTCCAAAGCGGAAACCTTGGCCTCACGTCCGCTCGGGTCCATGTCAAAGGTATCCTGACCATCTTCCTCGACACACAAATCAGAATCACCAAGCGCGGCAGAGTCGTTATAGTCGTCCGCGAAAGGCAGGTCCGAAGAGGGGTGAGAAAAGACATTATAATTCATCTCAGGGAAGTGCTCATCTCGAAAGATTCTTGCATCTAGATTTGAGGCTAGACAAGGTACATCGTTCGAAGGTACGAACGACGGGGAACCTGACAAAGGGTGTTCTAGGGGTGCTGATAAGGCCAGTCCAGGATTGGCAAAGTTCAGAGCGAGGTTCTCGTCGTCAGCGACATTCACGTCCTTCATCCCTCCCGTCTGTGTAAGCATGAGTACCAGACCTCACATAAGATAGGAACCAGGCAGACCTTCAAAAGAGGTCGACGCAGTCCTCGCTGGTATATGACGTCCAAGGACCTTTCCATCGCTTGGCCATCAGATGGCTTCGAACAAGAATCTTCGTCTGTATATCTGTTATCTGCACCCAGCAGAGCGGCGATATCATGTCTTGCATCGTCCGAGTGACTTGAATCCAATTTGCGCAGGGTCTAAAGACAGAAGCTGATGATATAGGGCGAACGACCACCCGCTCTCAAAACACACCTTAAACAAACGTCGACATCGTTGGCGGAAGTCTTCATCCGCTGATCGTGCTATTATATTCTTGATGCTTCTGAAGAGTTTAGATGTCATAGCTCTTTCAAGTTCGTGTTGCTGTGAAATTGTTCAAAAACATGCGCATATATGTGTATACTATGATCAACATACCATGGCCCATGGTCCAAAAATGAGAGGATATCGCCTTGAAAATCAAAATTTCAGTTCTCAAAGAGCCATTTGGGTCCTGGCACACGCACCTTGCCATATGATAAGAGAGAAAGCGACCATGTACCTCACCTACGAGCGCTTGCAAAGGTAAACAAAGGCGAGTTGAAGTGATGTCGTTGGGTTCTGATTGATTCTCAGTCTGATGGTCTGCAGAGTTACACTTCCAAGAATATTGAAGGTGAATTCCCTGGAGAAGGAGGTAAGGAGAGCATGCGAGAGGTTTCTTGAACACTTGAGGTGTGAGAACAACTATGAAACGAAATCAGCGACCTCAGCAGCAAGCAAAGGTAGACGCTTTGACCAGATAGCATGTTGTCTTCGTTCAGGAATGTATTTGAAACGTGACTGAGAGCTAATCCACTTGCATTCTAGGCGAGATCCTTAAGAACTATCCGAAATCGGGTTGAAGAGAGCATACATCCGCTAGAATGTCCTTCAAATGCCGCACAAATCCTGAGACTTCTAAGACATCCTCAGGTATCTTTTTATGGTCCACAGTAGCACCGAGCGTGATGACAAGATTCGAGTCCAGGAATACATCCACCTCGGCTGGCAAAGCAGATTTGACCCGGACAACAGGCTCATTCAAAGGCTGTCCATATTGAAGACGATGTTGCGCATGGAGTACCAGAGAGTATTGGCTGTTCGCAGCTCTAGATTTTGTGCTGGAATGCAAAGACGGCATAGACGAGCCACACAAATCCTGTGCAAGTGAGCGGGTGGAGGTGGGGGCAGCGGGTGCAAGTCCCCGGGCCACAGCATTACCTGGCTGCCTTATAAGGCATCCCGGGCGGTGCTGCATGCCCAGCCACCGGCACACACCCACGGCTTCCTTTGCTGCTAAATTCACACAACAGAAGTGATCTCACTTTCGTTCTCCTACCACGTCTGCGTTCCACGACGTCCCCTATCGTTCTTTCCCCAGCCATTGCAGGACCTTAGATCTCTTATGGTAAACCCTTTTTCGTTCTACTGTTCATGAGCTCACGTAGGCATCTCTGCAAAGGCAAATGAGCTCGACCAGAAGATACAAGACGTCTACAAGCATATCCAGCAGGAACGAGAAATCTTGAAGGCATCCAGGAAAATCAGCCAGGTTACTCAGAATCAGGATGTGCTCAGGCGTAACGATGCTAAGATCAGGGAGACCGAGCGCTCCTTGTCATACTTCGAGGATACGCTCCGTGAGCTACAAGCAAGGAAACAACAACAATCCCTATCCAATCAACAGGCGCTAGGAGATCCTTCAAGCCCCCAGGTATGTTTGCTAGTTTTCATGAGCCTAATGCAAGTCACACTCAACGCGAAATAGGTCCCTCCAAAAGACTATGGCCGTGGCCCGTCCTCTCCCGAGCTGCACAAATCTACTGTGCAGAAATATTCGAATCTAGACTTAATCAAAGCAGATACACCCCATACCCCCGCCAAGATTACAAAGATGCTGCATCAACTCGAGTTCAAGCTCCAAGTCGAAAAACAATACAAGGAAGGCATAGACAAAATGGCTAAACTGTATCAGGCAGATGGTGACAAGCGTTCCAGGGCTGATGCTGAGAGCAAGAAGGTGGAAAGTGAGAAAAAGATTCAGTTACTGCAGGGCGCATTGAAGCGATACAAGAACCTACATGTTCTAGATGATGTTATCGAGGACGAGGACGACGGCGAGTTGTTAATCATTCTAAGTTCTTGCTGATATTGACGTGCGCTGTACTTATAGGAGTAGCCGGAATGGATGGAGAGAGGAAAGAAAACTTGCGCTCAAAACCTTTATCTGGAATTCTGCACGTCACAGTAAAGGGTGCTAAAGAGCTTGACCACATGCCCGTTGTCACTCGCTTTCGATCCTCATCCAAACAAATCATCGAGACACACGTCTCCTTCAAGGTCGAAGGGACACCTCTGGCACGCTCTCATGCTTCGCGCACGGACCGATGGAATGAAGATTTCGATATCATCGTGGATAAAGCCAACGAAGTTGAGATCGTCGTGTACGATAAACAGGTTGGGGATGCACACTCAATACCCATTGGTCTGTTGTGGGTTCGTATCAATGATTTGGTAGAAGCCCTTAGACGGCAGAAAGTCATGGTGGAATCAGGGCAGGGTGGTTGGGTGACGGCTGGCGCTATGCATGGGGACCATTCTGCCGGGATGGGTGGACATCCACCTTCTGCTGATATGAATGCGTCTTTAGGAGTAGTAGGAGCTTCAGGCGGCGCGATGGGCTTTGGCCCACCGTCTGCTGAAGGCATTGACGCATGGTTTGCTGTAGAGCCGGCGGGTGCAATTGCGCTGCGCATCAATTTCAGTGAGCAAGATTCTTTTGACCACCCTGAGATATCTCAGACACTGAACTCGCTTTTTCAGTCAAAGAGAATGTCCGAAAAAGACCTTTGGATGCGCCGCTTGGTGGACTCGGCCGTCAAGGCGCTGTTCGTAAACGAAAGGGCGAAGTTCACGAGATGAACGGACACAAATTTGTGCAGAAGACTTTCTACCAAATCATGCTATGCGCCTTTTGCAGCGACTTCCTTCTCAACGCTTCTGGCTATCAGTGTGAGGATTGCCGATACACTTGCCATAAGAAGTGTCACGTCAACGTTGTCACCAAATGTATCTCCAAGTCCAACACTGCTGTATGTCACTTATTGACATACCTATTTTCCCGTTACTCACTCAAGTTTAACAGGAGGATGAAGAAAAGATCAATCATCGTATTCCCCATCGTTTCGAGCCCCTAACAAACCTATCTGCAAATTGGTGCTGCCATTGCGGGTACATGCTCCCATTTGGCCGCCGAAATGCCAAACGATGCTCGGAATGTGGTATTTCTTGTCATGCTAATTGTGCCCATCTAGTTCCAGACTTTTGCGGAATGCCTATGGAGACTGCTAATCAACTTCTTCGGGATTGGCGAGACATCAGGAGCAAGCAACAGATCAAGCCCCCTCCTCGAAAAACAACCTCTCCCCCTCAATCTCCCCCACATGATATATCTGTTCCACTTGACAACTTGAGAATCGACAATGATCGACCTCCGTCGATGCACATGCCTCCGGGACCCCAACCAATCCCTTACCAGCAGCAGCAGCAACAGCCTCGACCAGGAGGCGGCAGAGTGCCAGTTCCAGCGTATCCTGAACCTGTTGTTTCACAACCTCCACAAGCCCCTGATCAATATACTCCCCATCCTGTTAGTTTTCTCTCTTTGCGCCAAAAATCTATTGCTCACTTCGATACATTCTTGTTCAGCCTCGACACCCCCAACAGAAGGTTCAACCTCCAGCTCCGCAGTCCCCAACGCGTTCTCCAGACAGACCTTTGTCCCAAACACTTCAACCAAGACCTTCTTCACAGGCTGCTCGTCCTAAGCGAAAAGTGGGCTTGGATGATTTCAACTTCCTAGCGGTGCTTGGAAAAGGAAACTTCGGAAAAGTCATGTTGGCTGAGGAGAAGAAGTCGAATGGCTTGTATGCTATCAAAGTTCTGAAGAAGGAGTTCATTATTGACAATGACGAAGTTGAGAGGTATGCATGGTCTCGTAATTATTCGACTCCGCAACGGCTCAATATGCAACAGCACTCGGTCTGAAAAGCGTGTTTTCCTTGCTGCAGCTCGCGAACGCCACCCCTTCCTTCTTGGATTACACTCTTGTTTCCAAACAGAGACGCGAGTTTACTTCGTCATGGAGTATGTAAGTGGGGGCGATCTCATGTTACACATTCAACGAAAGCAGTTTTCGCTCCGACAAGCCAAATTCTACGCAGCAGAAGTGTTATTAGCGCTGGAGTACTTCCATGCGAATGGTATTGTCTATCGGTACGTCTTTTCTTTCAATATATGGCATACATTCCACTAATTGCCTACCCAGTGATCTCAAACTTGATAACATCCTTCTTACACTCGATGGACACGTCAAAGTCGCAGATTATGGTCTGTGCAAGGAAGAAATGTGGTTTGGGCAAACGACGAGCACTTTCTGTGGCACACCTGAGTTCATGGCTCCCGAGGTATGTTCTTTGTGCTATTGTATGGCATGAATCTTCTGACGTCCGCACAGATTTTACTGGAGCAACGATACGGGCGCGCGGTAGATTGGTGGGCGTTTGGGGTTCTCACTTATGAAATGTTATTAGGCCAGTCTCCCTTCCGAGGTGACGACGAGGACGAAATCTTCGATGCTATTCTCGAAGATGAGCCGCTGTATCCTATCACCATGCCCAGAGACGCTGTTGCCATCTTACAGAAGGTAAGCCTCGAACATGTATTCTTGAATGGATTGACCTAATTTCTTTTCTTCAGTTATTGACTCGTGATCCTGCGAGGCGCCTGGGTTCTTCAAAAGAAGACGCCGAAGAGATTAAGCGACAACCATTCTTCAGAGACGTTAGCTTCGACGATGTGCTGAACAAACGCATACCACCTCCATACTTCCCCACTATTGTAAGCATCATTTGCTTTGATGTGTTGAGATTACTGCCTCACAGATTTCATTACAGAATGGTAGCGCAGATACTAGCAACTTTGACGAAGAATTCACGCGTGAGCAACCAACGCTTACCCCCGTCCACGGCCAACTGTCTGCTCGCGACCAAGAGGAGTTCAACGGATTCTCCTATGTCGCTAATTGGGCAGATATCTAAGATCGATGTTTATGTATGGACGGACGTTGTGTATGACCAAATGATTTGGAGTAGTATGTCAGTAATGTTCTCTTATGTTTGGTGTAGATCGCCGTTTCGCCTGCATGTACATACATGTACATTCTTTTTTGTCTATCAGTGCTTGTTTTGCGATGTCAATACATGCCCTCCAGTACCAGGCAAGCCTGTCAGTCGTTCTTCACCAGCCGCGGAAGCGTTCCCAACATCTGGTCCTCGCATGAGATCATGAAAGCTGCCTACAATACATTGCTCAGTGGCTGCAGAGCTGTTTAAGCAACATAGGCTTACCCCATAAAGAAGCAATAGTTTCGTATTCTTTGGTCAAGGAAAGAACCTCTTCTAGCTTCCGGTTGAGGCCATTTGAAGATGATAGCAGCTCCTCAAACCCCTAAAGATAGCAAGCTTAGGCAAAGCTATTCATGATTCAAAATGAAAGCTGACCCCTGTGATCTCTCTGGCCAATCGGTCGCGTTCCCTCTCAAAGAATGTGGGTTCCTCGTCTTTAGGGGACATCAAGATTGCATGTGCTAGCAGAGATGGTCGTGGTTGACGTTCAAGTGCAACCTTTCCCTGTAGTTGGCTCACGTAAGCGAACGCGTTCGCCACTTTGGGACGCGTCGTGCGTGATCTTACCCTCTCATTTAGCTGTGACTCTCTTCTGGCAACGCAACATGGAGGACGATACGCAACTTGATGTGGAAATCGAAATGGCCGAGGTGGACTTGAATGCGGATAGCGCACCAGCAGGCGAACCAAAGAAGAAGCGAGAGCGGCGAGAACCACAGCCATTCACAAGAGAGCCTGGCAGGTCTCTGTTC
>Ga0247734_1001752_pt1 | contig 15864 bp, 12 predicted proteins | sample UWRJL103311B2_FD_180933 | JGI IMG/M metagenome (GOLD analysis project Ga0247734, IMG submission 180933) | Plant litter microbial communities from Arlington Agricultural Research Station in Wisconsin, United States - UWRJ-L103-311B-2 | ecosystem: Environmental > Terrestrial > Plant litter >... | reverse complement strand
AAATACACTAGTTGTTGGAAAGGTAAGCTGCGGGTTGGTCGTGGCGTGAATCACTCGCTGGTGTGGCTTGACTCACAATAACAACATGCACCGCAGTATCCAGGTGCTTTCTCTAGGTCCGGATAAATTGACTAAATTATTCCTGTTACTGCAAGTATACTTGTTTTCATTCCTATTGCTAATATAGACAATACAGTGAGTTCAAGAGGAAATGAAGTAATTTGCACGTGACCTCGATTATCTCAAAAAGAAAGGGAATAGCTGCCTTCAGCGTACGCCGGCTTCAGCACTCGCTTCTTTTCTATAAGGCTGCGAATGACTGGGGAGGTAATGTGCAATGCCCCATTACGTCGAACCTTGTGGCATAATGGAAGGTTAATATTAGGAATCGAAAGACGCTGGTATCAACTGGTGTTAGGACGTTACGTTCCTGACTTGGAGTATCTGAACTTGGTAGACATGAAAGTAGATTTCTTATTTGTTAAATCAAGGCTAAGCACGCTTTCATTATCAAGATTCCACCACTATAGTGATAGGAGAGCTTTCGAAATCAGGGTGTTTTTCTCAGTTTGAATTAGTGCTTAGGTGCTGCGGGAAGAAAAGTTAGGAGCAGACTTGAAGGAGCATTTGGCCCCGTGGCGTATCTACCAGCTCTGATAGAGTGTATTGATATCAAATATGGGCAATTTCCAAGTATAACAAGTAGAGCTGCGAAGTAACGAATGTTGGATGTTTTACTCCGTGGCCAGAAGCGAAGCTGAAGCAGGTGAGGTAGAAATAAGGATAGGAGGCTTGGCATGAAATCGCCAGCCGAGCCAGAGCCAGCTCTCCAGCTCTAGTTCCTGAGCCTCGCTCGCCTCGCCAAATTATTTTGACGAAGCCAACACCTCAGACCTTCTCACAATTCAACGCTTCCACCACATCAACCCATCCGACATAACGCGACTAAGTAGGCAATCATGGCAGATAACGAAATGGACATCGATGCCCCCGAAGAGGAGATCTCTTCCAAGCACGGACCAAGCACCTCATCTATGACCACCCATTCTGCTGCAACAGCTGTACGCTCTATTGAAGGCTGGATCATCATTGTCACCAATGTGCACGAGGAAGCAAATGAGGAGGATCTGAATGATAAGTTTGCAGACTTCGGCGAGATTAAGAACCTGCATTTGAACTTGGATCGGAGAACGGGTTATGTGAAGGTACTTCAAATCAATGCTTACACAAATGGCAACAGATGGCTAATGCATCATAGGGTTATGCATTAATTGAATACCCAACTTTGGATGAAGCTCGAGCTGCAATTGATGGTGCGCACGGGACGAAATTGTTGGACCAGACGGTAGATGTCGATTTCGCGTTTGTTAGGCCACCACCAAAGGGTAGAGGAGGCCGTGTGCCTCCAAAGGGACGGGCAAGAAGCCGAAGCCGCAGCCCAGGCCATGATACCAGAGAATCGAATGAGGGCAAGGAACTCATAGTTTGAGAGTAAGGCTATATTATGGACAACCATGACATCTGGATGGACAAAAGCACGAGGAGTGTTCTGGCCGATGTGTTTGATGAGACACGTCGGCGCATGCAATATGGCCACATCGGTACGCACATATACATGATACAATTTGCGTCTATACTAATATTGCCTTCAGAGCCTTCAGTACGAGAATAAAACATTTCGACACGTTTCTGACAGTCTCAAAATCCCTTCGCGCGATACGGGTTTAAAACACCAGTATATATGCATTGATCCCGCCCATTGTGTGCTCACTGCATCTTTACATTAATTTTGAGCCTATGCTATGTACGTGGGTGTTCAGCTCCGTTAGTATTTGATAACCCCGCCCTCTCTTGCCCTGCAATTTTCTAAGATTGTGTTGTCTTTCTTGACTTTATGGAGCTATATTTAGAGACAGAGTTCAATATTCTCGAAACCGACACTTTTTTTCTATAGTAAAGTAGCTAGGTCTCAGGACACTATCTGGGTAGGCCCTGATGAGAAACCAGGGTTGATCATGAAAGCATATGGAGTGTTTTGAAACACTCAGCGTCCAACTATATCTCTGCAGTTGCAATCGAGCCATGGGGACGGCTTTAATGCACAAAGAGGAGATGTTATCCCCGCTTTTTAAGGCAGGGATATTTTGATACACATTAGCGTCTACGTCACTATAGCGACCTTTGCATCGTGGAATTATGATCACCAACTCAAGCGTCTATTCAAAGCTTTAGACGGAGGTAGTTGACTAACCCCGTAATATCCGGAGGTAAATGGTGACCACTAGTAAATTTAGTTGAAATAGAATATACATCAAGGTATTGCTTTCACATATTTCGTAGGAAATTGTACATTTCACATGTACATAGAAATGCAAGAGCATCTGCCGTCAATTTTCTCTGCTTTCCTAAGGCTCGATATTGTTCAAGCTTCATACCCAGGATGTCTTTGTTCAAATCAAACATTGTCCTAATAACTGGTGCCAACCAAGGAATTGTGGGTAACTCATTATTTCGTCTCCCCGTTCTCCAAGCTGATCATTCAGGGTTTTGCGACTGCTCGCCTTCTTGCCAAAGAGGATCCGGGTTATCATATCCTGATGGGCAGTCGAGATGCCGCTCGAGGTGAGGCAGCAGCATCGACACTCCAGAAAGAAGGCCTATCCGTGGAAGCCATTACCATCGATGTCACAGACGATGTTTCAATTGCCACTGCAGCAGAATTGGTAACTCAGAAGTATGGCCGTCTAGACGTTCTGATCAACAATGCCGGCATTGCAATTGATGGTCAATTTGTACCCGGTTCAACATCCATTCGCAACATCCTACAAAAAAGTTACGACATCAACGTCTTTGGTGCTATGGAGACCTTCCACGCTTTTGAACCACTGCTCTCCGTGGCCGTGGTCCCTCGCGTCGTGTTTCTCTCCAGCACTTTAAGTTCATTCACCCTAGCTGATAATTGTGCACCGGGTCAATATGCTCTCTATCGTAGTACCAAGTCGGCCCTGAACATGCTAGTAGTCGCATACGCACATACATACAAGGAGAAGGGATGGAAAATTAACGCTTGTTGTCCTGGCCATGTGGCGACAAATTTGAATAACTTCCATGCGGCAGGAACACCAGAAAGTGGTGCTATGGCCCCTATGCGATTGGCGACTTTGGGGAGAGACGGAGAGACTGGTACATTCACAAACAGTGCTGGGACCGTGCCTTGGTGAGGAGGGTTGAGATCGCAACTTGTCGGCTTCTTGTTAAGTACTAAATCTATTGTACCTGTGTGCGACTGTACCACAATTCATGGAGAGCATTCATTGCATTGGGAGAAATAAAATAGTCATATAAGGCAATGAAATCCTTACACATATCCATAGCCTTTTGAAGTACTAAAGGAACGTGGGGTGAAGGCCTCTATTAGCAGAACTCTATTTCCCTGGCTGGTTGATGTAGCAAGTGGGATCAAGCTTTGTACCCTGGAACGGTTTTGTAAAGGACGCATTAGTGCGAACCGAATATACAAGGATGTTTTAACAAGGAAATGTTTAGATAGTGTGAGGGATGGAATCTTTGAAGTGGTGTGAGAACCTCGCAAAATTCCTATTTACTTATCTTATTACTCATTTACTCACTCGCCTGCAAGTCCTAGCCAACATGGTATGCATATATATACTTTTACATGCATAATTTTGGTAGGTAGGTATGCTAATAGGTTTTTAAATATAGCTCCTGATTTCTAAATCTTCAGGTGCGTATATTCTGCTACCCTAAATATTCTCCTGTTCTACAGTACCATTCCGATAACTTTCATAATCTAATCTTCTCAGATAGCGGATAGCCCACTCAGTCTCCCGAGCCTCCGCTATCCAGGCTGCTACTTAATCCGGGCTTGCCGAGAGAAAGAGTGGATGACTAGGTAGATATAGTCTGACAGACTACCGCAGTACCGATAGATAATGTGCGCCGCTGCATTAGAATGGCTCAGTTTACCCGTCGATTGCAAGATATTGGAAAATACGTACTCCATAGAACCTGTTGCGAAGGCTGAGATGATCTCGCTTCGGCTGACTCGGGAAAATAGGGGTTCGATGATGACGTAAGTAGGATATCCTTGCATTGCTACTGTACGGAGTACTGTACTATGTAATCATCGTGCCAACCGCACCTAAACCTTGAATTTTCACTAACATCCCCCCTCCACCCACACCACCACCACACAATCACTGGCCAACACCAACCTAAGCGTTCCCACATGCTATCCTATCCTACTTCATCTGCGCTTAAGCCACTTTCGAAAATGATGGAATCATCACGGGACATCCCTGCCCAACGGTAAGTTAACGAAAGTAAGCATTTTCATGCATTTGCTCTCCGCCTCTCCCATTTAATATCTTTCATCCTCCTACCAAGTAAAGAAGGACCGCGTTTCTGGTTTCCCCTAATTGCTGGACGTCTCGCTCTGTTAAGATGTCTCGCGAGTACTCACACAGTGTTGATCTCCCACGGACTAATACCCCCTTTGCCCTCAAGGAAGCAATCAATGCAGCTATCACTTCCTACAGTTCCGAAGATGAGCGGGATATCGTTCCACGACCACCAAGACAAACAAAACATACTTCAAAATCCAAGAGGAGCCCTTTATCTACTATACCTTCACAATCAATAGTGCCCACTGTGTTGAATCAATCCTCATCCACGACCTCGACCTCGAAAACACTCAAACCCAGCACCACCACTTCGACGGCCTCCGAGGAGACACTTGCGCGGGAGCTGGTACCGCCATCCCCGACTGCTGAAAAGCTCAGAAACGAATCTATAGCGATTACCCTTGGGCTGGGTCACTTGCCAGATGCCGAATTCACCGAATACACAGTTTGGAATGCGTCCTTATCCAATCTGCGGGTTTGCCCGATCGACCTCACATGCCCCAATCCAATATACTATTACGTGGAAAATCGTGCCTTCATCCCCTCACATCCTGGAGTGACTCTCCACTTGGGTAGTGATAAGACCGCTCCAATAATCGCAGTGGCGCATCTCGACTATTTCTCTACTAAGAACCTTCTTGGGCTTGGTGATCCAAAAACAAATCCCATGGGGATGAAGTGGGAGAAACTACATAAAGATTCGTTCTGGACGCATATGAGATATTCATTCTCATATGACTTTGGACTGGGCGAAGGCGAAGCGACAAGATTCGGAGATCATAGTGGAGTGCGAAAATTCGAGTGGCATCGGACGAAATTTCTCTATATGGTGCTAGATCAGCCTGATCTTGTGCTTGTGGAGGAAGGCACTCATGATGTTTACGCGCAATACAAGGGTGGTAATTTCGGGCAGGTACAAAAACAGAGAGGTGTTTTAAAGGTTAAGAAGGGAATGAACCAAGGCTGGGAACGGATGGTCGTGCTAAGCTGGGCAAGCATCGTGGAATTGACGAGACGACGGACGAGGGAGCGAAGGGTTACAGCCCTTTTTGGACGGGTTGTTTAAGGACTTTCGGACAAATCATAGAATATGATTTAATTGACAATTTTGATCAAGCGTGGAGTTCGGTGCTTTGGCGATTTATTCCTTCCTTCAAGGAAACCGCCTGGGGTGGTTGGATAGATACCATAGAATTTAGATAATATTAGCCTTTTAACACTTCAGTAGCCAGGCTACCAACAATGCTTGAAACATTTTTCGCTCAAAGATGGAAACTCATTCGCTAGAGAGCCGTGCCAATATGACGCCTAAACTCGTAACAAAGAATTAACGCAAAGAAGTATCAAACTTGGGAACATCGAGACACTTTTAAGTACTTTAGTATTACTACTAGCATCATCATTGACAAAACCCAATAACGTTTAACCACCATGCTCATAACGACATATCCAATCATAAAAGAAACAGCACAGTTGTACCCCTATTCAGCTACAGAAAACCCCACTGCTTTACTTTTAGCAGTATTTATGAAGTGGTATTTATGAAGTGGAACTTTCTATCTATCTTCCATATGTTTCGAGTCCAGGCCTCGAATATCAAATTGCAGTCCATCTATATCGCACTGGAGTTATGCAATGTCTCGATGCGAGTCAATTTGATAACTATACTTTTGCAACCTAAAACCAGCGCTAGATATATGGTATAGTATGGTATAGCTTACCCGTAAACTAGCACAGGGCGTTTCAGGCTCTTTATAGCTGTGATCTCGTATTTCGTCTGAAATAATATGCTCTTCCAAATGCACAAAACGAGAAAGTGATATGTGAGGGCTTTAAACTATCACAGACTTAGATGGTATATTTCGAATGCCACCAAGCAACAAGGCAGCAAGGTTCTTCGTAAGTCTAGACACTTGGGTTTCCATATGATTGTTTTATGGTATGATCTTGTGATACAGATCAAGGTTTTAGGAGAAGGCGGGGCTTCTCCTTACCAATACACATACGTACAGATGGTGGTGTGCCAGCAGGCACCTCTATTGGTAAATCCGAGACAGCGTTGCAGTACGTACTACCTGCAGATTCTATTAAAGCTCAAGAACATTTTGTTAATGATGTAACTGGGAGAGTGCTCTGAGAAAGCAGTATTAGTAGCAAAATCAAGCAATTCTTCCCTTAGATTGTGTAGCTTTCTGGATGATGTACTATCGTTAATAAGGTGGTTAATAATGATCTTTTCCAATGCCATATACAACTTTGAAAAATGAACAGATCGTTGGTCTTGCTCAAAACCCTAAAATAGTGTCAACACAGCAAGACTCGTGTGCTTATTCAAGATGTTAAGAAAGTGGCCATGTTAATTGATGCTGTCATTAGGTTATTATTTACCACCTCATTAAACTTGGCAACTCAATGGCATGTGGTTCATATTGATTCAGGCAACCAAAATTAAGTAAGAATGGCACAACCTCGCTGATGATCTTCGATCGGTGGGTTCTTGGGGTTTTGGCGAGTCGCTGCACAATGCACTTGTAATTTAGTGTACAAGCAGACTGTTCCCCTTTTTATTGGCTGCAGATAGCACTTACATTTTTCAGTTAATCATAATTGGTTATTATGCACTGGAAACGTTAAGACCGAAGCAACTCGATTATCTAACGAAACTGGTGTAACCTCAAACAGCGGCGCTGCAACATCAAAGAGAAAAACTGGGAACTGCTTCAACAATTGGTTGCTTCACATTGAAAATTTAGTCTTCGCATCGGCAGTAGAATTCTTATTTTGTATCCGAATAACTATAAGTAGCGGACTACTTCTGTATGCTCAACTTTCTGGTTTATTTGCTTGAAACTTCCAACCTTTGAACTGGAAAAACGCTTCCCAAAAGCAATTTGGTTTAATAACTTATAATACAGATTTTCCAAGATGCCATCACTACCAAAAACCTACAAAGCTGCTGTTATAGAAAAAGCCAACGCACCATTTGTGATCCAAGATCGGGAGCTGAAACTTCCGCAGGCTGGCCAAGTTCTCGTCAAGGTCATCGCCACAGGTGTCTGCTTTTCTGACACCGACGTAAAATGTTAGTCTCATATTCATGTTCATTATGTCCACATTCATATAAACTCTCAGCGCGGCCTGAGGCTGGATCAACACACATCATGGGATTAGTACTCTTCCTCTCGCTCCTAGTTTCTTAATATTGAAAGTAAAGATTTCTGACTCTTAACAGCCGGAAACTTTGGGAATAGTTTCCCCATCGTTCCTGGACATGAAATAATTGGCGATATCGTCGCTGTCGGCGAAGGGGAAAAGAAGTGGAAGGAGGGTGCACGTGTAGGTGGGCCATGGCACGGCGGACATGATGCAACTTGCACTCAGTGTCAAAGAGGACAATTCCAAATGTGTCAGAACGAAGCAGTCAACGGTGTCACCATGGATGGTGGTTATGCAGAGTATGTACTGTTGCGAAGTGAAGCTGTGGTTAGCGTTCCAACAGACATTGATCCCGTTGAGTATGCTCCGATTCTCTGTGCTGGCATCACAGTCTTCAATAGCATGCGCAAGATGAGTATTACTCCAGGAGAAATCGTTGCTATTCAGGGCCTCGGAGGCTTGGGCCACTTAGCACTGCAGTATGCAAACAAAATGGGTTATAAGGTGGTAGCTCTGAGCTCTGGTGACTCAAAACGCGATTTCGCCAAGAATCTCGGTGCTCATGAATATATCAACACTTCAAATGAAGATCCTTGCAAGAAATTGATGGAAATGGGAGGTGCAGCGCTTATTGGTTAGTTTTAATCTCTTGTGCTCGGAACCGAAAGCTATCCTACAAGCGCTTTGTTAAGCAGTTTGCGAGATCACACTCTTTAATGCAGTTTCTCTCCTAAATTTTACGAAGCCGGCTAATCTATTTTTCTAATAGTTGCAACCGCGCCTCACTTCAAAGCGATTGGGCCACTTACCGGTGGCCTAGCACCTGGAGGACGACTTCTTGTGCTGGCTCCCGGTGGGACAATCGAGGTTAAAACCATGGACTTGATATTGAAGAATGCATCTGTCGTTGGTTATCCTTCAGGACATGCTTTGGATTCCGAAGAGGCTATCGCGTTCACTAAGCTCCATGATATTCGTTGCATGGTTGAGAAGTTTCCATTCAAAGATGTTCAGAAGGCATACGACCATATGGTAAGTGGCGACGTTCGATTCAGGAGCGTACTAGTTATGTGATGACTTTGGATGAATCATGAAAAATAATCTTCAGTCGAATATTTTTCTGTTGTTGCTCTATCTCTAGCTTCAGCCTATATTAAGTTTCACTCAGTACCCTCTGTTCAGAAATCCATTAAGTTCTATCGGTACCGTAAGCAGAGCACACCCAATTCAGACACTGTAGAAAACTGGACGTTTTGCTTAGGCAGCGTCCTCAATGATTGGCTTCCTTCTGAGGACAATCAAGTTCCATCGAGTTCTTTGACATAGGATAGGCTCGCAAGAGTGATCAGGGGACCAACATTAAAAGTAAGACGCTATATTGTGGCATGTCCATGGAGCTCGGTGCTATGCACAATAACCTGTAAATAATAAGGCAAGCTAAGGTAAACTATCCAGCCCAACAATTCGTTTTCCTGTTTGGGTGCGCGGCTTTTGGTTCGGCGGTTCGCCAACCACTATTCGTCAATGAGCACCCTGCAGCCTAGCTTCCTTCGCCCGACACAAGTCCTTCGGCATTTACTGCCCAGGTTTTGGGTCTCTTCTTTTGATTCATACACGTGTTCTTGTTTTTACATCAAGTCATTCTTCTCTTGAAACCTAATTAAGCTTAGGGCTTGTCTAGCAGGTAATCTGCTGAGACAATTTGAGTAGATTTTCTTCTTAGGGCTACAAGTTGTTTATCATAAGTAGTGCATTATATACTATCATTCGTTTCATTAATTAAATGAGTCTTGCAATGTATTCAAGACAAGCGACAGAATATTCCAGCGATACTTCAACTACGACAATGTGCAATTGTTGCGAAGAAGAAACAGAGCGGGAGGCTTCTGGATATGAAGATGCCTTAGGACAAATTGGAGGAGACATTCACTGGTTTGAATCTTTGAGCACTTCCGGGAATGAAGATGGCTGTCGTGCTGAACTTAAAGGCAATGGAAAACTGTCAGCCACCAATGAAGGGAGAAGTGAAAATAGACATATTTCGCTCGCGGATTGCACGAAAGATCAGGACCTCAGAACCGTCAATCACAACGATAAAGCTGAAGATGAAGATGAAGATGAAGATGAAGATGAACACCATAACTATGAGGTGCCTGAGGACAGGGATGAATGTACGAATGGGGATGAGATAAATTCCGCTAGTTCTGGATCATCGGAAAGTAATTATCCTATCAGTCCTATGGGTTCTTTGTTTCCATCTTTTCAGTCACATTTCGAACTTGCAGCTCCACAGGGATATGAGGCTCTCCCGGCTCCATCTCTGGATCGATTTGTAATTCCTTCCAGCAGGAACTATGGCAAGCAGTTGGAAATATTAGAGCGGAACAGAAGAAGGCTTATGGAGTGCAGAGAGCAGCAAGATACCTCTTTTTACGAATCAAATGCCATGATTCTGGTTTCCTGTGGGGGGAAACTTGAAGCTGAAAAGGAAGTTACGGATGAGCTAGCTCATGTGACGGGGCTATTTCAAGAAGCTGCGGCAGCTCAGGTACACAGCGAGGAGCAGCGCAGGATACAACGAGAGAATAACAACAGAGAACCTGAAGACCTGCCTCATAAATCAACACCTAGTGCCAGGATGGTATTCAATAAGTGGACACAAGTCGATGTTGGGCAAATTGGGCTTTCACAATTACCTCACCAGTATAGTATTTCCATCTCTACGACCGAAAGTCAAACAACAGTCCAAGCAGATGAAAATCTCGACATTGGATATATCACCACAGTCACAGAGAAATGCGGAGATAGCATTAAAACCACCACTACAATCCAGTTTCCCGGCCAGACTTAGGGATATTTTCAAGCTGCTATTAGTGGAAGTTCGGAGGGTCATTCTCAAGCACACACTCGGCAACAAGTTAGTTACATACTTTGGATACTTGTTGAATTTAAAGAGCTTTATATCAGAATATATGCATGTGCCAATCTCCATACCTACTCAGATGATTATGTGCTGGCCGATTGTCAAACACATATTGGGAGTAGAGAGCTTCTGTAATTGATTTGTAGCTTGAATAACTTCTAAAGGCAGATTCTGGAATTAGTTTTGAGTTAATTAAATTATCCCACGGAGAATTAGCTACAGCTCTTGTTCGAACATTAGGTCTTGTGTGTCGAGGTCTGCCATTCACGTACGCTAAGAATTCAGTTGAGACAATTGCTCCACAATTGATGATGATGATGATTGTGATGAAATTGAAATTGAAATTGAAATTGAAACTGGAACTGGAACCGCCCCCGCATAAACATCAGATTCGCGCAAACTTGAAATACTGCATGGTTATGCGAGTGGTTTCTCCTGTAACGCAACCGAACCAAGGTTTCCGTCAAACTTTTGGGATTGGTAGTCTTTTGCTCTTGCTCGTTGGAACAGCAAGTCAGAGACACTCTAAATACAAGAGATTTCATGACGACTTCGTGAACCATGGTGATATAGCTCAGAATTATATCTTACTTTTGAGCGCTTTCAAATATTTTTTTCCTGCGTTTTGGTAGCTCAGGCTTTTACTCCTAAATTTTATGTATCCACGCCTATCCGAAAATTGGACGTCCGAGAATATCCGAACCATATACTGCTTGCGAACACATCCCATCGGAGGACCAGAGACTGTCAAACTTTTAATAGCCGAAGGGGCGAGTTTCGAGCCATTTGCTGACACGAAATGGAGCATATTTTGAATGCCAATTGTGATTTTTCTTCTTATAAGTCGATATATCTTAAATGCACGACACGCTCTGAATCTTTGACATCCACAAATCCTGTCAATCCCAAAATGCTCATCTAGAACTGAAAAGTTCGTTATGCAGCAAGACCAAATGCACCAGCCTTAGCTTTAATACCGACATCTTCAGGGTCTTTGGCTACCCACGTGCGCGTATCACATTCTTCCCAAGTGCTCTAAGTCTTATAACCAAAAAATTTAGAGTTTCGAATAAATAATTGGTTTATATTATACAATAATATATGTATAGAGCCAGCAATATAAGGACAAATTGAAAATATATTAGGCTCGTTAAAATCGTGACTTGAGACTAGTTATAGGTACGACGGGATCAACCAAAGTTCCACCTAAAAGAGAGAAACGTGGTATATACAAGTCTGGTTAGATGCTATCGGACTTCACGTATGTGCAGTCTGAATGGTAATAAGTGTCTCATTATTCTTTTTGAGAATTCCTTTCCAAATATACTAGTTTATTATATGGAAGGTACGTTGGACGTTGAGTCCTCGCAGATGCTAAAGCTAGCCCAACCCTTGAAAGCGTTGCCACGTGCTACACGTGACATTATACATCTATTGCTTCACGGAATTCCTCTTAATAACACGAAGTAGAACTCGGTTCCCTTTAGGATATCCGACTAGACCTTCAAATTGATCAAAACTTGACTCAGGTACGAGGGCTATCTCAAAATCCTTAAACACACCAACAATGAATGCCTTCATCACTGTATGTAAGTCAGGATACCAGGTCTATCTCTCTTTTGTTTTTGTTTTTTGTTTTTTTTACAGAAATGGGAGGGGGAGGGTAATTCAAATCTGAAAGAGAAGGGTGTGCTTACTCCTGTTGGCGAGATGGATCCCAATACATGACCTTGGACCGCTTCCAAAATTCCAAAACCACTTTAGCATTTCTGTTCGACCTTCAGAATTTGCCTCAATCCATCGCTCCGGGAGCCACTTTTCGGGATTCGGGAAGACATCCGAGTTTCGATGTAGGGCGTAAACGGATGCGCTGACTGTTGTCCCACCAGGAACGTGAAATCCACCAAGCGTTGCTCCTTCTGCCGGTACATCTCTTGGAAAAGGACCAAAGTTTCCTGGCCAGAGTCTCATGGTTTCCATAAGCAGTGCATGTAAATATGGCAGCCGGTCGATGACTTGTGCTGAAGTTCCTTCTGTCACAGGGGCAAGTTCTTCTTGTAGCTTCGCAAGAGCTTTAGGGTTTCTCGCGAGTTCTATCATTAAATATGTTACAATGATACCCGTGGCTTTATGACCGGCAAAAAGATGGTCAGACATCTCCCCTGCTATTGCCATGTCGACTTGATTTACTGGGACTGTCTTAGATGCCACCAGTTTATCCCGGAAATACCCATAGACTGTAGGGTACGAATCACTGTTCTCCTGCGAAGATCTCAAATAGCTCTTCTTTGCATCATCGGCTAGTGTAAGACCAATCTCCGATATCTTCTCATGGGCGATGAAGACCTCTGGGGATGGGAGCTGGAAGCCGAGCCATCTCCCTATTGTTGCTATGCTGGGGGCATCTGCAAGCCAGAATATACCTGGCATGAGGGCCTCATACTCGTGAAGAATACTTTTCTCCTCGGATTGACCGATGAGATTAGTCCCATTGCTAAAGCCGTATAAGTATGCAGTGGCGACATCCATCATGAATTCTTTAGCGTGGCGGTACACGTCTATGCTTTCCCCCGTGTCCCATGACGGCATCTGAGGGATCATTCTTTCATACAACATTGTGTGGATAATATGGTCTAGTTCGACAGAATTTTGGACATAGGACTTCGTGTAGACATGCGACAACATCCGCTTTCGTTCTTTGTGCTGTTGGTTTGAAGTCAATATAAACAGAAATGGGAGACTATGAAGGAGCCGTTAGATTTATAAAAGAACATAATTGATTTCAAAGCAGATGATGTAACATGCCCGTAGTTTGTGAGACTCGAATACCATGACCCCTTTTCAAAATTTCCGTACGCAGGCTGTACACCATCTTCAATAGAGTTGATGCTAATCTCTTTGGGCCCTAGGCGAACAACTGGGCCAAACCTCTGGTGAGCAGCATGGCGGACACGGTGCTCAGTTCCTTTATACTTGTGCCATATCAGCCAGAAATCAGAATAAGGTGCAAGGAAGTGCGCATTTGGAATTTTTGACAATGATGACGAGACAAAGATCTTCTGGACGAAATTTAACAATAAAAGGCACCCTGCAGCAGCTGCAAGACTCGTCAGAACAAGTGAAAGCATGACTGAAAACAGTCTATCAAGTTTGGAGAAGGCTAGATTCTGGAGGTAAATATATGTAATAAAGTGAAACAATTATTAGGCTTTGAATTAGACAGTTGCATGAGTCTTATGGTGACCGATGTGTTTTTTAAGACGGGCTTCATGTGCCAAAGTGAATGCGGAGGAGGGGGTGGTGGACAAGAATTGATTCCCCCTCGTTTCTAAAAGCCAACAAGTTGGCTGAATGGAAGAAACATAACAGGGGTTTGGCTTACATTGATTTTCTTGCTATATGTATTATCTTGCTGTACTACGATGACATGCATAAATTAAATGACTTTTCAGCCTTCTTCTCGGTCTTCCTATTTAGCTGTGACATGTATATACTATGAAATAATAACTTCTCAAAAATACCCTCCGCGAACACCCTAGTAACAAACCACTGTGCAATCCTGTAATATATATCAGCCAGTAACCTTATTTTAAAGGGTTCAGCGAGTAGGTTTCGGCTAGGAAAATATAGAGAGCGCTGAATGAAAGGATATGGTAATCCACAAGATTAATAAGAACATCTGCCCTAAAGATCAGGTGGTAGAAACCTAATAAGTACAATTACTTTGTTGAATCATAGACTAAAGTGTGGTCGATTTCCGAAAGACAAACAAAGTCTGGTTAGATTCAAAGTTTGATTATGTTACATGATGGTAAATATTAAAATCAATTAATGAACTTTGCATCAAGCGTGAATTACCTGCTGACCACTTGCCAACCTGGAACATCCTTATCACGAGCTCTTGCCCATAACATTCGAAAAGCAGTAGCCAGAGTACCTATAACTAGTGTAACAACCGCAACAACGATGAAGGCCACCATAACTGCAGTGCTGGCGCATGCACGTGTAGTATTGAAGATTACTCCTATGCAAGGATAAGTAGGCTTGAAATCGAAAATCGTGCTCACATCCCGAAAGGAGAAAAGAATTGCCATGAGGGTTGCTGATCTAAGAGCGCTGTTAATCATGATACTGGAAATGATCGTTCTTGGTACCGCAACAGCCGCGTTATTATAGAATTTCTTTTATGGTTATGGGTAAGATCTTGCCCAAAGTCGAGAACTTGTTGTTCATTGTATACTTCCTTGGGCTTTTCGCTGGTGTCGTCCCTCTCGTATGGCTTGCACCTCACGCTACCGCGTCCGAAGTCTTCACTATGTTCATGAATAACGGAGGTTGGAACTTCCAAGGTTCATCCTTCTTTGTTGGTCTTTCTAGAACGCATTCTCTTTTCTAGGTAAGATAAGGCTGATCCAAATAACACTAACTAGCGCGATAACGAACTTTCAATTAGGTGCTAACGCGGCGTATCAAGTACATTACTCCTAATAATGCTCGCCAAACAATACCAATGATATTTAGATAGCCAAAGAAATCAACAAGATCTTTTTACATACACCTATTGCTTAGCACGTCCCTGTATCCTCAAAAAGGTCCCAAGGCAATAGGTTTTACCTGCTGTCCACTGGACACAAATTACTACTACTACTACTACTAAGTGTTGTACACGCCTGAGACTGTACTTTATGGATCTGTAGATTTGCTTATTCAAGATCTGAACCAAACAATCAACAAGATCAATTGCATTGTTTGCAGTTTTCTGAATTGATTCAAACAGTCAAAATGCAAGGGACTCTTGAGTTCATGAAATTCTTTGAATGCCGTTATCTAGTCCGCTTTTTTGACACGTCACTTGGAGAATATGCGCATGGAGTTTCGGAAGTGCTGTATCAATATGAAGATTACAACGCCTTACCAACAAGTATATGGAGTATGGTAGTTACTGTGAGAGCCACTAAAAGTCAAAATAGTTCTTCTGTCACTCAATCGAATATTTTAAAATATCTTTAGCACAGCTCAAAATTCGTATAACTAGCTGGGCTGGATCAGGATTACTGAAATTGAAGTCCGCCAATGCAACCTTCCTATACTTTTCGCAGAAAACACTCCAACACATTAAGTAGAGCGAGTCAGATTTTGATAGTTAGCATTTCATTCACGTGTACTTCCGTCAGTTACTTGATTTAAGCGAGGTCCAGGGGTAAGAGGAAAAGGGAAATACTCCACTCCTCAATCATGTGTACGGGCAGACGTCTCCGTGCCAGTTTGATCGTATGGCATTTGATGTTTCAGATGCTCTGCTTCTGATATTTCATGGCTATGTAACCTGCAGTGCACGAGTTGCGCCAGGTAGCTTTGCCA
>Ga0247734_1001751_pt1 | contig 15867 bp, 11 predicted proteins | sample UWRJL103311B2_FD_180933 | JGI IMG/M metagenome (GOLD analysis project Ga0247734, IMG submission 180933) | Plant litter microbial communities from Arlington Agricultural Research Station in Wisconsin, United States - UWRJ-L103-311B-2 | ecosystem: Environmental > Terrestrial > Plant litter >... | reverse complement strand
TTTCCACTGGGATCATTAGGAAGCCAGGCTGTAGTTATTGTTTTTCCGGCATTGCCATTAGCAGTTAATGAATGATATTCATTAGTACCATTTCCCACAGGATAAGTAAATGAACCAGTTCCATCATAAGATACATACCCATTAATATGTGAATTTACACCCGGGTTGACTACAACTGTACCTGTTAAGTTTTGACCGCTAAGGTTTTCCCATGAAGGAGTCGCACCTGCTGCTTGGTCACGAAACTCGTAAGTAGCACCATTCAAAAAATGTAATGCACTGTTTATGGCCAGATTTGTACGCGGTGTTTTTATTTTATCAGTGCCAAAAACAGCGGAATGGCTAATAGTAACACCTCGGTCCAATTTAAAAAACACACTCTTTTGAGTATTCGAAATCCCATTAAACACACCTAAGTTATATGCCTGAATTTGGTTTTTTCCTAAAACTTCCATTTCCAATGGCAAACTGCCGGTGCCGGGCTTTATAAAAAACCAGGTAGCCTCTGCTGTTGCCTCCAGAATTTCATTATTTTGAGTTGCTTTCGTTTTAAAATTGTTGCCTGGAAACTCTTTTGAAAATGAATAAGTAGCAAGTAGAGAAAGGGTTAGGGTATATAAGCAAGAAAGTCTCATAATTACTACTATTTATATTACAAATTAATTTAAGTCAGTATCGTTAACAAATATAAATAATTAACATCATTATGTAGTATAAAATCTATATAAATATGTAATTAGTTATATGACAGGATATGAGAATTTATTTTTAAGAAAAAATTAAAAGCGTAGTATGACTGACTTTAAAATCATAATAATCTCATATTGGGGTAAAAGTCTACGATTGTACTAATTGATGCAGAAGTGGGGCGGGTAATCACAAAATCATGTTTAAAATATGCCAGTTATCCATATCAAGTAGATAAAGATTCAGTATGGAGTAATTTTTCGATAGAAAGTAGAATGGCTGAGGATGGCAGATCATTGAGATATTGCAGCTGCCGAAAGCTTTTGGTTTGGTGATCCGATTTAAGACATTGAAAGTAGAACGCATTAATTAACAGCAAGTTTATGGATTAGGTAGTGGGTAGTAAATTTGTATTTAGAATATATTTTCAAAAAGGATTGTAATAAGTTTTAAATGAACAGAAGACTACATCCTAATTCTTTTTGATTTTATTATTACAGTTTTAGATACTTTCGTTTGAAAATACCGTCATAAACATATTAATAGAGTTATGTAGACATATATAATTAAAGGAAGAATGTTTAATCTTATTTAATTAATTGCTAAGTATTTCCTTCATACATATTTAAGTGAGCAGTTTAAGAAATATAAGGAACGAAATTTTATCACTAAACTAAAAAAACAGTACCTACAATCACATCAAAATACTTTGATTAAGTTCTATTTTGTAACATGCACAATTACTGATACAATGAAAAAGATATCTTTCGCATTTCTCTTTACCTTATGTTTTTTTCAAGGATTTTCTCAGACCGAAGATGCGCTGAGCCCGGAGAAAAAAGCTCGCAGAAGCATTACACAAATGACTGATAAATCAGTACAGCAAATAAAACCGGCTGATTATAAAAAAGCACTGGAAGAAATAACAAACCTTGCTGTAAGCCGTACCCCTTATGTAACGATTAAACAATTGCGGCAAGGAAAAGCAGATACCGCAAGTGCTGTTTATGTTAATGAAAGTGGTAAATCAGGTTTGTTTCGTTATAACCGGCAAGATGTATCTTCACCTGATGACAGCGTAATGACAATCACAGTTGGGAAGAAAAGATATGTCAGGGACTACGATGGATATATTAACGTTAAATGGTTTGGAGCTAAAGGTGATGGTGTAACAGATGATACTAAAGCTATACAAAGAGCAATTGATTATCTTAATCCGGCTAATGTAGCAGTTTATAAATTTGATCAGTCTGACAGAACCGGCGGTACTATATTTTTTCCAGCTGGAAGATTTAGAGTTACGAATACAATATGGCTAAGCAATTCAGTTACATTATTAGGTAATACAGGTCCTAGCCAATATTCTAAAAGTTATGAGGCAAATCCCACCTCTTCTATCATTGTTGGAGATTTTAATGAAAATAAATTTATAATACAGACTCAATCAATTAGAAAATCCGGTAAAAGAGTAGCTTATGATGAAGCTACAGCATGGGCAGATTCAGATCAAAAAAATCTTTCTATCACAAGTGGTTGTCATGTGAAAGGCTTGGTAATCACAACAGCCGGTAAAGGAGCTTTCGGTGCAATCAGGTTTTGTTCCACTACTTATTCAAGTATTGAAAATTGTGGGATATATAATACAAATGTTGGAATTGTAATAGACGATGGGCTTTTTGTTAAAGTCTCTGATATTCATATGGCAGTGGTTACTGCAGGAATTATTGCCGGACCTCACAATAATTCAGTTGCTTTTAACCAAATCTATATTAATAGCTATAACAAAAAACCATTTGGTGATCTCAAAATAGCAATTCCATCTTATGCAAAATTTAATAGTTATGAAGGTTTTAACCAAAAATTAGCGTACAGTGATTCCAAGCAGGCAACTGCCATGCTTTTAATTGGATGCCTGAATACATCTGTAAACAGCATTACCTTCGAAGGCTGGGATTTAGGCCTGGTAATTAAAGACTCAGAAGCTGATCTTTCTTCGTTATATTTTGAAGGGATTACTGATACGTGTATTCCAATGACTCATTGTCAGGTAGTTACAGGTAATATTTTTGCAACATCAGTAGAAAGTTTGTTTGGAGTGAATGAAGCAGTGCATTTAACCTCATTTTTTACACAAAGCCGTTACGCGTCTTTTAAAAGTTTATTTAAAGGGTACAATCCAGAAAAAGATCCTGTTCCAAAATATAGCAAACTACTAACCCGGGATAGCTTTTTAACCAGTGATGATGTCAATCCTGATTTTTTAAAACAGGGCAAAAAAGATGCTCCAAAAGTTGAGACAAGTCCCAATAGCGCGAAAGCAGTTGGTAAAACATATTCACAAGAGGAAGTTCAGGCAATATTATTAGAGCTTAGAGATTTAAAAGCAAAATTAAAGGCTGCCAACATATTAAATTAGCAATAAGTCATAATATATATAGTTAAAGTATAGAGTTTAGAAAATGATATAACATCTTAATAAGAATATTGCATTGTAGTATTAGTTTATTTTTTTTGTAGGTTATGTTGTATAATCTGTTACTTTTAACATTATTTGTAATAAAATATATTTAAAATTCATGAAGATTGGGGTATTAGGAGCTGGAATATCTGGTTTAAGTTTTGCAAAACTTGCGGGAAATAATTTTGAAGTTGAGCTATTAGAAAGAAATAATATTCATGGTGGTATTGCCAGAACAAAAAGTATAGAAGGTATTACTTATCATACAATTGGAGGTCATTGTTTTAATACAAAGTACAAGGAAGTATTGGATTTTGTATTTGACAATGTTCTTACAAAAGATAAATGGCATGTTATACAACGTAACGCTGTTATAAAACTGAAAGGACAGGAAGTTTCGTATCCAATAGAATATTCAATAAAACAAATATTTGAGTTTGATCCTGAGTTAGCGATAAATATTACAAAAGATTTCCTTGCTGCCAATGACATAGGTGCCTATTTAAATTTGGAAGATTGGTTCCGGAAGAAATTCGGTGACACCTTGGCAGAACAGTATTTTATTCCTTACAATAATAAAATATGGAATAAACATCCTTCTGAAATGAGTCCGGCATGGGTAGAAGGAAAATTGCCAATACCTGATAAAACTTCTTTTTTTAAAGGTTTAATTAGCAATGCAACAGATACTATGCCTCATTCGAGTTTTTTTTACCCGGATAGTAATGACCAGAATACGTTTATAGATAAGCTGGCGGAAGGGCTTGATATTAAGTATAATTATAATGTAGAAAAAATAGCTTTTGATCCTCAAACAAACAAATGGTTAATTAATAATGACAGAGAGTACGACCTTATCGTAAGTACTCTTCCATTAAATATTTTGCCAGGCTTAATTTCAGATGCTGAGAATAGCATAATTGAAGAAGCTAAAAAATTAAGATATAATAAGGTTACAACAATGCTCTGGGAAACAGAAGAAACTGATTGTACATGGACTTATATCCCGGAATCAGATAATTTTTTTCATCGCTACATTCATATTGGTAACTTTTTTAAACCAAAAAGGAATTACACGATTACGGAAGTAGTTGGTGAAAAAACCTATGAACAAATGGTTGAAAATGGTAAAAAAGATCCATTTCTTCTGCGTCCGGTTGATTTCAATGTATCAGATCATGCCTATGTTGTTTTTGATGAAAATTATGAACAGTCTACATCAAAAATTAAACAATATTTAAATAAAGAAGGAATATTTACGCTTGGTAGATTTGGAGAATGGCAGTATTACAATATGGATGTATGTATCCATAGTAGTATCAAATTATTTGAAGAAATAAAAGCTTCTTATTCAGTTGTTTAATTTAAAATGTTGATTGATAAGACGAATTATGAAATTGAAAAAAATCATATCTGACCGAAAATCTGAACAATGGCCGAGCTGGCAAATAGTTTATGAATGGGAAGATATATTTTCTAATAGTTTAAACATTCCAATTTCAGACCCTGATAAAGCGGAAGTTTTTATTTTTAAAGTATTTAGAAGGTTGAGAATGTTAAAATTGATTCAATGGCTGGATTTTAAAAGAAATTTGCCGGCCCAATCAATTTATTTTGTAATGTATACAGGCAAGTCCTTTATATATCCGCAAATAAAAAGTACGATTCCTGCCATTATTGATTTTTATCTTCGCAGGGAAGATCTGGAAGAATTTTATATAGCTTATCAAAATTGTGAGTGTGTTCTTATATCCAGTAAGGAGGCTTTTCAGTTCTTAAAAGATAATGGTTGCCCTTTAAAAATTTACCATTTTCCATTAAGCATTTCTGATAAATATAAATTAACTGAGCAGAGTAGTTTTAAAAAAACCATAGATGTTTTATTCGCAGGAAGAAGAAACCCTGTTTTGTGGGATTACGTCAAAAGGTATGCTTTACTAAACCCTGATTTTGAGTATGTTTATCAGGTTAATATAGATGGGAAACTTACGTACGAATCAAATAAAAAAGGAGTTATTGGAGATTACCAAAGTAGAGAGGAGTATATAAGTCTTATAAAATCAGCGAAAATTAGTTTTTATGCTACGCCTGGAATGGATGGTAATGAAGATAAGACCGGTGGTTTCAATCAGGTTACTCCTCGTTTTTTAGAGTTAATGTCTGCCGGATGTTTATTAATTGGCCGCTACCCGGCTAATCCGGATACTGATTTTTATGAATTAAATGAGTATTGTCCCTTTGTAGATAGTTATCAGGAATTCGAAACGCTTCTTAATCAATATCTGGTTATGGAGTCATATCCCAAAGAGAAATATATTAAATATTTAAATAAACATTATAGTTCGGTTAGAGCAAATCAATTGGCTGAGATGTTCCGCTAAGAACGGAATAAAATTCTCTTGCAACAATGTATTGATATTAAGAGTATGTTAGGTTACAGATATTCAGGAATCGTACAATTTTGTAGCGAGTAGGCAAACTTCAAAGACATGAATAATCAGATTATTCAACTGAGGGCAAAGATCTCTGCAATTGACAATAGAAGGTAGTTTCGCCTTATTTAATCGCTCCGGTGACCCGGTTAGAAAGAGAAGAGTTAGAACTTAGACAAGAAGTGAATGCTTTATCGTACTCCATATTATTTGCCTGGGAATCCTTTTGTGGAATAAAGAAACTTTTATAAATGGTCAGACTGACAGATCATTTACTGCGGCTCCTGCCGCCCGGTTTAATAAATATAAGAGCAATGGTTTTTTTGGAAGAATCATTCTCACTAGTGATAACTAAATAGAAAAACAAAGTTCGGAAAGAATGCCCATTTTTTATCGATAGTCAAAGTGACCGCTACGCAGCGTTAAGTTTTCTATTCTAATTTTTGCAGAGTTTGGAATAAACGTCCGCTAAAAAGCTAGTGCAGACCCGTCCAATGAGCATAAATACAACCATAAGTTAGTAGTCCATGGTGTCTGCCGGAGACATATATAGATGATGGTGTAACATTAATAATCCTGCGTTATTGTGTTTAATACCACATATTGATACTACAATGACCGTCTTGAAAAGTTTATGTAGATAAGTACAGTGATATCTCTATAAGGTATTCTGTCCGAAATTAAATAAATGGTTTGTTCCAATATCCAGGTATCGTACAGTAGAAACTGCGCCGGTAGAACCGAAGTATGGCTCGTATCATTACTTCCCGGGGAATTGTCAAGGATAACGGATGCACTACATTTTCTCCGGTTGCATCTATGTGTTTGGCTATAATACAGATGATGCAAAAGGAATAAATGCCGTAATCAAAACTTAATTAATCAACGCACATTTAAAGTCTCGTTTTTATGAATACTAAAAACAACTCCTTAAAACTAATTTATGTACTCCACGAATATGGCTACCCTGATCACTATGCAGGTTTAGATTATTATTGTAAGCAGCATAATATAAGGCTTAAGTTCAGGGAATTCAACCTCATAACACAATTTGGTGTAGCAGTAAAAAACCTTAACCGGGTCAAATTTAGAAAGGCAACTGTTAATCTGATCTTTTTAATAAAGCTGTTTTTTCAGAAAAAACAAAATATTGTTTTAGGTATTGCCCCGTATGACTTTAATATGATCATTTTTTCATGGTTAGCGCGTAGTCATAATATACATTATCATACTTCATGGCCTTATTGGGACAAGGTAAAATATCCAAAACGCAAGTTCATAGCTATATTTGATAATGCTATATTTTCTGCGTGGAAAAAGTTTTTAGAAGAACGATGCATCGGAATATTTTGTGTATCTGAATTTACATCTGCGGGAATTACTAAAAACTATAAAATTACCTGCCCGATTACTGTTGTTTACCATTCTATTGATGAAAAAGTTTTTTTTCCTAAGGTCAATGTTACAGTTGGTAAACCGTTGAGAATACTATTTGTAGGCCGCCTGGTAGAGAATAAAGGCATTCGTTTAATCTTGAATTTATTGGATCGTTTTAAAAAAGATACCCTAAGTATAGGCATAGCCGGTGGGGGCGAACTAGAGCCTCTAGTACAGGAATATGAGCAAAAGCATCCGAATTTACATTTTTATGGAAAAATACAAAGATCTGATCTGGGGAAAATTTATCGGGACTATGATGTATTTTTATCACCTTCAATGAAAGGGAGTGGTCTTGGCGACTGGGAAGAATTATTTGGGATTACATTAATCGAAGCTCTTGCTTGTGGGCTGCTTACTGTGGCTTCAGATCATGTAGGCCCATCTGAAATTTTAAAAGATGAATTAGGATATTTAATAAATGACAATCGTTTAAAGAAAGAAATAATAACAACAATTGATTCATTAATAGAAATGCAGCCTCATGTCATTAAAGAGAAAAAAAATCGGGGAATTAAAAATGTAAGTAAATATTTTATACCACAAATAGCTGTTCTCTGGGGATCGGGTCTTGCGATAAATAGCAAATAATTTAAATTATCTTGCGCAACGAAATAATTTAAATCTGAAATGAGTGAACGGTTAGCTATTATTATTCCGGCATATAAAAGTTTGTATTTGAAAGATACTCTTCAATCCTTTGTTGATCAAACTAATAAATCCTTTGTTTTATATATTGGAGACGATGCCAGTCCTAATGATCTTTTTAGTATTATTAATGAGTTCCAAGGAAAGTTAAATATTGTTTACAAGCGGTTTGATGAAAATTTAGGAGGGCAAAACCTGGTTGCGCATTGGAACAGATGTATTAAAATGTGCCAGGAGGAAGAATGGATTTGGTTATTCTCGGACGATGATCTTCTTACACCTGACTGCGTAGAGTCCTTCTATTCTCAGCTGGAATTATTTCCAAATGAGGATGTATTTCATTTTGAAGTAGATATAATTGATGGGTACAATCAAATAATGCCTAATAATTATGATATTTTCCCGGATAAATTACCTTCGAATGAGTACTTTAAAAGGAGAATGAAAATGGAAATAAAAAGTTTTGTTGTCGAATATATCGTCAGGAAAACAATTTTTTACGGCCTAGGTGAATTTGAGTATTTCGACTTGGCCTGGGGTGCTGATGACGTAGCATGGATTAAATTTTCACAAAATCAGGGTATAAAATCCATAAGAGGTGCAAAAGTAAACTGGCGCCTGAGTGACTCTAATATCTCTTCAATTGAGGAAAATCCAGGCATTGTTTTGAGGAAATTGGATGCTAATATTGCCTATCTTCTGTGGGTTGATAATTTTTTTAAAATTAAACGTATCGAAGACTTAACATCTGAAAGTGATAAATTTCGATTTGTTTTTGCGATTATCCAAAGAGCAAGTTTATTTAATATAAAGCAGAAGGTACAAATAGCCTTCCAAACACTGGATAAATTATCCTACAATAACAAGTATAAAATAATTCTGGGAGTAATAATTAAGGACTGTATTAGGCTAACAAAGCAGGTAGTCAATGTTAAATAATAAAATAGCTATATACGTTATTGTTTTCCCTTATCAATAATCTTATAGAGCAAAGTGTTATGAATTAAAGATCCTGTGTAAACGTAAAAATGCTGTATTTCCATAATACAGTATATTCCAGAACTACCTGTTAATATTCTGGAAAAAGTGGTATAATCCTATTACCAAACTAATTTGACGAGGAGTCAATTAGGTGATAATTTTCTTAATAACCAGCTTATTTGTCTTCCGGTAACTTCGCTCTTAATTATAATATTCCATTTTATACTTGAGTCTGAATTACTTAGAACTGTGATTTTTTATTCAAATAAATATACATTTTTTTCGTAAAAAATTCATATTAAGTAACTATTGGAAACATTTTACACTGGATTCTCAAATTCAAGAATTATTATATTTTTTAGATTGAATTATTAATTTAAGCTATCTTTGTTATAGAAAGTCATCTATTTTGATTTTTAAGTATGCCCTGTTTTATCTAAGTTAAATTATACTCTTCGATTATTGGAAGTTTTGAACATTAAATTAAATTCAGATTAAATATGACTTATTTACACCTTATAAAATAAGACATTTTAATGGAATTTTAATATCTGGGCTGATATCGTTAAACTTTGTAAAATACAATTTTAATTTACTCATTGTAAACTTTTTATTGAGTAGATTTTACTAGTAGTATCTTTAAAGGTGTTGCAGCAAAATAATAGAATTGGAATTTTATCACATCAGTAGTAAATAAGTACCTGGTTTTTTAAAGATGCGCTTACAGTTAGTTTTAATGTGACGACAAAAGTGACTTATTTAATAAAGCAATCTTATTCTTTTTAAAGCAAGCAAAAAATTCTGTTTTATATATATCTCCCTATAACTTATCGAACAATTTTTAAAATGTACGTTAACTATTTGTACCGCATCTCAGATGCTGGTAATCCTAAACTTAAATTAAATATTGCTACTAAAATGAATTGTCTTGACAATTTTATAGCAGAATTTAAAGAGAATATTTACGTTTTTGCAGATAATTGTAGTGAATCAACAATTGAAGCAATAAAATCCCGTGGTATTAATCCAATAATTACTTCTTTGGGGAACTCTGGTTCCTGGCGGTACATAGTGCAATACGCCATTGATAATTTTGATGAAGATAGTGCTGTATATTTAATGGAGGATGATTATTTGCATCTTCCCGGTGCACTGACTGCGTTAAAAGAAGGATTGGAAATTGCCGATTATATATCCCTATACGATCATCCGGATAAATATCTCAATTACGGAGAAAATGGACCTAATCCCTATGTTTCACATGGTGGTGAACTGACCAGAGTGCTGCGAACAAAAAATATGCATTGGAAATATACCAATTCAACTACAATGTCATTTGCTGCAAAAATAAAGACATTAAAAGAAGACAAGGAGATATGGTGGCATTTTACAGAAACAAAACTACCGCTTGATTTTTTTGCTTTTCAGGCACTTACGCACCAAAAACCATTGTTTTCAAAAGGATTTTATAGAAAATCACTTGAATTACTATTGTTGAGGCAAAAAGTAAAGGCAAAACGGATCGTTTTAAGTTCGATACCCGGCATGGCCACACATGCGGAACTTGCATGGTTGACACCACTTACACTTTTATATCCTAAACAATCTTGGGAGGACATATAAATTATTCTATTAGAATGCTATTACTCAATATTTCTAAAAGATTAGTTATAGAAACAACTAATGGTTAAGTGCTTCTTTAAAAGCATTAACTACCACTTTATTAAGTTGTCCTATGTATTTTATTGATTCAGTTTTAAATTTTTCTGTTGTTTCTTTATTTCTAAAAATATAATTTACTTTTTCCAGGTATTCTTCAGGAGTTGCAGCACACAGAATCGGAGCATTTTCCGAATCCAGGATTCCTATTTTGCTATGTGGATGACTAATTAATACTTTACCATATGACATGGCTTCGAAAGTTTTAATCTTGAGTCCTGTACCGTTAAACGTAGGATTAATAACGACATCACCCAGTGAATAAAAATCACTAAGATTTTCTACATTACCATAATATTCTATTGCTGGGTGGACAAAGTCATTTTTGAGAACGTCGCAAATTCTCCCGCCAATTAAAAGTACTAATCTGGGGTTATTTTTTATTAATACTGGAAATGCATTTTTTATAAACCAGGTTGCTGATTCTATATTATAATCATTCGATCCTGCCAGATATAATAAAGTATTATTTCCAACATACGGAGTATCCGTAATTGGAAAGTGATTATAACATGTAATAACTTTTTTTGAAGTTAGACTTTTAAAAAAAATAGCTTCTTGCTCTTGAATTGCTAAAATAGAATTAGACCTGTTTAACGCTTTTGCCTCTTGATTTGAAGTTAATGAAAACCACTTACTTCCCGTTAATTGATATTTATTTGTAAATACATCGTGAGTAAAAAGCACTTTATTAGAATTTGGAAAGTTTTCAAAACTCTTTGAAAAAAAAACATAGTTAACAATAACAGATTCAAAATCATATGATGAATTTACTGTTTTAAGATAAGTATCGAATCCTAATGGAAATAAATCATCTATTTTATAGTATCCTGTAAGTTTAAATCTTAAATATTCAAAAAAGGAATCTTTTAAACGAGTAATCAAACCTTTTTTAAAAACTAATAATTTGTCTCCCCAGTAGTTACTTGTTAATTCCTCTTCCTCATTTTTTAATTTATAGGGAGCAATCCATAGAAAGAAAACATCATATCCTAATTTTTTGAGCAGTTCAGCATAAGATAATATGCATGCTCTATTACCTGCAACAGGAGGATGCGTGGGAGTATCTGATAAAATTAATATTTTCCTATTAGTGTCTGACAAAGTTGTATATTGGTTTGGTTACAAATGCTGTGCGGCATTAAAATACATATTTATTTCCGTACTAAATTACGGTACAAAAATTTTAGTATTGGTTTTGGCAGTAGTCTTATTGGAAAACGTGTAGATACAAAGCGGATCATATCTGTAGTATGGAAAAAATGTTTATTCTTTGCTTGCTGAGCAAAATTTAATTCATGCTTTGCGTAAGGAAGCCCATGACGCCTACCTATCATATCATTTCCCACTTGAAAATATAAAAGGACCTGCTCGGTGTTTGCTATCTTATATCCTGCCTTAATTAATTTAAGCCATAAAAAATAATCTTCAAAAAATAACATTCGCTCATATCCTCCTACATTCTCAACGGCACTCTTACGAAACATAACGCTTGGGTGACTTAATGGATTTCTTTTTTTTGCAAAGATTTTAACTTCCTGATAGGAAAGCGGTACTTTTTTTATTCTTTTTAAATCACCCGGAGTGTCAATAAATTCTTCAATATATCCGCCTGTTACAGAAATATCTTTATGTTTATTTATAAAATCTATCTGTATTTCAAATCTATTTTCAATACAGATATCATCCGAATCCATTCTTGCTATCCATTCATAAGAACATTGCTTTAATCCTTCATTTAGTGCATCGCCTAATCCCTGATTTGTTAATAGAGGGACAATTGTGAACATTCCTCTATACAAATTATCATAACGTTCAATTACTGCATTTAAATCAGCAGTTAAAATGCCATCTTTAACTAGAACAATTTGCGATGGAATTTTTGTTTGATTAACAATTGATGCCAGCGCTCTGTCAAGATGATGCGGATTTTCCTTATTATATACCGAAATCAGTACTGAGAAATGCATAGCGTTGAAGGTATATGTTAGTCAGTTTATTCTTAATAACGACAGGGTCAAAGTTATCTAAAATGCTTTCCAGTGCATTTTCTAAGTTATACGGTTCTTGATCAGCAATTATCTTGTGCACCTGCTCTGTAAATTCTTCATAATGCTTGAATTGAAATGTATGGACTAATGGATTGTTCAAGGGAAGATGGTCAAGTATATGCACCCGTTCCGATACCAGGATAGGGGTTCCATGTGATAGTGATTCCAGAGCAACGTATGAAAATGCTTCATATCTGGAAGGAATAACTGTTAGCGATGCTTTATAATAAAGCTCTGATAACTGTTCTTCTGATATTCCTTCATAATAGGTAAATCCTGGTTGTTGAGCTCCTTTGGTAACACAATAAATATTATATTGTTTTGGATTAAGTTTGTTTAAATGATCAACTCCTTTATTATCATCAGATCTGCCAACAAACAGGATCATTCTATTTTCTTTCTTAGCTGATTTTTGACTCATAATTTCTTTTATATCACGGTTATAATTTAACCAATTAGGCATTGTAATAACCTTGTTATGAAATCGTGAAAAGAAAGAATTATCCTCTTTATTTATAGATATAATTGTATTGATTTTTTTAAGTAATGGTTTTAATAGTATATAAAAAAAAGTTTTACCTAATAATGGATTATCTAATGAATAGAAAGGGTGGAAATGTGGTGTATATATAATCGTTTTCTTTAAAATGGAGCATATTAATATTGTCTGAAATACAATTAGAGAAGCAAATCCATGTACATGAACAATATTACACTCAGATGCAGTAATTTTTTTTTTCAGATCAGAAAAGGAAAAATATACTTTATCAATCTTTTTTAATATCTTATGATTAACATTTCCTTTGTGAAGAATATTAATTTTAATATCACTACTATCCTTAAATAATTCCTGAATATTATAACAGTGTCGTTCAATACCTCCAATTGGAGAGGGGACATTTTCTGAAACGATGAGTACTTTTAGCATATACTATTATAGTGGTGTTCAATTTAAATCCTAAATCTATTATAATTTAAGACCTTGTTAAATAGCTTAGTTTCAATTTACAGTTCAATTATTTTAATTAAATCGTATTGACTTACTTAATCTGGTACATTGGAAATAAATTTCTTTAAAATTTTAATAGAAGAATTAAAACTATATTTTCTTTCAAAATATTCCCTGGAAGTTGGGTTAAATTTGTGAGTACCACTATACCTAAAACTATTGATATAATTTATATATTCTGATGACAAATTGAATTCTCCACCGACCAAAGATTTATCTATATCGTATCCTTCAAAGGCTTCGGTCGAAGCTACTATTGTTTTACCATACATAAGTGCTTCAGCTGTTTTTGTTTTCATTCCTGATCCTGAAAAAATAGGGGCTATTACTATATCAGCATGATAATAATAAGGTGCCATATCCGAACATGCCCCAATTACATTTATATTACTGCTATTCCACTGCTCTTTTAGTTCTTCAAAACCTTTACCGATAATAGTTAAGCGTGCGTTATTTACGTAAGGCATCACTTCCTTAATAAACCAGGATAGACCTTGTTCGTTCGGATAAAAGCGTGATCCAACAAAGAGTAATGATAATGGTTTGTCAGGGGATACTGGTTCTAGTAGATCTTTATTGAATTTATCCTGAAGCGAAGTTGGTAGAATTAAATCAGCAGATCTATGATATTTTTTTTTGATATTATTAGAATCTCGTGAATTTAAAGAAATAATACTATCTGAATATTCAATAGCAAGTTTTTCATTCTTATAAATTGACCAAAGGCCAATACCATGCCAATATCTTTTTGTAACGCTTAAGAAATTAAGAAAAAACAGATATTCTATGTTATGAAAGAATACAATAACATGTATGTGAGGAAATTGTGTTTTTATAGCTTTTGAAAGTCGACCTAACATAGAACTATCAATGAATACATATTTGATATCAGTTGAATCTGCTAATATCTTCAGTATTTTAATTTCATGATCAGCACTAAGCTCCATTAGATAGCCCGTTATAAACGCTTTCAATGTCTTAATTCCACCTGAAACTTTGGATGGAAGCAAATAGGTACTCAAGTTATTATGCCCAAGTACATCTTTACAAATGGTTAAGTTGCGGTTTGTAATTACACCACCTCCAAAATATGCATTATATTCTTGTGCAATGAATAGTATCATGAATTAATATCTAGGAATTGAATCATGGAATATTGTATAGAATGGTATGAATAAGTCCCAGTAATAGTTTAATACCATGTACAATTTTGCAAGTCCGTAAAAGGCTACAATAATATAAATAATTATTCGCTGCCATTTGGTTTCGCCTAAGAAAATAAACATAGGTATAACCAAGACTTCAAAAAAGTCAAAATAAGAGGCTCCTCTTTTTAACACTTGTACTAAGGAGCCCAATATGAAATAGAAAACCGCCCCAAATACGATCAAATTGAAAAATACATTGAAGTGTTCGTACTTTTCAGCTAGTTGTTTTCTAAAATAAACCAAGGGAACCAAAACCACTATTTTTCTTATCAAACCTGTTATGAATGATACTTTTGGATCTACATTCGATCCTCCTGTTGTATCTCCTCCCTGAGCAGCAATTTGTGAATATACTTCAAGCTTATCTTGTGCATCACCTGTTAAACCAGGAATTTTAGTAAGCCATTCAAATGAATTGAGTGAAACTAAAACATATCCGATAATAGCGGATGAAATCAAAACGAAAAATGCAGTAGACGTTTTTAAATTTACAAATGCTATTGGATAGGCAATAAGAAATACAATACTAGAGTTATGAATCAACGTGGCTATGAACACACATATAAGGAAAGGAACTAGTTTTTTTTCAAGTATGTATTTGCCACTAAAAAGAGTTATAGAAAGCGCAAGCGATTGCCTGATTGGGAAAATATCACCAATATAATAGCAGTAAAAAATTAGTAAAGAAATTAAAAAATATTCACCATATCTACTTTGTTTTAAAGCGTATCCTTTTATAGATATAGTTAGAAATGCAAAAATAGCCAGAAAGAGAGAGTAATCGGTTGAAATAGATTTTGAAATATAGGCTATTAATCCATAACCGTATTCAAAAGCACCACTAGTAAATTCCGTATAAGTATTTGAACGAGTAAAGAAAATAAGATAACTAAACCAGTCCGTTCCCGTTCTCCAACGGATTGCACCTAGAACAATTAACACAAAAATAAATAACCAAAAGACTACGTTACGAAATATAGAAGGGATATCGGACAGATCGAGAAATCCAGCGATAAATAATAAGAAAAAAATAGTAAAATAAAGCACTTATTTTTATATTTTAAATATCCAGCCTAATTACCTGAATGATCTGTGTAAACGTACTAGGTCTAGTGTAGTAAATGTATTTATCAAGCACATTGATTAATACATTTACTTATTTTTTTGCGCTCTTAAAACTCCTCTTCTAAAAAATGGAGGAGCGAAATCTATATAGTGAAATAGCATGTAACCATTA
>Ga0247734_1001749_pt1 | contig 15886 bp, 20 predicted proteins | sample UWRJL103311B2_FD_180933 | JGI IMG/M metagenome (GOLD analysis project Ga0247734, IMG submission 180933) | Plant litter microbial communities from Arlington Agricultural Research Station in Wisconsin, United States - UWRJ-L103-311B-2 | ecosystem: Environmental > Terrestrial > Plant litter >... | reverse complement strand
CTCTACAACCACCCTGCAAGTCTACAAAATCCCCTGCAAGTCTACAAAATCTCCGCCAAGTCTCAGTCTACAAGCTCCCTCCAAGTCTACAACGCATCCTGGTCTACAAAATCCCCTACAAGTCTACAAAATCCCCTGCAAGTCTACAAAATCTCCTCCAAGTCTCAGTCTACAAGCTCCCTCCAAGTCTACAACGCATCCTGGTCTACAAAATCCCCTGCAAGTCTACAAAATCCCCTGCAAGTCTACAAAATCTCCTCCAAGTCTCAGTCTACAAGCTTCCTCCAAGTCTCAAGCTCCCTCCACGTCTACAAAATCCCCTGCAAGTCTACAAAATCTCCTCCAAGTCTCAGTCTACAAGCTCCCTCCAAGTCTACAAGCTCCCTCCAAGTCTACAAGCTCCCTGCAAGTCTACAAAATCTCCTCCAAGTCTCAGTCTACAAGCTCCCTCCAAGTCTACAACGCATCCTGGTCTACAAAATCCCCTGCAAGTCTACAAAATCCCCTCCAAGTCTACAAAATCTCCTCCAAGTCTCAGTCTACAAGCTCCCTCCAAGTCTACAAGCTATGTCCAAGTCTACAAGCTCCCTTCAAGTCTCAAGCTCCCTCCAAGTCTCAAGCTCCCTCCCTCCTCCAAGTCTACAAGCTCCTTCCAAGTCTACAATTATCCTATTACCTTATCACTGAAGTTGTAGCGATCTTAATTGTTCACTACTACCCCTCCTTAACCCAAAGTTCGGAGAATATAGCTGCTCTTCCCTTTAAGCACCCGGAATATGACACAGGTGGAAAACCCCGTGCCAGTTTACAGGTTACAGGCTACTGGTTCTGTGCCAGTAGCTGCCCCAGTAGCCGTGCCGGTGTTGAGCGTGGCTATTTTGAGCACGCGAGTGCTCGAGCCTTGACCTCTACGTCCGAGCCGGGCGAGTGTATGCAATTGTAGGCAATTTAGGCACTTCCGGGAGCTCAGAAATGGTAGAATTCATGCTTTTTCCAATAAATTCAAATCTGAATACTATGCAAGAGCATTGAAAGAAATACAGTTACCAAGCAGTTGACCCAAGACCTGGCACCCGGGCCCACATTACTGGATGCTTGAAGCGTCTCAAAGCGCTGAGCATCATCCAGTCCTTTGAAGCATTCAATTATATTCGAGGAATATATAATAGACTTGAATCTTTCATCTAAAGCCCTCCAGACGTACCTTAGTATCCCAGAATTGTCCAAGCACTTACCCAGTCCAAACGCAGAGGTCGAGGCTCAAACACTCCGCTCCAAATGGCCACGCTGGCGGCTGGCCTTGAGGCATACATCGTCAACTGGCACAGCTACTGGCACAGAACCAGAACTTGTAAACTGGCACGGGGTTTGCCACCTGTGTGAGTGTGGTGTACTTTACCAACGATCGAAGAATGACTCAAGCACGATTAAGAAGGGGTCAACGGATATGAGTGGTCAATACTTACCTCCAAGTCCTCGTATCGACGATTGGGTTGTCACTCATCGTTATCTTGTTCTAAACTGTGGTAGGCGCCGCTTCGTCTGCAGTCCTTAAGGGCGTTCACTGTTCTCGTATTCATGTTCACCTTAGCCTCAGGTATTGGTTGAGCGACCGCTATTTCCTGCGTCAGGTCTGGAGTCGAAGGCATCTGCCTAGCAGACATCTGAGGTTTCAGGTGGATGCGATTGTTGGTATGCTTGCCGGCTTTGTTGCTGGTGTAAAGCTACAGCTTCGAACGCGACCATACGTTCGCGCTCGCGCTGTCGCCTTGCTTGCTGCGCTATATTCATCGAGGCCTTTTGTCCTGGATGCAGATGCTTTACCGAGGTTTGCTTTTATGTGAGTGCTAGTTGTAAAGGGTGGGGGGATGCGAGGTGGTCGTAGACCTGGGGATTGAGGTCTGGAGAAGAGATTAGCACTGTAACCTGACAAACTGGGGCACAAAGAATTGACTCACGACATAGCGAGCGTGAATTGTAATTTAGCGTATATTAAGCGAGTAAGTTTGGCGAGAGGTTTCTTATTTTTGAACTGAGAGTTGATGGCGAAGCTAAGCTACTCGTAGCTTCTTACATGACTGTGACTCATACCACATGGATTTGTCTTTAAGCCTCAATAGGCTCGTTGCGAGCTCGAACAGCAATAGGAATTTTTGTCCGGATGAGTGACCTAGCTAAAGCTTAGGTTATTGTAGATATATTGTAGATGTAGATGTAGATGTCAATGGAGCAGCTTTTCATACTCATTCTGCTACAGTATTTATGGCTTTACCGTCTTATTCAATGCATTCCTACTGCCCTGTAGAGTAGGCGCTCTGCTGGTAGCAACAGCCATAGTTAGAACAGCAATTTCAGACACGTTACGGGGGCTGGGGCAATTAAAATGGACATATATGTATCATGCGTGTTCCCCGTTCATATCCGTCTGCTTACGAATACCTGGAAATAACTTGTTCGTGTTAGGTGGCGACTCTTTTCGGTAACCCACTAGACCCCGCTTCCACTCAGCATTCTCTCTGCTCCCCCGTGTCCTCTTGAGCATGATCTGAAGCCAGTGTGCGGTGTGTTCATTTTGTTACCATACGATATGGCTGACCACCGCTTCTACTGGGCTACAACGCTGTACACAACCAGATACCATAACAATGTCGACCTGCACTGCCCACCATCTTCTGCTCCGACCTCCTCTTCATGCTGGCATATCCCCCAATGTATAGGTAGTATTGTTGCGGAAGTAGTTTACTTGATGTTCTTATTTTTCGCTATACGTGTCGCCTGTTCCCTTCGCTTATCTCATGCATTTAGTACAATGCTTTCAAGTTGAAACCATAGAGAATTTTGTCTATTCCCATTTTCTGTTCATGTTAGCTGTTAGCAGACATTATGTTTATTGGTCTATTCGACTAAGGCCTATTGATTTTTTTGGCCTAAAACCAATCAAAATAGAGCTCGTTGTCGCCGACAACGACTACGACGACAACGGTGTGGCCGTTGCCATCAGCAATGTGGATGCGGTGCCGAAGGGTGCTGCGAAACGCGGACCGATAACCTAAGCATTGGACATTAAGTGAAAGATATTATATACAAACGTCTGTAGAGCTACTAATTAGCTTATACAACATACAATACAGGAAAGTTAGCGAAAGATACGAAGCACATTACAGTGCTATTTAACGGGGAGCCGTAGGGAGATCCATATGCGATCTCCCTACTAATTAAAAGGGTTGTGTGGGAACCATAGGTGTAAGCTGCGACCCGGCCAGACTCCTGAAGAACCCCCGGATCTCATTGTTCGCGTTTTTTTAGCAATACTGTCAGCATCGTCAACAAAATTTGGATTTCGGCAAGATCGAGTATGAGCCGTTACATGACGAAAATCTTCGTGAAATCTATCGTTCTAGTAGAGGTTTTAAAGGCCTTTTCTTCGTCAATTATTAGTCGGAAATCCATTTCGGGCATCATGGCGGGTCAAAAATTTTCATGAGTCACTTCTGTCCTAGTCTTCAGGGCTTGCTCAGTTGTTCTTAGCCATTTGAAGAGAGCTCAGGATATGCGCATTATTCATGGTGCTATACAGTGATCCACGGCTGTGTTGAATGCCGAAACAAAGTTGAACCTCGGAATGCATCAAAATGAGCTATTTTACCAAATTTAAGTCGACAGAACGTCCCCGCGTAAGTCTCGAGTAGGCCTGCATAAATTCCGGGGCTGTAATAGAAGGAGGTAGAGGGTATACTATGCAATTAGCTCACAGAGTTCTGATCAACGAAATCAATCCTTTGAACGGTCGTCACACGGGCGCTGAACGCTCGATTTGGACGCGGTGTACCCAAGCGCACACAAATGTCCCAGGCTTTCATCTTTCCACCACATCGACCATAAATCTGCTCTCTCTTGCTACTATCATGTACCAGGTGTTTTTGGCACTGAAATATCCAAGCAGAAAACCGCGCACAGCTGGGAGTACCTGCACCAACGGACGCGTTCAGTTTGGACATCAGGTGATGTGACACTCCCCTGAACGCCAAATTTGACTTTGGTGCATCGATCTCCTCCCACAGCTATTGTGCTTATATTTAAATGCCTGAAATTTGTGTGATGTACCGCCCACTTAAACTAGCAAACCACACTTAAACTAGCAAACCATCGTCCGTTCAACACCAAATATTGTGCAAAACCATGAACGGAGGATATTGTACTTGCCATTCTTCTCAGATGTCTTTCGGATGGCTCCCAGTGCACGAGAAACCCCAATTTACATACATTGAGTGAAAGTCCGAGGGCAAAATACTGCAAAATGCAGTGAGGAATGCCCAACGTTCAAAGGACATCGAGTGTTCAACGGAGGCGTGGATCACTGTACAAGCCTGTAAAGGATCAGAACTGGGAACAGAGGTGGTTAGTAGGTTAGCGTCGTTTCGTCAGTAGGTTAGCATCAGTATCAGTATTGTTAGTAGGTTAGCATGATTGTCATCAGTAAGTCAGTATTGGTTTTGCCAATACAACAGAGACTTGCCTAATAGATAGCTCCGCTATCCAAACACGAGATCCCATGAGTAGATACCGCTCAGTCGTAGCGCGATAATGTGCCAAAAGGCCAGGTGGGTTCTTGCGTTCTGTTGTGTCCTAGTCAGAATGTCTGATGTGCGCGTGAAAAAGAGCTAGCTAGCAAGATGAGACAAACGAGACAAGGGGAAGGTGAGGGCTACCAGTTAAAAGGAACGTCAACGTCGACGCGCCATTTCCCAGCGTGTATCCATAATGACTGAATCGGTTAAGAGCCGCACCGAGTGACTTAGTATGAATCATAGAACATTCTAATGTTCAACACATTGGTTTCAGTGTTGGTGGGAAGCCAGCTTGTAAATGGGCAGAATGTTACTGATTAGTAGTGTTTGGTAGGTAAATTAGGTGCAATAGCACTATGGGGCTGCTTTGTCATCTTAGTGTGCTAAGAATGCATTGAACAGAGAGCCTATCAAATCACATTGTAACCCTCTATTTATGCAAACTTTCAAGGAAATAATGGACATATTAGATAGGTGGATTTAACAGAAGGAGAAAGAGTTCACTATATATCAAATGGTGCGATCACACACAGGACATATATAAGCTATCCATGTAGTATTCTGCACAAACGTGCAAAAGTCAGCTCCAAGAGTAGACATCAGCTCAATATCAGTGCAGCCCCCTGCAGCCTCCATATTTTCAGCTTCACGAACAAACCATCCTGTACCTGTCACAAAGAAAGAGCTAGCAAGCTCATGTAACTGATCATTGTCAGCTCCCAATGCTCCCCGTGCAATTGGTCCAGACGCAATTCTTCTGAGAAGAGAAGCAGCTGCCCACTTGACATTCTCAGAGAAGCCATTCTCTCTCTTTTCTAGTGCTCCAATATTATCAGGGCAGAAAACATCCCGCCACACTTTACACTCTCTGCAATACCTCTGCTCAACTCTAGTACAGCGGTAAAAGGTTTGGCAGCATTGTGGTGGCGACCCTGGCATAGTCTACTATTGAATTAAGCCAATATTGATATTGATTGAGCATTTTCATGCATACCAGAAGCACTTTGCGCTTATGATCATAGTCACAACGCAGGAAATAAGTTCTTGCTCCAATGGGCTTTGCATATGCATCTTCGGCTCGAAGATCTGCCACTGGTGCAATGTCTGATAACAATAGTAGTAACCCCCCTAGAAAGCAATGCATACAAACATACCAGAGACAGATCTGCCAGATATTATATCAAAGTGCTCACGAGCTAAAGCCCGTTCCTGAGTTGAGAAGTATTTCAACATTGGCTTCCTGTTTACACACAGGTCTTGAGTTATGTCATATACTCTTATCAATGGAAGAAGACACACTGTTTTGCACATAGTTTTGATTTTTCTGCTAAGTCGAATTTGTCCCAGGTCCAACGCACACGAAGATAAAACTTTTTTCCATCTCTTCGAATGCTGATGATTCTTGCAATCCACCGATCATCTATACCATTTTGAACAAATATACTGTAATATTGTGAGTTACTCTACTAAACGGTTTAAGCACCACTCACAAGTCATTTTCCTTTGCAGTGAATGATTGTTCGTGTCTTTGAACAGTGTAACTGACCATTTCTGGTAGGACATTGAATTCTTCCAGAGTTGGCACTGGGATAGTAGTGAGTGGATCTGGTCGCATGACGGTACCTCGAAAATCTCAGAGACTAAGCCCTTATATATGTAAACCTCGGTTAACCTGATAAACATCTGAATGCTCGCCTCGCGGAAGGTCAGCACATGACGGAGCTCTTGTTCATATCTGGCCGGCATAAACTTAATTTCCCACGCAAAGGTTCACATTCGTTCAAGGAACTACAAGTAAACTAGATATCAAGCTGTGGCCGGCATTGAAAAAAAGACTGGTTTATAAAATTAGTAAAACCACATTTTGATCCTTCCTAACCAAGTATTGTGCCAGAGGGCATGCAACCGATTTTTGGAGAGCAAAGAACACGTTGCATCAGGCCTTTCATTCTATTAGTAATTGCGGCGGTATCATGCCATTCGTCAAAACAAAAACAAAAAAGAACCAGCATCCCCACACCTTCTGTTTTGATTTGATTTGACGCAATATATAGCCCTGTGCTTGTGAGGTCACTGAGCTCGAATCTGAGGCTCCTGTTGCACGAAATTCAAGGGAGAGAAACTTCTCTGCCTTTAATACTCTTGATATTAATTAGTGGAGCAGCCCCCTCTGAGGGTAAATGATCAGGCTTGACATCTCGTGGGCGTCGGGAACAAGAGGTAACAGAAAGCTAATCTTTGAACATTGGAGCTCTCGCGTGCGCCAGAAATGAAAAGCTTCTTGTCGACATCTTTACGCCTCATGTCAGTTCGGCATGCAACCGGCGGGCGTAATGTTGGTTTAATTTTTGTTCAACTGTGACAGGACTGGTTTGATTTCGTTGAAGAGGCAAATGCAGACAGAACGCAAAATAGCAATTAGTATTCACAATTATCTACCTTCTTGCTCTCGTTCTTGGTGGCTCAATTTCGTTTGGCACCGGCTCTCGTATTCTCTGAAGAATAGGAAGTTCATGATCAGGCCACGAGACACAATCCTTCTCTGGCACTCTTAAGCCCTCGTGCTCCTCGAAGGAGATCGTAATGCTAGCCACAAACGCTTTATAGCGATCCTCAGAAATAATAGCACGCCAGTTGGGATGACGGTCAACAAAATGCTGTCGCATATTGTACTTCCATTCAATGTGACGTTGCTTATAGTTCTCGCAGAGCTTACATAGAACCGGAACATTTGTGCACTTCTTCTTCTTTGAGATCTGCGAGGCTGGTGTGATAAGAAAAGGATAACCCATTGGACATATTGTCTGCGCCTTTGAGCCTTTGATATCCACTCCAGAGCAGACAATGTTTGTACCTCGTGTTGACTGTCCACAGAATCCGCAAGGGTACTAAGTTCAAGCATATCAGATTCAGGCCTACGATTTGATCGTTATAAGACCACATACCATAACAGGAGATTACCCTGAATACATAGCTCGAAGTAAATGACCTCCCATATGGTTCTGCATTTCGCTCTTGTCCATTGTAGTGGGGCATCGTGGGCACGACCGATAGTCGAGCTTTGCTATTGCATTCTTCAAGTTCTGAGGGCCTGCTGGTGCTTGGTCTCGTGCCCCAAACATTGCTGAGTGGTGTATAGATATACCAGTCTGTGCTAATATGCTTGTTAGCATAAGACCATTAAGGAAAAGAAAGAAATATACAATTATAATACACAAAAGGAAAGCATGCATCCTGAGGAGTGAGAACTTTTCCAAACACTGGAAGCCGAGAAAGTAGTTCAGCATGGTTTTCTATTGCCCTACCACGGAGGGTTTCCTCTAAGACAGTCATATTGCTCTCCGAAATCAGCCATGTTGTTGAAAGGAAAGAGGGAAGACGTAGCGACGGAAGCTGCTCTCCAGAAAGAAGTTGTAATCCGTTCTCAACAGTGAGAGGAATTGCCAACTGACCGGGTATAGCAATGATGAGTTCCCTGTCACGAAGAACTGGCGTCGTCTTTGAACCGCTAGGCGAGTCAAACCCGAGTGTTTGACCATCCCATACCCAAGCAATGCTCTCGCTTGACATTACGGGATGAAAGGATAGTGGCTGACCAGCCACCGTGTACTTAGCTGCCGATGCCAGTGACATAAGCTCTGAGAGAGGGGCAGCGTTCATTGATACTGTAGAGCCCCCTATCGCGCTTTGGACCTTTATATCGGTGCATTGCATGATAGCAAAAGCCACCTCAGAGTTGTTGATCCCCACAAGAGCTCCAAATAGACTATCCAGCTCAAACATAGGCTCGTCTGCATCAACGTGTCCATCGTGTAAGGTCCTCTTGTTCTACCCAATACTGAAGCAGCGAACACGATGCAGGCGATCAGGGCTATTGCCATAGTCAATATCGTGTGTTGGGTCGAATAGAGTGCGGATGACAGTGGATTTGTGACACAAAGTTTCGCCACCGAGATTCATCCACTGTTGTTCATGCGAAACCGGATGCCCAGACGATAACTCCGGCCTATGATCTGTGCACCTCGAAAAGAGATTGAGAGACGAAAGGTACTTGCTCCTGAAGACAGTGAGAAGTCGGCTGTCTTTGCTGGCTAACATCTCCTCAAATGCCTTTGTAGTGGATTCAGACGAGACATCGTCATTTGAGCTGGGATTTGTCTCTACATTCTCTGCGGAAACGAGGTCATTGAGTGAAGGATCGACTTCCGTTGATATTCCTGGATAACGCTTGCCATTGGGGCGCATTAAGTCGTGGTCTGGACGCCGTAAAATATTGGAGAGAGGCTCGGCAAGATGGACACGGTGCTGCAGAAGGATGACATCTGTAATTGCTGCCCCTTTTACCCAGCACGACCTCAGGTTGCAGTTCTTGACCCTAACATCTCCCTTCCATGTACGTGGCCCAAAATGATAATAGTTACGTTTTCGTCCCAGTGACAAACGAGGGGCTGTGGGCGCAAGCCCAGGGTAGCGGTCATATATGCGATTAATGTCCATCGATCGGCCTAGACGATCGCAAAGCTCCGTCACACTGCAATTAGCAACATGACCACCCAGCATCCTCACTCGTCCAAACAGAGTCTCAAGCGTGTCATTTCCAAGCAAGCAGAAGTGCATTTCGAGCTCGGGGTCCAGTACTTGAGCCTTGGCTACTCTGAAGATAGCATTCTTCACAGTGGCTTGAAGGTCTCCATATAGTTGATTCGACATAAAGGCAGTTCCATTGAGGAGAAACAGTGCTGCGCTGAGGTGGGAGAAAGTAGCAAATGACTCAACTTGAGCTGAGAGTGTCATTTTGGGATCAATGAAGGGTCGGATGAATGCATCAAGCATCTTCCCAAGGAGAAGGATGGCGTCAAATGTAGCGACTTGAGCTGGGGTTTGGAGCAGTTTGCGGTCTAAATCTCGAAGATCTATGATGAGGCAAATGAGCTGAACAGCTCTCGGAACGTCCTGGGGGTCTTTGGGATTGAGCAGAGCATAGACAATCGCTTGCTCATCCTGAAGGCAAAGGAATTGGGAGAGGGTTTGCTTGTTGATGCGTTTATGGTTGACAATCATGTAGCTCTTCGAGCATAGCAGGGTACATATACCTAAATGTGAATGAGGACAAGTTGAAGATAATCAATGTGAATAGCTCACGTTTAAGTAAGTGTTTCCAATCAAAGTCCATTGTTATGCACATCGGCCCCACGAATAGATTGAGACCGAGTAAAGAGCGAGCGAGGACAAACAAAGAATCTCCAGCTTGAATGACGAAACGCATGCAAACAAAATACATTGCCATGCGACGTAGCTGGTCTCCATCTGACGAAAATGATGCCAATGGTCCTCTGAGTGTTTCGCCAACGGTGGACAACATCCAACACAAGATTGTCGTCACTTGGATAAGCGCTGAATCCCGCCATGTTGAGCGTTTGCACGTAGCAGAAACCAATATAGGTTTAGCGCCATAGTCTGTTCCACAGTCCCCTGCGATTGCTCCCACAGTTGCCTCATTTCCCAAATGGTGGATACGTCTTTCGAACAGGGATAATAGAGCTACGAGCAGGTAGAGCATACGGAGAGTGGTGCAAAGCATGTGCAGCGCCCTTCCCACCTAGTTCATCCATCAAAATTGCGAAGTTCCACTCGTATTGCGAAAAGTTCTTTGGGTGATATTCACCGGCAAGGGCTTCGCGAATACGCTTGCAAACCGCTTCCATGCCTAAGCCCTCTTTACGCGATGCTGAAACAAGCCTATGGAGCCCTGGTATCTGGTTTTCTGCTATGAGGTCGCGAAACTCATTATAAATGGCAAGACGGCGGGTAGCAGTTTCGTACTTGCGCTTAAGAGTGAGTGCCTGGGTCAAACTCTGTAAACAACAGTCTGAGACAATAAGCAAGGTATATACCTTCAGATCTTCCTTTGCTAATGTCCTTCTTGCTTGCTTGTATCTGTTAACGAGTTGTTGGTGGTTCAAAGTACCAATAGGGATACCCTCGCCAGCACTGGACTGATGATACCGAGAATACACAGGATGTACCCTGGTAAATACGTCCTTGCATGCCCTACACGGATTGCAATCAGGCGTGACTCGGAGGCATCGCACATCATGAATCTGTGCACCGCCATCTTGAAGCGATCCCAGGCGGTAGCCAGGATGTTCGTGTGAAGTGAAGTCGTGTAGATGGAAAGGGTATGTTTGGAAGAAATCATCTCCTTGGTTCATCAAAACGCCAGGACAAGGGGTACTCAATGACTGAGATGAGGTATCTTCAAGCTAGTAGTTGTAGGGCTCGATACATGCTTGGAAAGAGGACGACTGCTGCAAGACTACAAGATAACTGATTAAAAGTAACCAGGAACTAGTTCAATCGAGGACTTACGAATACACGCCGTCTTCCCTCGATGATTCTTGAGTGCGGCCGAGAGATTCCTGACGTTATCGCCTACGGAGACGAGACCACGGCAATCTGGACATTTGATCGCACGACTTCTATCTTCTCGAAGGTACAATCGTATATATCCCTTTGAATCATAGCATTCTGGATCAAGTAGGGGAGTGGGCAATGTAGAGGGAGGAGGGGTTTGATTATTATGGGAATGCGACCATGGCTGAAGGCCTTGTAGTGTAGTCCTTGAAGGTGGTACATGAGAGGGTTGCTGTGAGCTGGATCCATAGTAGGATGCTCCTTCGAAAGCATCGTCATTAGAGAAGAATGTAATTGAAGCGAAACCGCTCTGCGGGTGTGTCGAAGAATTATACGAAGAAGTAGAGGATATACAGTTTGACGAGCTTGCGTCGTAGTAAGAAGAATTATGGACATGCGTAGGATTCCATGATTGAGAGTAGATCTTGAAATTGTTTAGGTTAGATGTAAGAGAGGGACGTCAAGAAAGACATGCAAGTAGTGGTCCAGAGGAAGGCGCGCTCACGTCTGGTCACACCACGCTCGTCTATAGGATGACTAATCCTGGCGGTATCTGTTGCACTCTAACTTTGCTGCGTCTTCAAAACAGTATTTCTCATTATTTGTATAACAAAGTATATATGTAGACCTATGTTTTTCTGGTCTCTGAACTCAAATCCGATGTCCATGTGTATGTAAAGTCAAGGGGAGCGATTTTTCTCTCTCTTAATTTTACTGTCATCAATCATTGGACCCCCCCTCACGCGAGAAAGTCCCGATTCAGATCTCTGCTACCTCTTGGTTGGGAAGATGAACCACCGTGTGCCCTACACCGGCTGACTGGCACCTACCCGATTACTTAGCCAATACAATTCTAAAAACGAGAGCATAGACATAATGAAAGAAGCCTCCTGTAACGTGTGTCGACAGAAGCAAAGGCAGGAGGAGATGAAAGGCAGCCTAACTAGCGGCCACTACTAACTAGACGGTCTCAAAGCCCTTTACAGGCTCCTTCTTAAACACACGGTTAGCTAGCTCTCTATACGTCATACTCTGTTTACTTTCAATAATAAAAATTAGTTATTACATTTAGCTATAGCTCGTCTACAAGCTAGTCAATCTACAGTCTGTTATCACGGAAATTGTTCGGCTGCGTTCAGGCACTGCTGATGGCAGCGACTGCACCTTTGTCGTCGTCGTTGTTCGTGACAGCGAGCTCGCCTATTTGATGGTTCTGCCCAGGCTTACTGTGCGTGACTTTTTTCGCGGTGGTGACATTCACTGTCATGCCATTCAATTTGCTAGGATTGAAGCCAAGGTGGTTATAAACATACTGTGATCATCTCTACCTTTCAATATGTCAGTGAAACTCAAACGAGCGTTCCCACCTTAGCACAAGGGAAAAATTACAATTTCCGGAGTCTTTTCCCTCTCCTGGGTCCATATCACTTCCAAATGCCTTGAAACTTGCTGGCAGTCTGTGTTTCTATCTTACAGCTGTTTGCAGAACTTAGGGCGCGGCCCGGTTTTTCTCAAATCCGTCGCGAAATGTAGCCCAGCGCAGGACACTCACTGTGGGCTCAGTTTTTATTATTTAGACAAAAAAATTATATGGCTGGCGTCTTACGATATATATCTAGTGAACCCTGTAATCAGTTTCGCGAAATTCGAAGATCTCAAATGCGCCATTTTGGGTGGGGTGCATAGCCTGCAGGAGCCGTTTGCGCGGGATTGGCTGTTTCGGCAGGCTTTCAGGACAATCGAAGGGTATGTGTACACTATATACAGAGGCTGACTACGTTGTAGAGCATTCCCGCTGCATGGTAGGTGCATGGGAGCCCATATTGATGCCACTGCCTCTTGCTTTCCCCCATCACATCACTTACCTATCCACTATGGCCAACAAGCGGAACGTAAAGAGAAAGAAGAAGCAGACCTCGGAGACACCAAACGAGCAACTTGACGCATCACCTCCTCCATCTCCGTCAATGACCGTCTCTCAATTGAATACATCTAATCTGGATCTGCTTGCCATTGCGGCAACTTCTGATGGACTCAATGAAACGGAACCCGCCGTGGGTCAAGACAGAGGTTCTGAATTAGAGGTGCGTGTATTCTAAATGATTATGTATGCATTTATGAGCTAAGACCCATGATATAGGTGAAGGAGCCCTCAAATGGCTCCGATGCCGCCGTTCAGTCTGATGACAGCCTTGCCAGTGCGCGCGTTTTAGATAAACCCACCGCAAAAAAGCAGAAGACCACTCAACAACCAGGTACTAAGCCTAAACCTGCTGCTACAAAGACCAAAGCTTCATCTACCACTGTTGCAAAGACACCAGCAAGCAAGAAAAGTACCTATGAGCTGCCTGATCGTTGGTCCTCTTTCCATTGCAACTATCTTTCCTTACTAAAACATCACGCTACAGATATTGCATTTCATATTCCTCGTATGGGGTCATCAAGTCAGCAAAAGTCCATCTCCAGCGATATCTCATTTACAATGGCCCTTGATATCATCCATGGTGTAATAGGCTGTGCAGATGTTGCACGAAAGCCTGAGCTTTCCTACAGGCTTGCCAATGCTCCTGTGAAGAGTCTTGCAATTGACTTGAGCACAGACAAAGATTGGGAGGGATGTATTGCTGATGTTCAGAACGCAATGTTGCAGAAGAAAGCTCCGCTGGCAGTAAATATTGTGGTTGGTCCTGACGCTGTGAGTTGTGACATGTTCTGTCATTCTCCATCTCATTTCTCTGCAGTACATGGCCTCACTTGAGAAGAAGCTCGGAAACAAACAGGCTGCTTTGGCAAAGGGGAAGAAAGCCAAGCCTACAATACTTGACTTAGATGTTGAGAGTGACGAGGAACTTCGCGATCATGCGTCTGACGGAGTGAAGCATATCTTGGAGGAAAAAGAGTATTACACTCTGGAGGATATTGAAAAACTTACAGAGGACCGACTTGTTTCCGACTACAAAGCTTCCGAAGGATTAGCAGCATTTGTGGTGAAGAAGGCGCATGACGAGATAAAGAGATTGAAGAAAGGAAAAAAGCGAGCACGAGAATAGAGAGTTTTATACATAGCCAGAGTGGTGAAACCATCCCGAGGCATCGCGTACATCAAGGTTATCTAAGCAATAGTAAAGAAACATTATAGCGTCAGCATCTTCTCCCTCTTCTACAATGTCTCGGAATCTCTGCCCATGACGACGGATCCATGCTTTCATCCAGCTGAAGAATTCCTCAATAGGATTTAGATCGGGAGAGTAAGGAGGTAGATACACTAGTTTTACGCCACTGCCATACAGAGTCATTAGTAACTGGCCATCAACACAATGTAGGTGACTTACAATTCTTCACATAACTCTTCGACACCTTCAACATGATGAATACGGCAGTTGTCAATGACGAGAACACTGTGAGGTGCAGGATAGGCATTCATATGTGGTAAGAGACCTTGAAGCCACATAATAAATTCCTCTCCGTTATATCCTCCTGTTTTGACGTGGCTATAAATGATACCCTGGCGAAGGGTAAGAGCTGGAAGAACTGAATATCTGGGGAATCATAAATGTAAGCTAGGTCTGGACTGGAAGCAATGTAATACGCTCACCGAGTTCCTCGAACGAAGTTACAGCGTCGCCGTGCACGAACCCCTCGAGCAGCCCAACCATTCTGGCGAAATGTCGTGAGAATGTTCACTGCAGATTCGTCTGCAAAGACAAGATATTCAGGAGGATATTCTCCAATTGTGAACCAATAGTCCTTCCGTACAGTGTCTGATCTCTCTGCTGCAGCGTTCGAGAGCTATACAATAAACATTAGTCAGTGGTTCAGAACAGAGAGCATATGGACGTACCCCTTTGGCTGTGAGCCCTAGCCGCTTCAGAGTCCGCCAGATGCTAGCAAGCGAGACATATACCCCATGCAAATCCTCAAGCTGAGCCTGCATTTCGTCCAGATAGATGTCAGGCGAGTGCCCTATTATGGCCAGTAGAAACTAGAAGTTATGTGAGCACATTTCTGCCACTAAATAAATGGTAGCACACCTGACATTGGATACTGGTCAAAATAAGCCTCCTTTCAGGACCAGTCCTATCTTGGCAGACCTCCCCAATGTTCTTCCATGTCTTGATCACCCGCTGGACAACACGTAGGGGAATATCCAAGTCAATAGCAATCTCGGTAGGTTTCTTGGCTAAGACGTGTCGTTGATAGATGACTATCCGCTTGAGATCTCGTGAGTAGTGTTTCCGTTGCCGTATGAGCGGTGTCTTGCGAGGCATGAAGTGGTGTCGATGTGATGGGGGAAAGCAAGAGGCAGTGGCATCAATATGGGCTCCCATGCACCTACCATGCAGCGGGAATGCTCTACAACGTAGTCAGCCTCTGTATATAGTGTACACATACCCTTCGCTTGTCCTGAAAGCCTTCTTGAATGCCTGCCTGGCCGGTCTTCGATATTCCTGGGGCCCTTCTGTAAATTAGCCTTCGAGTAGCTATATAGTAGCCCACGGGCAGACACTGCCTGAAGTTTTCCCGATGTCCGATTCCTTTGTAAAGCAGACATACCTTCATAAGATAGACGACTTAGTAGCTTCTTTGGCTCGCTGATTTGCATATACATTATCTACCTATCTACGTACTATACATCTTTACTGTCGTTTCGGAAATTCTTGCCGAAAACACCAACAGCGCCCATCAAAATTAAATAATTAAATAATTAACTACCATCTCCTCCTCGTCCCCTCTCCTCCTCATTCTGCCTCTCGGACGCATTGTTTTTGCCCCCTTGGTCGTAGAAATGGGTCTACATGGTTCTACCAATATCGAGAAATCGCCACGGAGCTACACACGTAACACATCGAACCTGGTATCATTACGTGAACGTACGCCACACAGCGCCACACCGCTCCGGCCAT
>Ga0247734_1001748_pt1 | contig 15887 bp, 15 predicted proteins | sample UWRJL103311B2_FD_180933 | JGI IMG/M metagenome (GOLD analysis project Ga0247734, IMG submission 180933) | Plant litter microbial communities from Arlington Agricultural Research Station in Wisconsin, United States - UWRJ-L103-311B-2 | ecosystem: Environmental > Terrestrial > Plant litter >... | reverse complement strand
TTTGTTTATCAAAGTGTAGCTGCAGGTGCTGAAGGCGATAACGACTGGCCCGTACTAAGATACGGGGACGTATTGCTCCTGTATGCCGAGGCGCTTAATGAAAATGGAAACACGACAAATGCACTCCTACAGCTGAATAAAGTTCGTACCCGTGCGGGATTGCCGGAGCGTACGGGACTTAGCCAGACTGACGCAAGAACGGCCATAAGGAACGACAGGCGTGTGGAACTGGGATTTGAAGGAGAAAGATGGTTCGACCTCATCAGATGGAATACCTATGTTCCAGTAATGCAAGCTTATAAAAACAAATATGTACCGATATCGGGCTCATTTGCAAACATACTTCCTACATTGAACTTGTATCCAATTCCTTCAAGAGAAATTACCCTTAACCCCAATCTAACACAAAATCCAGGGTATTAATTGATCCGTATGAGCTATAATATTATAAAAGTTACTTTACTATCGGGCTTATTACTACTGGCAACAGGCTCATCGGCACAGGTAAAACACCGGGACTTGCTGCAGAACAAGTATGGCGAAGATCAGATTAGAAAGGTTTTTTCGGGGCGAGAGCCCTGGAAGCCTTTTCCCCAGACTGTTGCAGAATGGAAAGAAAAACTGCCGGATTCTGTAGTTAGCAGGCTGATAAAAAACGGAGAGGGTGCGCTAAAAGAAAACTTTCAAAATATACCTGCAACAGTAGCGCTGGAATATGTACGAACTGGCAACAGAGTGAATTATGAAGGGCTTTCTTTTGTAAAGCGCAACCAGCTGTACGACCTGGTGCTTGCAGAAAGTGTAGAAGGAAAAGGCCGTTTTACTGACCAGATTGTAAATGGCATCTGGTCTATTTGTGAAGAGTCTTTTTGGGGTATTGTGGCACATGTTGGCATGCAGAAAGCCGGTTCGGGACTACCAGATGTATCCGATCCCGTAGTTGACTTGTTTGCGGCTGAAACTGCCGCAGACCTGGCCCTGGCAGATTACTTTGTAGGCCCGCAACTGGATAAAGTTTCAAAATTGATAAGGCCAAGAATTCAGGAAGAAGTGAACAGAAGGATCTTTGTGCCAATGGAAACAGCAAAATATGGTTGGATGGGGATGGGAAATCCAGAGGCTAAATTAAATAACTGGGCACCCTGGATCATGTCAAATTACTTAGTTGCCACCCTCCTGCTGCAGAAAGATGAAGCTAAAAAACTAAAAAGTATAAATATGGCCGTAAAAATTACGGATCAATACATAAACGGCCTTGGTGACGATGGAGCCTGCGAGGAAGGCCCAGGCTACTGGTCGGCCGCAGGTGGCGCCGTATTTGACGTTCTGAATGTATTACATGATGCGAGTAATGGGTCAATAGATATTTATCACGAACCCATCATCCAGAATATGGGGGCATATATTTACAAAACCCATATTGCCGGTAAATATTTTGTGAATGTATCTGATGCCCATCCCCTGGTTAATCCAGATGGGGTGATGATCTTCAGGTTTGGCAAGGCAAATGGTGATAAACAGATGGCCAGCTTTGGCAGTTGGGCCTATCATCAATATGGAAACGATATGGGTTCGGGAAAAGAACGCTTCCGTAATACACGTGCGTTGTATAATCTTTTTGCTTTGAATGAAGTGGCAAAATACAGTCCGGCTTATACTGACATCAAAGATGCCTGGTTCCCCGATGTAGAAATGATGATCACACGACTGCCAGGTGGTTTGTTTTTATCCGCACATGGCGGCCACAATGGCGAAAGCCACAACCATAATGATGTAGGCGATTTCACTGTGTATGCAGACGGTGATCCGGTGATTATCGATATCGGATCGGGCACCTATACTTCTAAAACTTTTTCTAACCAGAGATATAGTATATGGTATAATAATTCCGCCTACCATAACCTGCCGACTATCAATGGCATACAGCAGAAAGATGGGACGGAGTTTACTGCTTCGGCAGTACAGTATCAGGCTGGAAAAACACCCGCACTAAGCATGAACATCGAGAAAGCATATCCTGCAACAAGTGGACTTAAAAATTGGAAACGCGAAATCCGCACGACTAGGCAGGGACAGATAGAGATCAAAGACAGTTATGCGGCGACAACAACGGTTAAGTCGCTTACGCAGTCGTTTATGACTGTATGTTTAGCAGATTTAACTGAACCCGGAAGGATCATCTTTACGACTGCTCATGGCAAAAGGGTTCTGTTATCCTATGACTCAAAGTTATGGGAGGTCAAAAAAGAAAAGATTGCTTTGACACAACCCGAAGACGAGTTATTAAAACACTCCTGGGAGCAAAAAGATATATATAGGATCATGTTTACAGCAAAGGACGCCCCGGAAACATCAACCTTACATTATCTTATTTCAAAATAACATCAAACCCGGGTTTACGTATTAGTTTAACCCGGGTTTGTCTTTTAAGAGTTGTAATTTTGTTTTCCGTATCGATGCTATTTATTAATATCACAATACAGAACTAAATTCTATTATTTATGATTCGTAAAGCCGCACCCAGGGATGTGATAATGGTAGTTCCCTTACTTATTCTGGCAATGGGCGAACTGGCTGCGAAATTCAGTAACACTGATGATCTGGCTTCGACAAACGCGTTGTTTGAACATTTCTTTTTGGAAAATGACAACCAATACAGTTATATCAACTTTCTGGTGTATGAGGAAGACGGCAAGGTTCATGGTGCATTAAATGCTTATGATGGCGCAACACTTATCGAACTTCGTCATAATTTCCTGGAACACCTTTCTGCGCACCACGGTTTAAAGGATTTCAACCCGGAACCGGAAACACAGGCAGGTGAATTTTACTTTGATACTCTTGCGGTGAACCCTGAGATGCAAGGAAAAGGAATTGGTAAACAGTTAATTGATGCAGGAATTGAATGGGCTGATGAATTTGGTATTAATAAGGTGGGATTGCTTGTTGAAGTAAATAACGATAAGGCTTTGAAACTCTACTGGAATAAAGGCTTCAAAATAGCAAATCAGATCAGCTTTATCGGCGGATCTTATCACCACATGGTGTTTAACATTATCCATCCCCCACACTTTTAAGGGCGGCCACTGGAGCTATTTTCCATTTCAACACCGTCGTAGCCTGGTCGTAGCTTAGTCGTAGTTTGTTGTAGGCAACTCTACACTTCATGCGCAGTAGTACCGCTATGACTCCACTGTATTCAGCTAATTCAGTGGAGTCATAGCGGTACTACTGCGGGATATGGGCGAAGTATGGTAAAGCAAACTACGAACAAAGATGCTTCTAAAATCCGGACAAATTAGACTGCAATCACGGCCATCTGATGTAGGAAGCAAAAAAACTTTAGGCATTTACGGGAAACAATAGGAATCTATGGGAAGAGTGGGGCAGCGGGTCTTGGCGAGAGGTGCAATCGTAACTTATTGATGTACATTTGCTTAAACAAATTAAAACTCAAAAGCTCATGGCAAAAATGAAAAACAACTTAGTGTCGGGTACAATAGGCAATCTTGTATTCAAAATTGTAAATGGGAAACAATTTGTTTGCTCAAAACCTGCACCCGGTACCATGAAACAAACCGTTGGTACAAAAAAAGCAGCGACGGTCTTTGGGAAAGCCGCCTCCCTTGAAAAGTCGTTAAGAAAAACGCTTGATGTGCAATATGCTGACCTGTTTACGGTAAAAACCGGGAATGAGATCAGAGCACGTCTGAACTCAGCATTACAGTCAAGCAGATTACCGCTCACAGGAGGTTTCAAATTTGATGAAGATAGCTTTGCAGACATGGCAGGTTTAGAGTTTAACTCCAAATCAAAGGTGAGGTCCATGTTATCAAAGCTCCCAGAGGTTACGCTCAATGGCAATGTGTTAAATGTAGAAATTTCCAAAAAGGGGATTCCAGCTACCATTAAATTTCCGCGCAAGACCTTCTGGTGCGAGATTGTAGTTGGGGTTTCGTTCTTCAGGTTAGAGGACGCACTTCTGGTGGATTTAGCCGAACTGCAGAGCATTGTAGTGAACAGAAGTATGACTGAAATAGAGCCTCAGACCTTCAAATTTGATGTTCCACCCGGAACCCTTTGCGTGGTCAGTCTCTTCCTCAATTATACCATATTTAATAGAGCAGAAGGTCGACTTTTAAAGGATCGTACGTTTAGCCCAGGATGTTTTTGCGACGCGGTAATCACTCCTGGCGAATATCAGAACAGCGATCAGCGAATTTGGAGAAATTCCGTTAAACTTGTTTAGCACTACTGAACACCACCTCCCTTAATTCCTTGGGGAGGTGGATATGAATAGCATTCTTCGTACCGGAATGCGCCGTCTTTCTGTACTACAATCTTTAAATGCTGCCTACCTTCTTCGATAGTGTATTCCAGCATTGCTGCACCAATAAAATATGGGTTAAAAGGAACTGGAAGCAATCCCAATTACCTCATGTGATGAGCTGAACCACTTATTTTAGTTCTGAACAAGCGTTCTTTCTCCATATTATATCAACGTGTTTTGTCGATTTTTTCCGTCAGCTCTATTAGTAGATCATTGATTTCAGTTGATTTTGAAATGTCTTTTCCCTGATGCACTTTTCCGTAAGCATCAACTGACGATATTACATTTCCATCTTTAAATACATAGGATTGAGTAACCACGCTATCTATTTGCATTTTTTTTATTCCAATAGGCACTTTATAAAATGTAGTATTTTCAATTGCAGCTACAAGCTCTTTCTTCTTTAAATAAAGGCAATATACTTTTTTTCCTGTTTCACCATAATACTCAGCTTCCAATTTGAACCTCCCGTTCTGATTGCTGTAAACCAATAATTCTCCGCCTTCTGCAGAGCTTCCTGCCAGGTCATACTTTTCAAAGGTGCAATTTTTACTAAGCCTATCAATGCTATTCACATAATGATTAATCATGGAGGCGTACATTACCGTATCAAATGTTTTATCTTGTACCAGCTTTGCTCTTTTTATAGGATGCGCTCCACCAACTCCTATATTCTCTTCATATCTGGAGTCGTTACAACTACAGAGTAAAGTCAACGTGCAAATGATCGCCGGGATAAACCGAGTGAATCTGAATTGAATCAGAGCTATCTTAAACATATTTTAATTTGTGAGAACGCATTGCACCATAGTCGTCACTCATCAAAATCTTAAATAGTGCTGGTAATTTCATATTATTCTGTTCAAAGTCCCATTATCTTCGTCCGTAAGTTAATCAAATTTGAATTTCTAATAAAACTACCTTTACTGAAAAGATTATTTGGTTAAAAAGAAGCTATTATGGAAAGATTTATTCCTATTGGGTTTGTTTGCCGGTGAAAGCCCCGAAAATAGGGATTAAACGTATGATAAATTGCATTTCTATGTTGAAACAGATGAGCCAGAAAAAATTTAATGCCTATATTCGCAGCATCTAATGATGAAGTTGTTAAGGAATAATTTGTTGAAGAACATTTTCGGTATCGCACTATTGTGTATGATGCTGGTGAAAATGTGTGCCTATTCAATTTCCTGCTTTTCGTCATGTACCGATCCCCTTGCCATTGAAAAAAATGCTGAAGAAGGGAAAGATACCAAGGAATCGCCATTTGATAAAACTGATAAAAAGCTATTTAGCTGCGATGCCTATTCGGATCATGTACACATATTATGGATAAATTATTTGCCTGTTAGCATTTATTCCTATAAAATGATGATAGGCAGCCATCCCGTTAAAACAGTCCCGACCCCACCCCCCGACTATATTGCATAAGTTACGGGTATAACTGTATATTTTATCCTGCTTTTTTAAAGTTTAGCACCTATGCCGCTAAACCGATTGAGGTTAGCATTATACTTTACCCACCGTGTTTATTGCTATACACCCGAATCCTGAATAAACTAAAACATCTATATCCAAATAAGAATGAAGAAAAATCATGCGGCCGGCGCTCCTACGCCCTGGCAAAGGCTCGTACGTATATTGTATTACGAACGCTCCACTATAAATTATATTTATATCTATGCTATGCTCAGCGGACTGATAGGATTAACACTCCCATTGGGTACAAGTGCGGTTTTTAACCTGTTATCTAATGGCGCAATGTATAGTTCAACTTACATTCTCATTGCAGTTATTCTGATTGGAATTGTCATCGGTGGATTGCTGCTTATTGGTCAGCTCACTTTGGTTGAGGTCATCGAACAAAAGATATTTGCCAAAGCCGCGGTTGAATTTGCATTCCGTTTACCACGCATAAAAAAAGAGGCCCTTGAAGGCGAAAATCCTGCTGAACTGGTGAACCGTTTTTTCGATATCCTCACCATCCAAAAGGGTCTCACGAAATTATTAGTTGATATCGTAGCGGCAGCTGTACTGATATTTTTCAGTGTAATCCTGCTATCCTTTTATCATCCGGTATTTATGGCCTTCGGTATTTTTGTACTGCTGGCAATTGTCCTGATACTGGTTTTATATTACAGACGTGGAGTGGAAACCAGCATTGATGAATCAGAATATAAATATGAAGTTGTTGCTTACCTCGAAGAGGTGGCGGGAGACCTGGTTACGTATCGTCATAATGATGCAAAACGTAAAGAAGTAATTACACGCACTGATGAAATCACCGCTAATTATATACATGCGCGTAACGATCACTTTAATGTGCTGAAAAGATTCTTCATTAGCGCCGTGGCGATGCGGACGATCTTAATGGGATCATTGCTGCTGCTAGGCTCCTATTTTGTGGTAGAACGGCAAATGACCTTCGGACAATTTGTAGCGGCCGAAGTTATCATTGTGCAAATCAGCTATGCGATAGAAAAACTGATGACCAATTTAAACACTGTTTTTGATATGGTGACTGCAAGTGAAAAGCTGGCAATAGTAACCGATCTGGAACTGGAGGAAGGAGACACTACACATGGCTAAGATGAGTAAAAATTTAGCCCAGATTAAAAACTGGGAAGAACTTGCTGTTCAATGTAACAGCAAAATTTTGGTTGCAAAAGGTCCGAGAGTGCTGGGAAAAATTATGCTGATTATACTTTTCCTGTTTATCATTTTACTATTACTTCCATGGAGACAGACTATTCCTGGCCGCGGCACCGTGACGGCGTTAAGACCGGAAGACAGGCCCCAGACTGTACAAAACCAAATAGGTGGTCGTATAGAACATTGGGCTGTACGTGAAGGACAAGAAGTGAAAAAAGGGGATACAATTTTAGTGATCTCGGAAACAACGCAATCTTACTTTGACCCGGAACTACCTGCACGTTTAAATGAACAGCTGGATGCAAAACGCGGAAGTGAAACGGCAGCATCCCAAAAAATGGATGCCACCAACTCACAGATCAGGGCAATGACGAATGGTTTGCGTTTTCAATTAAGCGCAGCTGAGAACAAAGTTAAGCAGGCACGTAACTATGTGAGAATAGACAGCGCCGACCTTCTTGCAGTGCAGAAGTTTTACGAAACTACCAAAGTGCGATTGGAACGTTATGAAGCTGGTTATAAGAACGGACTGTTCTCACTGACCGACATCGAAACACGGAGATTGAAATTGCAGGAAGACAATGCAAAAGTGATAGGACAGCAAAACAAGCTGAGCAATTCTGCACAGAACTTACTGAACTCGAGTATAGAACTAGACAATATCCGCGCAAAGTACCAGGAGTCACTGGCCAAGGCACAATCTGATATGAGCTCTGCAATTTCGAGCAGGGCAAGTGCACAAGGTGATATAGCAAAACTCAGGAACGATATATCCAATATCAATATCAGACGTGGTCTGTATGTGGTAAGGGCACCGCAAAGTGGGTTTGTGGTAAAAACGCTAAAGGCAGGTATAGGCGAAAACATTAAGGAAGGTGAATCTGTAGCAACACTGCAACCCAAATCACCATTGGTAGCAGCTGAAGTTTACGTTAGTGCTATGGATGTGCCCTTAATTTTGGATACGAGTGACGTCAGGTTACAATTTGAAGGCTGGCCGTCAGTGCAATTTTCAGGATGGCCATCTGTTGCAGTAGGTACCTTTGCCGGAAAAATATCGGCAATTGACCGCGTGAGCAGTACTGGTGGTAAATACCGTCTGCTAATCAGACAAACTACCCCAGTACCAACTAAAGACGAACCCTGGCCCCCGCAACTACGTCAAGGTTCAGGAGTTTATGGTCGTATCATCCTGAGATCGGTGCCACTTTGGTACGAAATCTGGCGTCAGCTCAACGGTTTCCCGCCAAGTCTGGAAAAAGAGCCAACTGCAGTAAAGGATAAAAAAAGCTAATGGAGGTCATCACATGAAGATAAATTTCAGGAGGTTTCCTGCCACAGCAATGTTGTTTATAATGCTGCTTTTAACATTAAAAAGTATAGCCCAAACCTCAGTCGCGAATGACACAACACGGGTGTTTAGCCTTGAAGACCTGCAGGTATTGGTTTTCAGGTATCATCCAATTGTGAAACAAGCGGCCTTGTTAAGCGAATCTGCCCGGGCTAATGTATTGCAGTCTTTAGGCTACTTTGATCCTGCTTTAAAAGCTGGGTTTAACCGCAAGCTTTTTGGAGACACAGAATATTATAACAATTGGAACAGTGAACTGAAGGTTCCCCTTTGGCTGGCTGGTGCAGATTTGAAGGTAGGTTACGACCGAAGCGTTGGAACTTATACAAATCCGCAAACAAGAACTTCGCCAGAGGGCTTGTCCGGCGTGGGTTTAAGTATACCGCTTGGACAGGGCCTGATTATTGATGCCCGCCGAAGCACATTACGCCAATCTAAAATAATGGTTCAATACGCAGAAGCAGAACAACTGAAACAGATCAACAGCGTTTGGTATGCAGTTGTTAAAGACTACTGGAATTGGTATTATGCCTACAGACAGTTTGCATTGCTGAATGAGGGGGTTGAACTTGCCGAGCGTAGATTTAGGGCATTGAGCAGACAAACAGCAATTGGTGATAAACCGGTGATTGATTCGGTAGAAGCTTACATCACTGTGCAAGAGCGTATTATTCAAAAAGAAAAAACCAGAATAGAGCTGCAAAATTCCAGGCTGGTATTATCCAATCACTTGTGGAGTGAACAGGGCAACCCATTGGAACTTCCTATGGCAGCAGCACCTCAAAAGCTGGATGAGAATATAACAAGACCGAGTCAGACTGTACTGGATACATTGATTGGACGTGCTGCTGGTGAGCATCCAGAATTGTTGAAGTTGCGCAGTAAAAGCGGTCAGCTGGCAATAGAAAGAAGTTACCGTCAGGAAATGCTTAAACCCAAACTGAATGTAAGTGGCACATTGATATCTAACCGGAACAGCTTTAGAGGAAATGTGCCCGATTATTATGATTTCAACTGGAGCAATTACAAACTTGGTATTGAGTTTGCATTCCCCCTGTTCTTACGGGCTGAACGTGGTAAGTTAAGAGAGGTAAAAATTAAGCAACGTGAACTTGACTATGACCTTCAGCAAACCGGAAGGGAAATCAAAAATAATATCCTTGCTTCATATAATGATCTCAGCGCATACTCTACGCAGCTTGCCCTGCAGGTGCAAAGTATCAATAATCAGCAAACGCTGCTGAAAGGTGAAACACAGAAGTTTGAATTGGGAGAAAGCACGTTATTTCTCATCAATAGTCGTGAAACAAAACTTATTGATATGAAGATCAAAAGGGAAAGTATGATCTCAGGTTACCAGAAGACACTTGCAGAATTGTATTACAAAGCCGGTACGCGTCAGTTCTTAATGCAGGATTAATCATATGTAATACTATTTTAGAAAAGGGGGAACTTCAAAAGGTTCCCTCTTTACTTTAAATGGTGTTCACAGAGGCTTCAGTATGCAACACTTTGATCATATACGAACAATCACTTGGTCAACTCATAGATTCTGTCAATAACGACCTTGTCAATTTGCTCATCAAACTTACGTGCAAAAAGGTCTCTGGAACCCATAATCTTGTCAATGTCCTTCATTTTCAACACGTTGGGATGTGCTGTTTTTACTTCCCATTCCGTGTAACGAAGGCTGTCACTTTGAATATCAGGGACACAATTGGCCAAAATGGTTTGAACCCAGATTTCGTCACCACTGTGAGTGTATTTAAATGTTTTTAAAAAACCCGGGTGTTCCTTTAGAAAGTCAAAGATCCTGTTCATTGCCAAACTATTGAGATTTACCCAATTCCATCCGCCATAGTATTGAAGGGGATATAACTTTCGTTTGATGCCGGCAAGTCTATGGAACTTTCTCACTGCAGTGTACATCTTCCTTTTCAGCATGCCCAAATTTTTAGCTTCAAAATGGATTCCATGATAATAACTTACCCTATCATAGCCCCCATCCTGATCCGCCCAGGCTTTTTTGGGAAGGGCCTCGAAATTCATAAAATTTATTTCGATATTTTCTGCTAAAAATTCTTTAATAACCGCATTACTTTTAATGGGAAGATCCTGACCACTAATCAGCAGATAGTAATCATATTGGTTTTTCCATGCAGCCGTAAACAATTCCAAAGTGGCGTCAATCTGAAGGTGGCTTCCCCAATGCACCTCATGCCGTTTCACGAAGTGTACATTTTTATATGAACTAAAGAGATTGGTATCAAGCTCCCACTTTTGATCGGCATGAATATAAACATCAAAATCTATGCTGAGCCGGCTAACCAATTTCTCTAACTGCCCAACGCTTTTATGTGCTAATATCAATATTGCTATCTTCATTTGGGGAAATGGGAATAAACTGACCGGTTAATTAATGTCAGTTATAGAAAGTAACATCAGAAAAGCATCATAGTTTAGGTGGTAAACACCTGATATGCAATGTATAAATACTCTTTTTTGATACAATAATAATTATCCTTGCATTTGATTTGTCAGATAGTGGGACATCACCTTATCAAAACATATTTTCAACCATTCGGTATATTGTTCCTGTTCATTAACCATACTGGTTTGCAGATCATCCATCTTGATATATCTATAATCAGCAACTTCACCCGGATTGGGATACGGCAATGCATCGGAGGTACCAAAATACACATGGTCGTATTCGTTTTCAATTAAACCGTTATCAAATTCAGCCATATAGGAAAATTTAAAAGCAGGACTTAATTCGCATTCCATGCCCATCTCTTCTTTTAATCTTCTGTTAACCGCGTCATCGGTACGTTCACCTGGTCGTGGATGACTGCAGCAGGTATTGGTCCATTTCCCCGCAGAGTGATATTTATCAAAAGCACGCTGCTGCAATAAAAGTTCCCCGGCACGGTTGAAGATAAAAATAGAGAATGCCCGGTGAAGTTTGCCTTCTATATGTGCATCAAGTTTAGGCATGGTGCCGATGGGCTGATCCTCTAAGTCTACAAGTATTACTTCTTCTATCATTTAATAATTAGTATTGTTATCTCAGTTTTATAATTGTAATCTCCTTTAGCGGTCGAACTTACATTGTATTTGTCTTGTACCGAATGATGGAATCGAACATCAACCCGAACTTATGTGTATTTGAAATCCGGATGCGTTCAGACATCACTTTTTCGGCACTGCTACGTTTAATCTTATTAAACAACTCTTTATAATATACGTAAGCAAGGTAAACACCGTTTTTGGACGATGCAGGTAACTGCCGGATTCCTGCAAGTGCATCTTTAAATTCTGCTTCTATTTCCGCCTCAATGAGCTGCTTTTCAATATTTGAAAACCGCGACAAATTTACATTTGGAAAATAACTACGGCTTAAGGTATAATAGTCCACATTCACATCCCTAAGGAAGTTAACTTTCTGAAATGCAGAACCCAATTTCATTGCAGAGCCCTTCAGGTGCTCGTACTGTGTTTTATCACCTTCGGTGAAAACCTGAAGGCACATCAGGCCTACTACCTGTGCTGAACCAAGAATGTACTGGTCGTATTTTTCTGGTGTATACTGTTCCTGCTGCAGATCCATTTCCATACTCTGCAGAAAAAGCTCAATCAACTCATGGTCAATCTGGTATTTATTAACCACCCTTTGAAAGGAATTTAGGACAGGGTTAAGACTAATTTTATCCTGAATGGCCTCAAAACAGTCGCGCTTAAATTTAGAAAGCAAGAATCCCTTATCATGGTCGTGGAAGCTGTCTACAATTTCATCAGCCAGTCTCACAAACCCATATATTGCATAAATTGGTTGACGCAGCTTCTGATTTAGAAAATAAATACCTAATGAAAAGCTTGTGCTGTAACGCTTGGTGATCATTTTACTGCAGTCTTCGGATAATTTGTCAAATATCTCTTTCATAGTTATTTATTAAGGTATTTTATCAGTTGCTTCGCTGCCACGTTTCCTGAAATAATTGAAGGTGGAACACCTGGCCCCGGAACGGTAAGCTGTCCTGCGTAAAAAAGATTAGGAATTTTTTTATTTTTTAATGAGGGTTTAAGGTTTGCGGTCTGCATCAGCGTATTTGCCAGCCCATAAGCATTTCCCTTATAAGAATTGTAATCTTCAACAAAATCGCTCACGCAGTAGCTCTTCTTATAGTCAATATGATTGCGAACAGCGGTTCCCGTATAAGTTTCTAGACGGTCCATAATTGCATTGAAATATTGTTCCCGGATCGTTTCGGGATCTTTTACGTCCGGGGCGAGCGGCATCAAAACAAATAGGTTTTCATGGCCTTCCGGTGCAACAGAATCATCACTTACGCTGGGACAACATACATAAAACAATGGTTTAGAAGGCCATTTCGGATCTTTATAGATTTCGTGGGAATGCTGTTTCAGATCTTCATCGAAAAATAACGTATGATGGTTCAGGCCGTTGACCCTTTTATTTAACCCAATGTAAAAAATCAGGCATGAAGGTGCAAATACCTTGGTGTCCCAGTATTCTTCAGAATAGTTTCTAAAAGGTTTACTAAGTAAATTTTTCTCTACATGATGATAATCTGCCGCTGCGACTATACCATCATAATTTTTGCTTCCAGTGGTAGTGGTAACACTTGTTATAGCAGTCTTTTCAACGTTAAGGGAGGTTACTGCTGCGTTGGTATGAAATTTAACCCCCAGCCTTTCTGCAACCGTCTTCATGCCTTCAATCACTTTTCCAAAGCCACCCTTTGGATACCAGGTGCCAAGTTTTAGGCCAGCGTAGTTCATCAAACTATAGAGTGCAGGAGTATCTTCGGGCATAGCTCCTAAAAAAAGCACCGGAAATTCCATCAGCGCAACCAGCCTGTGGTCTTTAAAATGCTTTTTCACATGCGAACTAAATGAAGTGAATACCTGCAGTTTGAACAAGCCCTTTATCAGATCTACATCTGCAAATTCAAGCAGTGAAAGCCCGGGCTTATAGACGAGCTTTCCAATTCCAATATTATATTTGTATTCCGCTTCGCTTAAAAAACTCCTTAGTTTCGCTGCACTGCCGGCTTCAATTGATTCAAATAGTTTACACAGCTCCTCAAAGTCAGCGGGAATTTCTAATACGTCATCTTTCCCGTAAACTATGGTAAAACCTGGGTCGAGCAACTGCAAGTCGTAAAAATCTGCTGCTTTATTACCAAAATCATTAAAAAACTGTTCAAATACCTCAGGCATCCAGTACCAGCTTGGCCCCATGTCAAATACGTAGCCATTATCGGTAACCAGCTGTCGTGCCCGGCCCCCAACATCTGCATTTTTTTCATAAATATCAACCTGATAACCCTCCTGGGCAAGGTAACACGCGGCACTAATACCGGCGAATCCCGAACCTATAACAGCAATTTGTGATTTTTCTTTTTTAGATATAATAGACATACGGGTTTTATAGTTCTCCTTTTATTTTTGATTCATGAAAGTCTTCCAGCTTAGTAAGTAACCTGATGAGATCTGATTTTTCACCCTCGGATAAAGGCGCTGTTACATTAGTTGATGCTTTCCTGATCCGCTCCATACTCTCATTCAAAGCATCTGTTCCCTTTTGCGTAATATGGATTATTCTGTTTCTTTTATCCGTGTCCAGCAGCTCCTGATGTACAAGCCCATTAGCAATTAAGCGGTTTACAATTTGCATTCCAACTGGTTTTTCATGCACATTAAGTTTGATCAATGCGCTTTTGGTCATACTGCCGAAGGAGACAAGGCTGATTAAATATATAAATTCATCCGGAGTAGAAAACGCGGTATTCACAATTGCTGCCTTGGCATGCAGTTTTGCATACCTGTACAGGTGCACCAATGAAGTGTTGATTACGCTGTCTGCGGAACGTCCATTTATCTTTCCACGCCATTCCGGTTCGGCTATAACAGCCGGACCCGAGATGTCCAGGCGGACATTTAGCCATTTAGCAAATGCATTGACATCCTGATCGCCTTCAACATTTTCCATTTCATATATTTTCACCATGGATATGAGGTCGGTGATTAAATCGTAGTACATCGTTTAAGATAGTTTAATAAAAGCGTTTACACTAAATTCTTTACCATATTACCTAACAATTTCAAGCGACTTAAAGGTTTGTTCTTAAACTACTAAGACCGCCGTCGACGTTAAGCACCTGTCCTGTAATCCAGCTACTTTCCTCTGATAAAAGAAACGCAATTGCTGAACTAATGTCGCTGGGCACACCAGATCTTCCTATCGGATGTCTTCTTGCTGCTGCTTCTCGTTTTTCTGCTGAACCGAGTAATTTTGCGGCAATCGGCGTATCGGTTAAAGAAGGTGCTACCACATTAACACGTATACCATAGCCTGCCAGCTCTGCCGCAAGGGATACGGCCATACCCTCTACCGCTGCTTTTGACGCAGAAATACTGGTATGAAATCCCATTCCGGTCCTCGCTGCAACTGAACTAATCAGCACAACAGATGCTGATCCCGCATTTCGTAATGCTTTTAGCGAAGTTTGAATCACCATTGCGGCACCGGTAACATTCAGACGAAAATCCTGAATCAGATCCTCCTCCGTTACCCTTGAAAATGGTTTCAGGTTAATGCTGCCCACAGAGTAAACCAGTCCGTGGAGCTGCTCAGGCAAAAGGTCTCCAGGCAACCCGCGGTTTTCCATTACGTCAAGCTCCTGATATTTAACTAATGGCGACCAACTTTCTGCCCTTGTCCTTGATGCCGCATAAACTGATGACTCCTTTTCGGTCAGCAGTTGTACAACGTCCAAGCCTATACCAGAGCTTCCGCCAACAACAAGGATATTTTTTTCTTTAAAACTCATAAGACAGCAATGTATTGGTATATTTATATATAAACATTCATCAATAAAGGTATGTAAATATACTAATATTACAAGAGGGCTTGTAATGCACATTCCCAAAAAGAGTATTTTTACTATACCATTCTGTTTATGACCATATATAAAACGATGATATTTAAATATTTACCAAAGATTAGATTGCAGATATAATTTTGTTTGTATTGTCATGACATGTAATAAATTTGGTCCAATCTGCAGGGATAAAACTGACTATTTCGGGATTTTCTGGATCATTGGTTATATCTTTTATAGTTTGTGTAGCTGTGTTGATGATTAGCCAGCCAATCGTATTTTCTTCCTGTTTACCACCTTCAGAAGAAACGACCAACTGCACTCTGATCTCATTACCTTCTTCGCTTTCAATCTTGGCGCGGAAATTACTCTTGAATGCAGATTTAAATCCTGACCGTTGAATCAAACTCTGGAGACTATTTTCGCAGTCTGAAAACGTTGCGGATTGCCTAACGCTTCTATTGCCGCATGAATTACATGCTGCTGCTGTTAAGAAAAATACAATTATAATGCCTGAGGCTGGCAGTCTAAACCTTTTAGGTGTTGTCATAGTAATATTTCCATAGTATCAAATTTGAACAAGTATCTTGACCAAAGTTTATTTCGAATAGATCTGATTTCGTTTTGTGATTACAGGGCAATTACG
>Ga0247734_1001747_pt1 | contig 15890 bp, 14 predicted proteins | sample UWRJL103311B2_FD_180933 | JGI IMG/M metagenome (GOLD analysis project Ga0247734, IMG submission 180933) | Plant litter microbial communities from Arlington Agricultural Research Station in Wisconsin, United States - UWRJ-L103-311B-2 | ecosystem: Environmental > Terrestrial > Plant litter >... | reverse complement strand
TTTATACTTTTGCTTCCCATCTATTCTTATCTGAACATGAAAAATAACGAAGTGACCCATATAGATAGTGAAAACCAACCCCTTTCCCAATACGCCAAGACTGCTGTGCCATCTCCACCAAAACCTTATTCCGACGAATGCCTTCATTGTTGAAGAGACTCGAACTTTGAGAGCACGAAATGAAGCAATTTATTCCTGCAATCGTACCTGTAGGTGATCGCGACTACAGATAATAAAATTTTACTAATCCATCTACTAAGCTGCCAGCTTGGTTCCTTTTTCGATTGGGGGTATAGAAGTTCTGAACATATCTCAAACCGTGATACTGCTACATTGCACTTTCCAGCCTACATTTCTTCTTCTAAAGTACTGCACAGATTGAAGATGTAGCCCATAACGGCATGTATGATTGCCTCTTGTGCAGTCAAATAGAATAGGAAAAGGAATGTCCTTTTCTCGTTATCAAATTGGTTGTAGGGACGACTTGATCATTCCTCCGTTTTCTGATTTGAAATTTGCGAGCCATTCCCTTTTCCATTTTTCAAAACTCAACTCGCCTACAGGAGTGCGTGAAGGGTTTGAGAATGTCGAGACAGCAAAGATAGTCTTCATGAGTGAGTATTATACCACTAAGAGAGCTTGCAGCAATAATATACACGAGGCTGAATCTTGGTTATGTTCATGATACTTTCCACTATGCCATAATAGTGCTGTGAGTCTAGAGCTATTACATATCGATAGACAACCTGCGATATTCTTTTCACTGTCTACGAACCTTCATGGATCGAGCGTTTATGTCGACTATGGATTAGCGACAATAATATGTTCGATCATATCAAGCTGATAGATCACAAATTGCTATGAAGAGTGTGAGGTGGAACTATTTGGATTGGATTGAATATCTGAACGATCGAATCTACTGTCCGAAGCCAACTCCCACCACAACCTCACAATTACAATATCAGATATAATCAAAAAGAGTTGACTAAGAGTATAACATGTCGCAGCTTCTCTATGCTACCTAATGATGAGCGGCGTTTGGAGAAGCTTGACTTCGCTATGTTGAGAAGGAGACTATGTCCAAGACCACCAAAGAAGATCTGAACTATCCAATTTCACTTCACACTGGGAGAGTCTGTCCTGAACCAGAACAATCCTACCACAACCGTGAAAGTCCCCACGTGGTGTGTGCGGCTAAGCCGTGCTCCCTGTCTCGGCGATGCAACTCCATCCTGCCAGCCTGCTACAGGACAAAGCCATGCTCCGATGGTTCCGGGGATATTACCGTGTTCTTGGGGAATTAAGAGGGGAGGCGATAGACTTGCGCCCAGCTTTAGCTGCAGTACAGATCATTTGCGCTCTACGTTCCTCTTCCCGGAACTGACACTCAGCCCACCAGGTTTTACCGCCCCATGCAGGACTTCATTGGGATCGTCGTTTTTTTCATCCCACCATCCTGGGGTGCCACCTCTTTCGTTCGCCCCTGTCGCTTTGCGACGCACCTGCTGAACGAGAGTATGGGGAAACCTGCCAGGAGATCTGGTACGTGTTCACTGAGCATGTGTACAGGGCCGAAGCGCAGACCACAATTTAAGCCATGGTGGATCAGTCAGGAGTGGATACATTCCGGTCTCGAGAATCTGACAGAATGTCAGTATTCTAAGTGGAACTGGAAGACGATTCAAACTTACCTCCCAGGGCCATAGCCGCTACACCAAAGGCAACGTCAAGACCCATCTGAATACCTTCGACTATGTGTCAAGCCGTCAGCAACTGGAGTGAATATATGGATAGTGTCCGACCTACCACCTGGGGCTGCAGGTGAAGCGAAGGACAAGACTCAAATCCCTATGATGTCCCAAGCTTGAAAGTGACGAGTGTCGGTTAGTATGAAATGTTGCAAGTGTCATAGGCTAGCGAAAAACGACCTACAAGTCTCCGGAGAATTCCTATAGAGATTATTGCGTCAGCATAGACGCGTGTAGATACGGTGGTAGTGCCAATCCGGAGAAGTGGTGGGATTGAGGAGGCAAATGGGAGGGAAGGGAAGTAAGAAGCGTGAAGGAGTGCGAAGCGGACTTGATAACAAAAGCGATCATTTTACGAAGAAGGTCTTCATTAGACCATATGCTCAGATGTGGATACACTGGAAAATGTTGAAGAAGAAGAGGAGGAGCAGGTGTATATAACTACTTCCGGGGACCTACAGAAACAGCCAGATCACCGCGCTAATATAGCTCACTATTCCTAATCTAGGCTTGGAAGTCTGTAGAATATTCAAAAGACACTGTTGCTGTGTGTTGAGGAAGGAACGCGACTAAGCGAGTGATCTTGTGTTAGCAAGCGTACGGCAGAGGAGGAGTATAAATAGTATTTTCTTGCGAGCGCGTGACGCCATTTGACCATCATCTTTGCCAGGAAGCTACTCCCAGTGTGCATAGTATGAAATTCAGGAGATGAAAATATCTGCATAGTGATACAGCTGCATTCAAAATAGAATAGGTGAAGATATAACAACTTTGAAGCAAAATCACATCTCAGGGGTCTTGTTTTAAGAAACACCACCCGTACCTTTACCTATAAGAAAGAACAAGGAGACTCTCGCCTTAAGATTAAGCAGAAAACCACTATCATAGTATATGTAGCTGTTCCGTATCTAATGGACTCAACGATACAGCACTTCCAACATCGTCTCTCCTCTAGAGCAAACGTGGACTTCCCGCGAAGAGGTAGAATACACAGAATCTCAACCGTTAATTCTATCATAGACTATCGGTGCAATTCTCTATACACCTCTCTGTCTTTGTTTCTCGGATTTCTAGAGAAGCAGTATCGCAGATCGATCGCCTCCAAAGTCAACAGGAAATCGCGGCTGGCAGACCATGCGCTCACTCCACAGGAGAACCTTCAATCGGTGGCTAAAATACAACGTTTCTACAAATGGGGAGAAGGAGATTGCGTATTTATATTGGATACAAATGCTAGATGACTGGGGAGGGAAGGCATTAGCAATCTGTTGTCGGCCAGGTTGACACATCTTACAATTCGGAGACATATGAAAGGAGGTATGTGTGTTTATCGAGAGAAGCCTATCGTTAGGACTGGGATAACATATATGTGTAGCCTGATAAGTGGATACTGAGGTAGAAATGGAATAAGCAGTCACGTAAAGCGGAATGTATGAATGGCAAAGTGGTAGCATTGACGCTAACTTTGCAAGGCAATGCTGCAATCATATTCTACTGCCTCATGCAAAGAACTTCTTCGTCGTCATCATCCTTCCCTCCATGTGTTGTGTGATACGTCAGCCACAAATCTGGGCTATCTTAAACTCCAAAACCCTCAGTACTCCTATGAATGCATGCCAAAAACAGCCTAATGCCAGCGCAATGCAAATAACTAGCAATATACGCCTGTGATAAAGAGAGAAACAAAAACGCCAACGCTATGATATATTTCAGAGTGTGAGGGCGAAGTAATGCATCGAGTATAGAGAATCTGAAGTGGTGTTGGATGTAGTGGGCTAGCGGTTGTGCCAATATCGGTATTATGGAGACGAGGATATAATTCTGACTACTTCTAGCCAACGCCTACTCTTTGTTACTTGACAATCTGTAACGAGTACGGTAAGCGATATATGGGTCGGCGAAGTTAAGGGGTGTAATTAACTCGGGATATGCAATGAATATGCATACCTAGTTAGAGGCTTAGATCTATCAAGCCCACAGGAGCCTTTGCAGATTTTTGCTGGCGATAATGTCCCTTAAGAAAAGCACTATCAGAAGCATCAACTGCATATTCGTTTTGTGACGATGGGCGTGAATGGGATCTGTGCATTGTACCTCTGCTTCTCATTGAGGTACGACCTTTCGCGAGATGCTTGGAATTCGATCGCACGTTAAGCGGAGAAGAGTCGGGGGTGTCTGTAGTAAGTCGCGAAGGGCCTTTATAAGCAGATGAGCCTGCATCAAGGAGCATTTCAGCGTTATCAGCCTCTTTATCAACGTCATCAGAACCTAGAGGTCGAGAATTACTCGTCGGGTTCGGGTCATCATCAATCTGAATAGGTGTATTTCGTGTGCTTTCACGCAACTGGGCACGTTGAGTTTGCGCACCATTTCCAGCATCGATTTCCACCACGAAAGACTGCGAAACCGGGCCATACGCTTGTGAGTCAGGCACCTCAAATTCAGAAGATCCTCTGTGGTAGCGACTTCGTTGATGTGGCTGACCCTTTGGGGCTGTCGTAGGAAGAGACGGCTCAATCATCTCACTTTTATGAACTTCTGGACTGGTTGACGGCACTGTTGTGGCTACAGCTTCCAGCTGCTTTCCACCACATGAGAACGCAGTTCCAAATGGTGAGCGCACTCGACTGGATTTGGTTCCTGAAACTGCTTTTGATTCGGCAACTCCACCTGCAATTGGTTCATCCTTCTGAGCCAAGTTGGTGTCTTGTACAGAAGGGGACGGGTTATCTTCAGTGCTGGGGAGTAGGAAATCTTTTCCAGGTATATCGGAGTGCACGGGCTGAGATTGATTGACAATATAGGCTCCTCCAGTATCTGGTGCTACGTACTCCTCGCTATCTGGAAATATTGGAAGGCCATGGTTCGTGATTTGGGCTGGCGAGGCAGTGTCTTGAGACGATATTTGTTCTGCTGTGCACGCTCTTGTTCCCTTCTCCGGCGTAGAGGCTAGAGGAGCCGAAGAGATGGGGGGTTCGCTGGTTCTTTCAGTAGGTTGTCCTGTTGTCTTGGAGCTGTCCAGTGCCGTGGGCTGAGACTCATTTTGGCTTTTAGGCTTTTTCACTTTCTTACTCTTTTTGGCATCTATAATCTGCTGCTGTTGAAGCTCGAAAAGAAGGCCGCGCACTTTCGTTCGCATTCCTTTCCAATCCGGCCAATATGTGGGATCGTCTGGAAAATCACCAGTCATTGCATTGCGCACAAAATCATCTGGGTCCTCCAAAAATTTCTCAACATAGCCAAGTAGAAACAAGCCACAATCACAATAGTTGCCTTGCTGAGGTAGATTCTTCACAGTCAACCCGATCGTTGTAGGAACTGGTACTTCAACTCCGAGCTTCGACTTGGCTTCTGATGCAAGGTAATGCTTGAGATTTGTACATGTTGGCGAGTGAGTCATATTGAGGGAGTCGAGAGCGATAATCCTCGGCTCACTTGGGTCGATTTTTGGCCCAGACTTTCTTCTTCCCTGTTTGGTGACCTGGGGTTTCTGAGCTACAGCTTGCTGGGAGACAGTTTGAAGCCCCGTTGTCTGTGAGTCGTTGTCTAATGGAATGATTTCTATTGGACGGCCCTCTGTGTCTCCGTGTACTTTGCTTTGCGAGGACGGAAACTGGGCAGTTTCGACAATATCTAAATTTTTCATGGAGTTGGTGACATCCGATTCAGTTGAAAGAAACTTCGGTGTGTTGCATATGATTGCGACATACCAATGGGTATGCTCATTGACAGGTACAATGATATAATCGTAGGCGAACAAGTTAACCTTAGCTGTCCATCTCTCAACGGCTTCATAGTTGATGCCCCTCTTGCTCCCCTTGGTACTTGACGTCAGTCTCTCATAGAAAAAACTGTTGTGGAAATACACGCGCTTAAAGATCTCAGGTGCTTGATTCTGGAGATTGTGTTGTAGGTGGTAGAGATAGAACATGACTAGGTTGTCGTTCAAGAATTGGCCTTCGTCGAGTCTTGGAATATCAGCCTTGTCAACGGTTGCTTTATTTTTCCCAACGGGCGGCCACACAATTGAGCTCTTCCATTTACGTTCCCAGTCTTCATTAAGCTCGGTCCATCGTTCAGGGCTATCAGGTCGAGTTTCTGGGGGTGGCGGCACATTATGTCGCCTTGCACTACCTATAGCGCGACCTGAGGACGGGCTCGATCGAGAATCCTGGCTTCTAGTTCCGTAAAAGCCACTCGGAGATATTCCTGTGGCTACCGACGGCTGTAGTCGAGGCCTCGAGGCACGTTGGGTTTCGACGTTTGTGTCTGGTTTAACCTGTTCAATCGTTCTTTTTCTGGAACTAAGAGTCTTCTTGTCCTCCAATGCTTTGCTGAACACGTAATTCGCTTTCTCGATGCTAGCCTTCGGAAGCAGATCTTGTATCTTGATATTACCCTCGGCCTTGTTAAAGGCATTAATCAAAGCATTACTAACTATGTATCAGTATATTGAGTCGGTGGAAAAATTTGACAAAAACTTACTCAGGTTTTTCAAGCATATCAAATACCTTTCGATCCGTCTTTCCCAGAGAATTGACTAGCTCGGTGGTGTGTTTAATGCTTTTTAGACAAAAGAAATATCTTCTATCCACTTTGTCAGGACCCATATCTTGAGGAGTTTCGAGGGAGAGCAGCGCAGTGTCTTGTGTGTATAAGATCTTGTTGATTTTATTAAGTGGAATCTTCAATTCGTCGTCATCACTCCTAAAAATAGATATGACTCGTTCATTTCGATTATATAATAGTTTGCATGGTTTAGATGGATTGTTCCACAACCACCGAGACGGCGTGAAAGCCTTCAAAACTTCGTATTGAGCCACATGTTTGTTCTTCCTGGGAGTACATAACTTGGTGCTGGTAAAATTGGTACGCCGGATGTCAGATTTGACGCGGTTGTCGTCTTCGGAGCTCTCCAGGCTGTATTCGAGAGCATGCTCTGGCTGAGCTAACGACGAGTGCTGAACAGACGAATTTGGAACGGTCTCTTTTTGCTTGCTTTCCCCATTAATCATTTGAGACCTCGCCAGCTCGTCATCGCTGACACTATCATCACGCTCTGGAGCCAATTGGTAGGAACGCTCCCCGTTACTTGGGTTGATCTTCTGTCTCTTCGCACCTGTATTACTTTCAAGGAAATATCTGCTTCTACCTCCTTCATTGAGTAATTGGGATGCTTTCGTGCCACCGGAATTTCCAAGCTCATCGTCGGATTCTTTCGCTTTGATCTTGTGGGAACGCTTTCCATCTATACTGCTGGAAATTCTAGGTTTGAGTGAATCGAACTTCGCCTTCCGAGGCACTCTATTTACGTGACTATCATCATCTTCTATGGGGTCCTCAGGATCGTCTATCTCTCCCGTTCGGTTGTAGCGTAAAATGGTACGTTTTGAAGCCTTACTAGCATCTTGTGTATGTCCGTTTGACCCAGGACTTTCCCAGATATTGCTACCTTGCTGGGAGGATTTGCGTTTCCGATGCTGCGACCCACGTGAGGGTCTCGTACTCAATATCTTTTCTACATTGCGCATTTCGTCCACATGGCCACTAACATTTCTTGAACCTCCTCCAACAGAGTACCCATGGTGCGTGTTACTTCGTTGAGATTGACTACCGGATATATCTCTACCTCGCTGCTTAACCGGGTCAGAATCGATTTTGATAACATCTCTATGAGTAGGCCCGCTGAGCCCTGGCTCGATCTTTTGTTTCGTGTTGGAAATTTGGTATGGAGCTTTGAGATTGAACGCCTTTTCTTTTCCCACAACCAATGAAGTATGAATGCCTTGACTTAAATCGTTTCTAGGCTTGATACCGCCCGGTATCTGCGACACATCAGTGGTGTGCCACGAACTTGTTGAGGAACCTACCGGCATGTTGTTTGGCTTGCCACTTCTTTTAGGAGACAAAGCTGTAACTCCCTTCGCCGTATCTCTAGAAAACGCAACTATTTAGAGGCTGATATTTGGGTTGGAAATGGTTCATCATACTTGTAGTTTGTGATAGCAGATATTTCGGGACCGTTGAACCGAGCATGAGAGGCCCTGCAGAACGAGGAGTCAGTACTTAAGAAGGCGCAAACAGTGGCACAACCCAACTCACCAAGGATGATTCTTGCTCAACACGATTCCACGTTTACTTGCGTGAGTCTTTGGAGTGCTCGGTGCGGGCACATCTTCGTGGGCGTATCGGCGCGGCTCTTCTCTGCGTCTTTGTTAATAAATTGTGGCAAAATTGCAGGGCACCACTTGCTCGTTTGGAGAAATCAACGGGGGACGCTTGCTGGCATGATATTTGATTTTGCACAGGTCGGTAGGGGGCAATCTCTGTGACGATAAGATTTCTGGTACCAGCTCATTCTTTTCCTGACGTGCTGTTAGCGGATACACCTGTGGCGTTAGGCGAATGCTGTTGGATAAGACAAGCGCAAGAGGAAGTGTTTGCATATAAGAAACCCACCTGGTCTATCAATTGCCCCTCCTTGATTTCGATCTGTCTGCTGGGACTGATAAGATCAATTACTACTTCACAACGGGGCAGCCTTTGGCTCCCTTCCACCCGTTTGCGCTTCTTGCTGGGGGCGATAAGGTAGGAGCCCAAGACACCCATTTGGCGGGTGCTGCTTGACATGGTTAACGCCGGTGAATGACCATGCTGTCCACGATCTCCGGAGAACTGCACGGGAGGCACTGGCGATGGCGGAACACTTCTTGATCGTATTTGCAGACTCTCCTGACCTTCGCCCGAAACTCTTCGTTTTGTCCCGGGGGGTTTGGCGTTGTTCTGACTGTTTGAGGTGGGAGGGATTTGATGTTCTGGTACTGCTGCCATGTCACACAAAGAACCTCGCTTATCAGCCCTGGAGAGGTCCTCGTTTCCCAGGACATTTTGCTTTTTTGTAGCAAAAGTCATGGACTGACTGTACTTGTTACTCAAGTAATTCGGCTCTGGATCACTCGGGTAACCGCCTGGCTGACCATGCCTCATAAAATATTCAGTCTCTTCCCAGTCCATGGTTCTGCGTTGGTCATGTTTGTCGGCATCCATATCGACATGTCATTAAGTCTGCAAACAGAGTGAGGGAGAGTGGGTTTGCAAGTGATCTGACTGGACCTGCTTGTAAAGGAATCTCCTGATACAGTGATGACCCAAGTGAAAAAGAATTAGCAGCGACTACTTCCAGCTTGTTTAGCAGAAACCGCCTGCTTTCTTTCTTTCTACAACGTTGAAAGAGTATGCGGACGTTAATATCTGCTTACCAAGGTAACTCCTGGGTCCTTCTCGTTTGACAGATAATAGAAGTTCTGTGAATGAGATATGATGAAAATGAAGATGGAGCCCAAGGATATTTTTACTCTGTGTTAGATTTGGCAATGAAATATGACAAAAGGTTGTGAAGCTTCACGGCTTTGAGGCTCTGAGGCTGATATTGTGATATGACAAGAAGAATTGGCGGGGCCATGGATAGGAAGGAAGTAGAAAGCGTGAAGTATGCGTATAGCCTGCCTCTTATAACTTGTCTCGAGTCGTTTCCCGGCTTATGATTGGGCACGCGAACAATCTAGCAAATTGACGCTGCTCTCTCCCTTGTTATTGTTGAAGTAAAAGCCGGTCAATGGTATAGTAATGGTGCAAATTCACTTTGGAGCATGTATCACGATTCATCCAGAGGCCGCTTTCATGTAAGGAATGTATTACACGTTGTTGGTGAGGAATAATGCCTATCATCTATATATCTCTTCGGGAGTGCCAAAACGTGCACTGAGACTCGCAACTACACTTCTGTACAACCAGCAGTGCATATCTAGATAATAAGGTGTAGAGGCAAATGCGTAGAATTAAGTAACCCTGAACAATATTTCAGATGCTGTACTTCGATCCATCTCGCTCGTTGCAGCCTGCCTTATACCAAGCTACACGCTCCTTCTTTCCGTTTCTAGTAATGAATATTCGCAGCCTATCAGTCATCTTCAGCATACAAATATTTAGCTAGCTCATTAGTAGTCACCGGTCCACAAAGTCCCTTTTCCTGTAGAAGTGTCAATGCTTTAGGAGTCTAAAATCACAGCTGAGCGATAATGATACCCAAAGAAGGTATGTATTGCAAATCTTGATATACATGTAGGAAAGTCCGCAATGACGAGCTTCAACGGTATACCCCCATCCATCTATCCCGGCACCGTGATTGCTATCCATCTACAACTGTTGTCCCGATCACATCTACTTCTCTTCTGGATAGAGATCCTCCTTCAGCGGAATGCCTAGTTCTTCCCGTAGTGGCTTCAGCTCCTCCAAATATTGATCGTACTGTCCACGGTTCTCAACCTTCGCCTTGATTCCTGTGGCACGTAGAATCGTTAGCTATAACTCTCATGTCGGGATTGCCCTATGCTCATCCTCGGCTGTTCGTTTGGAGTGAAACCGTACCTTCGAAGATTCGCACAGCTGTGGGGAAGTCATTGACTCTTCTTGCGGCCTTTAGTGCAGCAACAAGAACAGATGGTGAAGGAACAAGATCGTATGCGAAGGCATTGTTTAGATTTCGCTGTAATGTGGTACGATAATTAGCAACCTGTAATCAGATCCATAAACCCCTCCATCGATGTATTCGACGTACCTGAAGCTCAAAGACATCTTGAACCGCGTCGAATTCCTTCTCGTATCTATAGTCCGCGTAGATTCGTTAGCAATTGATGATCCTAATTTTGTAGTGTTTCGGCTATGAGGGATCGTGCCCGGAGTGCTTCCCCAGGGCCGAGGAGAGGCCAATTGGCATGCAGCGTACCTGGCAGTGAATTCCTCAAAGGTCTCCTCATGGGCATCAGATCGCATCCGGCTTGAAGTGCTGAAAGTGCTGACAGAACCACTGGTTGCGATCAAGGCTGGGATGGCAAAGACGGCGCTGGAGCTCCGGGGGGTGATGTTGCGGATGCCATTGGCACGGAAAAAGGTGCTTGGTTGCGCACGAGCTGCGATACGCAGCAATGAGGTCGACGACATTAGGAGATGGTGGTGGTAGGTGTTTGATTTTGTGATCTGGAGAGCTTGGAGGTTGAGGTTGTGAACTTACGATTTTGTCCAGGAGAGATATGCCTAGAACATCATTGGCTAGGATTCCAGAGGAGTGGGGCGGGGTTGATTGTGGCTTTCTCAGCGTTGGACATCCGAAGAGGTCATGGCACATAATCAGATCATTTTATCACTTGAGCTTAATCACTGATCTATTCTATAGTAATAAACTCTATGCGTTCTTAGTAATCTTTTTTGTTTTTCTCTTTATAATCGGAATTGCATTTAACAGCTGACACTAATTTATAAACGGACCATTAGGTGATTTCTACAATTTCTTTGGGAATGGTCGACTTGAACAACACCAGTTGCTGAAAAAGGTATAGGAGTGCAATTTATTCGGCCTTTGCGGATAGAGACCGTCAAGACCAGTAAGTAAATGGCTAGCGAAGGAGGATATTTACAAAACAAAAAGGGAAATGCTTACCGAAGTATGATATATTTAAGTACGGAGGTTATCTCCACCGGTATTGCAACGATTTTGCAAACTGTTTACGACTAATTGAACTTCTTAGCACTTTTCATGGAACTGAAGAACAGGATGAGTATGAAGCTATGAATTTGACTTTGACGTTCTTGGTAATATTAAAGATATGAATGCAAGTGTCTAAATTTATGATGCCGATGAGAAGAAGTATGAGCCTTGCAAAGACACTACTGCCGATTTCAATGCTTCTTATAGTAATGAAAAGAGCTTGATCAGGCTCTCATCTAGACAGTTTCCAATGGTAGATGAGATTTGGGATACTCTAAGTGATCCAAAAATGTCTTGTTCCAGCATGGCCTAAATACATAAATATGGGTGCGCTTGCTGCGAGTTCTTGATGTCGTTCTTACATCCCGCCATCATAAATTTCCAAGTTAGAAATCCAGACTTGAACCCCTCAGAAATTACGATACAACTAGAGCTCGAACTGATTCAGAATTGAGTTGGATACAAAAGATTTTACATGCAACATGTTCATCGTTTAGTCTTAATTGTGGTTATGTTTTTCATTGACACTTTATGGTGTATGTACCTAATTTGGAAGGGAAAGATTGCTTCTACACGATGTTGATCAAGTTGAAAGAATTCAAGGCTGGTCAAGTCCGGTGAAAATAGTGATATTTATAACTAGAGATCCATTTAGCATCCTATTCAAATTCACTTAGCTTCAGAAATTCTTGACATAGGAGAAATTCAGGGATAATTCTAAACCAATGAAAGACTGTCGTATGGCTACTTGCAATCGTTTAGTGACTGTAGATCAAGCAATAATTAATAGCCGTATTAAATCTGATATATATATATATATATATATGCTGAGCTAGCAATTTGAAACATAGCAAATCCTCAATAGCAAGTTACACCTCCAAGCCGCAAACTAGCAAACCCCAACCTAATTATTATCTCTAGGCCCAATGACCATTGCACATACCCAGCTCTTTACTGTATTATTCAACGTCCTCGTCACCATTTACGTGCTCGAACACTTACCTACTTCCACCGAGGTTCCCATCTATATTATCGTTCAACTTACTCTCCAGTGGCCAAGCCAGCTCTTTATAGCTATGAGTATTTATAACTGAAGGCGGAATATTGATAATTGTAGAGATTTGATAGAAGAAGTTCAGGCTGTTTATACTCGCATGCCCTAGAAACTTCAAAGGGGCCATAGTCTCGGCATAAGTTTGTATACTACTCTAGAGCAAGAAAAAGGAAACTCGACGTCGCTTTTTGTGATCTGTCCGTCCATCACCAGAAACATCAACGACTTAATTTTGGAAGTGATCATTAGTTATATGGAAGGATAAAAGGTAAACACTGGTAATTGCTATATACTACTTCGACCGAATTGCCATTTATATGGGGATGGATCAAGCCAATTCGAAATGCAACGAATCCCAATTAGCTCGATCAGCGAGATGAGCATTCACAATGGCCTTCAACACTCTCATATCGACATCGAGTAACACAGAGCATGAGGCACAAGCCACCCCTCTCGGCTCGGGGTCTCCGTACATACTGTAAGGATAGGGAAAAACACCGACGATATGAGCTTTCGTGATGTCCATGGCTCGCATGGTAAACAAATGGCCCCCTTTACGCCCCCTATCTCCACATTGAGGCTACCGAGGCAGCGCAAGAAACCCACCCACCGCAAACCCACAATAAGATATATGGAGTACTTCGTACACACTATAGTACAATAGTACCTAGTGCTTACCAGTAGTAGCTAGACATATGGGTTGATTCCCTCAATTCCCTTCCCAGGGAGGATTCCATACGTCGAGAATTCTCGAGAATTCCCAAGAAGGGGGCTTAGTCATCCAACCGCAAGGTGGGCCTATCACATGCCTCATCTCATTTTAGTCGGGGACAGAAAGCGTGAGAAAACAGTTCCGCCTCGCTGGCCATATTAAGTCTTGGCAAATCCGCCCCTTTTAGCAAGAGCTTATTCCAGGGGACTTCCATTTTTCACAATTTCTTCACGGCTTCACTTTGTGGTCTTTCTCTCTTCTTTTAGTATCCTTCACGGTGTGCTATCTCTAGGGGCTTCTATTTGCGCAACCCATTCGTCTTCTCGTCACTCTTTTGCGAGCTGCTTCAGCTGCTGCTTCGCACCCCTATTCTCCTTCATTCCTTTTAATTCCGTTGGATTTCACGTCACGGTCGCACCAGGTCTCTTGTCCTTCTGCTGCAGTATCCAATACATCATCCTACATACGTGCCCACCCGAATACACCGAACAAACCGAACGCGGGTCTTCTTGCGAGTCCTTCGACCTTCCGACATCAACCATCTTGAGATCGTATCGTGCCCAAAAAAAATAACACGATACACTCATTTAATTGCCCGTCATGTCGTCCGTCTCCGATATCATCAAATCCCTTCCTCTGCCATCAATTGAGCACCCATTTGGCGTTCAATTATGGCCCATCTTCGATAAGGTCTACACGGCCATTCTGGGATACCATACGGATGACTTCGGTTTCCAACCCAGGGTTACTCCTATGTCCACATTGAAGGAGAGCGCTCTGATGATCGTGGTCTACTATATTGTGATCTTTGGGGGCCGGGAGTGGATGCGCAACAGACCAGCCTTCAAGCTGAAGATGCCTTTCATCATCCACAACTTCTATCTCACAAGCATTAGCTTCATTCTACTGGTTCTCTTTGTTGAGCAACTGGTGCCAACGGTCTACAATCACGGCATCTTTTATGCCATCTGCCACAACAAGGGTGGATGGACACCGCCTTTGGTTGTCTTGTACTACGTATGTGTGCTGATGAAGCTGAATATACAAGGCACATGAATGGCTGACAATCAATAGCTGAACTACCTCACCAAATACCTTGAATTACTTGACACCGTCTTTTTGGTATTGAAGAAGAAGCCGTTGAGTAAGCATGTCAGCTGTATAGTTAGCAGTGTCCCCAGCTAATGTTTTGTAGCCTTCCTCCACTGCTATCATCATGGCGCTACTGCTCTTCTCTGCTACACTCAGCTCATTGGTTTGACACCGGTATCTTGGGTCCCAATCACCCTGAACCTTATGGTCCACGTTGTCATGTACTGGTACTACTTCCAGAGTGCGCGCGGTATTCGTATCTGGTGGAAGGAATGGATCACCCGTCTTCAAATCATTCAGTTTGTCATTGATCTTGGTTAGTACCCGCTTATTCATCCCCTTGCCTCGGATATGTTGCGCACTTTCAGCTGCTAACGTGAGTCTTGTAGGCTTTGTCTACTTTGCTTCATACACCTACTTCACTTCGACCTACTTCCCATGGATGCCAAATGCGGGACACTGCGACGGTGAGGAATTTGCTGCTTTCGCTGGTATGGGCATAATCAGCTCTTACCTTCTATTGTTCATCTCCTTCTACATCGCTACCTACAAGAAGGACGGAAAACGCCCAACCGGCCGTAAAGCTGCACGCTCCTTGAGCTCAGCTGAGATCCCAGATGTCGCCACTCTTACCCATGGCAAGATCAACTCGGGCCTGATGGACAAGACCAACGGACAGAGCACGGCAACTCCAGGGCGCCCAGTCACCCGTTCACGTAAGGCATAAGTGCTGTAATGCTAGACGATGTGAGAAGGCAGCTCCACTGGCACCCTCTCTAATGACAATGAGGTTTCTTTACTTCTCTGTACATTTTCGTCGACTTGGAATGGCGACAGGTTTGACATGTGGGAACCATTCCAGGTCACCCTTATCATCTGTAATGAGCATGGGTGCGATAGAAGAAAAAAGCGTATTGGGATTGCGCTTCTTGGTAATCTTTTTCTTTTGTAATATGTGCAATAAAGACGGGGTCGGATGGGTTCTCGGAAAGGAATGGTGGCGCACGCATTATTTAGTTAATTTGTGTGATGAGGACTAGCATTTGTATTGATAGGAGTAATAGAGCGTGAGATTGCATCAATCCATATATGAGTACAAGACTTTGTAAAGCGTCAAGAGAGAGAAGCCCTGAGTCAGTGACAAATCCCGGTGGAAGAATTGTGTCGAATCGAGATGAGATGAAAAAAAAAAAGTTGTCAGAAATGCGTATAGGCAGAATGGTCTTTTAAGATTGCAACTGGACGACGGGTGAAGATAAATAGCCTGTACATCATCTCGACGGCAGGGGTTACCGAAACGCAAAGCAGCGCGACGCAAAGCGACGCAAAGCAACGCAAACGCAACGCGTTATACATACAACTATACATATTATGCACTTTCCTTCATGCAGGTTGTACTTGTGACGTGGACGTGGGAATATTCCTCGCTTAGAGGGGGTTGTAAGAAAGGGGGAAAGGGAAGGGAAGGGGCCAACGGATGGGTGAAAATCAATGAAAATGTCTGTTTTATCGTACATGTGACAGTTTAGGATCTTTTATTTATTTTATTTTCCTTTGGGGGAGATAATGGAGGAAAGGGGAGGGCAAAGGGAGGATTCCGGCCCCCCTTTACTTATTGGCTACTTAGGTACATTTCACGGGTTTGTCCTTTTTTTTCTGGAGGGGATGGAAGGATGGAGGATTGGATTGGATTGGATACAACATGTACTAAGGGTTTTATGTCACAGTAGTTTTGTTTTT
>Ga0247734_1001746_pt1 | contig 15893 bp, 17 predicted proteins | sample UWRJL103311B2_FD_180933 | JGI IMG/M metagenome (GOLD analysis project Ga0247734, IMG submission 180933) | Plant litter microbial communities from Arlington Agricultural Research Station in Wisconsin, United States - UWRJ-L103-311B-2 | ecosystem: Environmental > Terrestrial > Plant litter >... | reverse complement strand
TCCAGGTGCAGCAGCCGCCACAGGTAGTGCAGGTACTGCGCGACCAGCGGGTCGTCCAGGCGGTAGTCCTGGATGATCTGCTGACGCACCGCGGGCGAGACCTGGGCGCTGCCGGTGATCGCGTCGATGACCTCGCCCTTGCCGGAGTGCAGGGCGATGAAGGTCGCCGTGATGGCGCCCCAGACCACGAGCAGCGACGTGCCCACCCGGGTGGCGACCGCTCGGGCGACGCTCACTCGGACTTCCAGGCGTCGTAGAACGTCGGGTACGCCTGCGGCTCGAACGCCACGTCGTGCAGCTTGTCGCTGCGCCCGAGCACGTAGTTGAACACGTAGACCGGGAACACCGCGGCGTCCTGGGTGATCTGCTGCTGGGCCTTGGCGTACTCCGCGCCCTGCGCGGCCAGGTCGACCTCGCCGAGGGCGGCCTTCAGGGCGGCGTCGACCTGCGGGTTGTCGTACCGGCCCAGGTTCGTGCCGAACGTCTCGGCCGTGGGGATGTTCTCCTTGCCGAACAGCGTCCGCAGCGAGTCCGGCGACGCCCGCTGCCAGCTGGTGTCGATGACGTCGTAGTCGCGGGCACCCAGCCGGCTGTAGAACTCGTCGATCGTGACGTTCTGCACGTCGTACTCGATGCCGAGCTCCTTGGCCGAGGCCTGCACCTGCTCCAGCAGGGTGTCGCGCTGCTCACGGGCGAACGCCTTCAGGAACGGGTGGACGATCGTGAGCCGCTTGCCGTCCTTGACCCGGTAGCCCTCGCTGTCGCGCTCGGTCCAGCCGGCGTCGTCGAGCAGCTGCTCGGCCTGGTCCTTGTCGTACGTGTAGGACGACTCGATGCTCTTGTCGTAGCCGACCGTCGTGGGGGCCAGCGGGCCCTTGGCGGCCTGGAAGACACCGAAGTAGCGCTTGTCCACGAGCGTGTCCCAGTCGATGCCGGCCCGGAACGCCTCGCGCACCTTGAGGTCCGAGAAGACCCTGCTGGCGTCCTGGTTCGGGTAGTAGTTGTAGTTGCCGCCGGGCGCCTGGACCGTCTCGACCGTGAATCCCGGCGTCTTCTTGAGCTGGGCGACGTTGACCGGCGGGACGCTGCCGATCGCGTCGACCTGGCCGCTGGTCAGCCCTCCGTACCGGGACGAGTCCTCGGTGATGATCTGGATGTCGATCGCGTCCAGGTAGGCCTTGCCCTCGTGCTTGGCGTTGCCCGGACCCCACGCGTAGTCGTCGTTGCGGGTGTAGCTGATGCCCTTGGCGGGCGTGTAGCCGGCGTCGCTGACGAAGGGGCCGGAGCCGACGATCTTCGAGCACAGGGCGTCGGGTGCCTGCTGGAGCGTCGAGGGCGCCTCGATGCCGAGGTAGGCCGTGGCCAGCGACGGCAGGAAGGCCGAGTTGGGCGAGGAGAACGAGACCTCGACGTGCGTCGGGTCGATGACCTTCGTGCCGGTGTACGTCGAGATCGTGTTCGCGGCGAGCTGCGACTTGGTGGCCGGGTCGACGATGTGGTCGAGGTTGGCCTTGACCGCCTCTCCGTCGAACTTCTCGCCGTTGCTGAACGTGACGTCGTCGCGCAGCGTGAACGAGTAGGTCAGCTGGTCGTCGGAGACGGACCACTCGGTCGCGAGCCACGGGTCGAGCGTGCCGTCCTCGTTGAGCGCGACGAGCGAGTCCAGGACGGGGCGGGAGAAGAAGCCCGCGATGTCGGCCGGGCTCTGGTGCGGATCGAGGCAGTTCGTGTCGGAGTTGATCGCGAACGTCAGGGTGCCGCCGCTGACCGGGTCGCCGGCGGCCTCCTGCGAGCCGGAGCCGCTGCTGCCGCCGCAGGCCGACAGCACGAGCCCGAGGGCGATGCTGCCGATGACGGCGCCGGACGCGCGTCGTCGGCGGGTGGGACGGGGGGATGCGGGCATGGCTGATGTCTCCTCGTGGGTGTCGAGGGCCCGTCGGTCGGGCCCGCGCTTGCCACCGCTGTCGTCGGCGGTGACCGTGTCTGTTTCCAGGGCACCCCACCGCGGAGGAGGGTTGCCGACCAGCCAGCTGGAACTTGGCGCTGGTGCTCCTGACACACGCACACGGACCGGGGTCCGCACACGCTCCTATCTGCTCTCTCGACCCAGTAGGCAGGTCGTCGTACAGGTGAGACGTTATGACCGGTTCGCCGGTCCGGTGCGGCCGTCCCACCGTGTGAACACGCCACCCACGCACCACCCGGAGGGTGTATCCCACCGTCCGGCGCCCTGGAACGGCAGGCCCTCGTAGCGGGCCGACGTCAGCCGATGGTGACGGGGGTCACATCTGAGGGCGTGCGCGCCACGGCGAACGTGCTGGTGCGTCGCACCTCGAAGCCGAGGTGGTCGTAGAGCGCGATCGCACCGGTGTTGAACCCGGCCGCGTGCAGGAACGGTCGGTCCCCTCGCAGGCGGATGCCGTGGGCGACGGCGCGCACGAGGCGGGACGCGAGGCCCTGACCGCGGGCCTCCGCATCGGTGCACACGGCGCTGATCTCGGTCCAGCCCGGCGGGTGCAGCCGCTCGCCGGCCATCGCCACCAGGGCGCCGTCGCGGCGGATGCCGAGGTACTGGCCCATGAGGTACGTCTCGGGCTCGAAGGGCCCGGGCTGCGTGCGGGCGACGAGCGCCAGCATCTCGTCGACGTCGTCGGGACCGAGGACGACCGCCTCGGGATCGGGCCGGTCCTCGAGGGCGTCCGTCGCGATCATCTGGACGCCCTCGAGCGACGTGCCGACGGTCCAGCCGTCCGGCACGTCGACGTCGAGGCTCATCAGCGGCACGTCCTGCCCCGGACCGACGAGCGCGGCGGCCGCGTCCCACGTGCGGTCGTCGTGGAGATCGCGGATCGCGAGGATGGGCGAGACCGACGGGCGGTAGCGGCGCACCAGGTCACCGCCCTCGGACAGGTGGGCGTGCGGCCCCGCGAGCGACGCCCAGGCGGCGTTGTCGAGCAGGTGGGGCTCGGTACGGATCGACATGTGGCCTCCGGTGGACGACGAGCCACCCCACTCTAGGTCGGCCGGCCGCGCCGGACCGTCCGGTCCGCATCGCGGGACGGCACCGCCGCAGAGACGACGAAACGGCGCCGAGGTCGACGCCGTTCCGGTCCTGCTCCCCCACTTGGACTCGAACCAAGAACCCTCCGATTAGGTTTCCCCTTCGTTAGAACACTCATGATCAATCACAAACCTGCTGCAATAACCGTGATCTAGTCGAGTCTGGCGGCCGATATGTTCACGTCAATTCACCCCGTCAACATTCACAAAACAGTGTTTGTCGGTCACTACGTCGGACACGCATGACAATCATTTCGCCCATCCGCCACGATGACAAAATGACCGCTACTCAAGATCCCGACCCGGACTCGATCACGCGAACTGAGGCCGCGGCACTCCTCGACGTCGGGGTGGACACAGTCACACGGCTGCGCCGAGAAGGCCTTCTGACCCAATCCTTGGGTGGCAGACACTTGTACTCGCGCACTGAAATCGAGGCTTTTGCGACCAATCCTTGGATTAGCGCCGCAGAGGTCGCTGAGATCCTAGGCGTCAGTCGTGCCCGAGTCTCTCAGCTCGCCAGTGCCGGGAAGATTCCCTTCCATCGGACGAGGTCCAACAAGCGCGTCTATCGGGATCAGCAGATCAGGGTCGTTAAAAATGCGAGAAGTCAAAGACTAGGGAAATGGTAGACGCCTGTGGAAGAAAATGAGCCCACCGTTAGCCTCCGCTCTACCGTAGCTACATGCGAATCGAGCAGGCTCAAACGAACATGCTCTGCGAACGATGCGGAAGCACAATCATCATCGAACGTCACATCTTGGAGACAAGAGACAAAACTTGGACCGAACAGTTCTTGCAATGTTCGACGGCACCTACGGCGCACCAGGTCTGGCAAGGCCCGGGGACGGATTTTCAGGATCCGCTTTAGTAAGCCGAACGGGTAGAGGCGGAGCAAGCGCGGATCAGCGTCAAAGTCGGTCCCAGTTATCTCCTGCGCCGCTCCGGCGGGCCGCCAACTTTCCTTACTGCGCCGCCGGCCACCCCTCTATGAATTTTCGTCCCATTTGTCATCCCATAAGTCTTGCCAACGTTGATCCCACGTTATCCCAAGAGGGCACCTGAAACGATGACGGTGCGAGTCCGGAGCGTGCGAGCCTGAGCGCTAGACGCGTATTCTGGGCCTATGACCAGCAACCCATTCGCAGGGCTTAACGACGAAGTTGCCCTCGCACCCCACGAACTCCTTGGCGAGTTCCTCGCGGACACCAAGCGCGAGTACGCCAAAGTGAGAAAGACCGCGATCCAGCAGCCAAAAAGCAGCACGACCCGTCCGTCAATGCTCCCCGATCTTGTCCGTGCGGGCAAGGCGTTGGACGCATGGCTTCTGACGTTGGCTTTGGAGCCTGTGCTGTCCGAGTCCGACCCGATCTCGATTGAGGCCTGGACCCACCTGCTCGGAGGCAAAGCACCCATTTCCGAGGCATCCGTCTCACGCGCGTTCTCGACACTGCAACGGCTTCGTCTCGTCGAACGGACCGTCGCTGGTCGACACATCGTCGTACGCCCGCTCAAAGAGGACGGATCCGGCGATGTCTACCGACGACCGGGATCTATCAAAGGTGAGATCGGCCCGGGATTCTTCACGATTCCTCACGCCTACTGGTTGGACGGCTACGCGACAAGAATGAACACGCCAGGCAAGATCGCCATACTCATCGGTCTGGCCGAGACCACGCAAAAGCCCAGTTTCGAGGTACCGACTACGAAGGCTCAGGCTTGGTACGGGATCTCCGAGCGGACGCTCGAACGTGGCTATCAAGAACTCAGTGACGAGAAGTTGATCCTGGTCCACCGTCAGCGGATCCGCGCCAAGCGGTCTGCGGTTGGTACGACCACGATTTACCATCGCGCGCTCGTGGACCCCTTCAGCCAAGAGGCGCGTCGTGCAGCCCAAGACAAGGCAACCGCCAACGTGCGCTTTGCGATGCAGCAGAAGAAAAAGTGACAAGAAGGAGGTGAAGAAGATGATCCCGTTTCGACTGAGCAAGGCAGGATGGCGTGTGATCGAGGGCGCTGTCGAAGGAGGATGGGGTCAGACCGTTCGTCTCGTGTTTGTCATGTTGGCGTTTGCGGTGTTGTTGGTAACTGCACTGATCTTCGCTGGCGCTTTCGGTGGACTCGTAGTAGACGCTGCCGCCTCCAGATTCGCTTAGGCCGCCGATTAAAAGGACGCTCGTCACGCGCCGCCTTCGGAGTGTGACTCCCAAACAGTGATCTCACCCATCCTCCTGGCTCGATCCCTCTCGCAGGATCGACAGCAAAGGGCACGGCCCTTCCCACCGACGCGGGTCTACCGGCCTTGATGCGCCCAGATGACATCATGAGCGCGTGACTGATGACCGCGGTGTTTCCCTTAGCCCAGAGACGCTCCAACGGATCGCAGAGTTCGCGGAACAAAGGGACTGGCTGAGGTTTCACACGCCGAAGAACTTATCGATGGCACTCGCCGCAGAAGCTGGCGAGTTGCTCGCTGAGTTCCAGTGGCTGAGCGACTCCGAGACCGACGGCGCCCGAAGCGACGGGGCTCTACGGGAGCGCGTGATTTCGGAGATCGCAGATATCACGATCTACTTGCAGTACTTAGTATCGACCCTCGACGTGGATCTCGACTCAGCGGTTCTCGCGAAGATCGCCGTCAATGAATCCAGGTTTCGCGCTGATGCTTCCGAGGACGGGTTAGACGAATGAGAGTAGTTCTTACGGGCGTCACTAACGACGTCGCTCGACAGAACTACATCAGCACCATCGTCAATCCGCGATTGATCGCGGACATGGTGGATCTATCCCCGAGTCAACGCGCTGACCTCGAGGTCCTTTACCCAAGCGGTGAGTTCAAGTTCTGGGGAGCACGGCCTACCGCACGAAATCGGGCGAACTTCGAGCTCATGGAGATCGGCGCGACCGTTCTGATCTATCGAAGCGGCTCGATCGTGTCCGCCGGCGAAGTTACCTACAAGTTTGAGAATCAGCCGCTGGCCGAGTCGACTTGGTTGAGGCTTCGCGATTCGACCGAAGACTTCTCACTGATTTTCGCGCTCCGCGATGTGCGCCAACTCGGCATCAGCATTGATGACTACAACGCGGCGCTCGACAACTCGCCAGACTATTTCGTACGAGGGTTCGGACTTGCGAGCGAAGCGAAGTCAGAACTCATCTACGAGTTTCTAGACATCCAGCCAGTCCCCCTGCCAGACGACGAGGCTCAGCAACCAAGCCCTGCATTGCCGCCTGGCATCAGCGATGAGCTCGACAGAACCTACAAGCGAGCTGTTCGAAGAGAGCAGACACATTTGCGCGCTGCCCTACTGGGTGCGAAGAACGCGACACACGCCGTATGCGCGTTATGCGGCAAGAACCTCCCAGTCGGCCTTCTCTGGGCGTCCCATATCAAGCCTCGGTCGAGATGCTCAGACGACGAGAAGCGCGACATTCCGAATGTTGCGATGCTGGCGTGCACTCTTGGGTGCGATGCTCTCTTTGAGCGTGGCTACGTCGGCGTCGACTCAAAGGGCGCTATTTCAGTATCCACGGCGATTTCCGGCGCGATGGAGGTTGCTGGCCATCTCTTGGATCGCCAGTGCAGCGCGTTCACGACGGCTCGAGCGAACTACTTCGCATGGCATTGGACGAACCGGTTTGCTCAGGCTCCGCCAATCCCGAACTAGACTCCGTCAGATTGAGCTCGATTTCTGACTAGATCTCGGCGGACCGCTGAGATACGCTGCAGCAGTGAGCGAGATTCGGCCGGACGACAAGCAGCCGTACACAGTTCACCAGTCCGACGCTCGAGCGATCGGGGGCCTGTTCGACACTGAGATCGCAACCAAAAGTCCGGCGATCATGGCCACAGTGACCTCGCCGCCTTACTTCAACCTGCTCGACTACGGGACATCGAATCAGATCGGGTTTGGTCAACAGTACGCGGAGTACTTGGACGATTGCCAGGATGTCTTCCAGCAAATATTCGACCGCACTGATGAAGCTGGCTCGCTTTGGCTGATAGCCGACTCGCTGCTTGATCCATCGGTGAGCCCGAGTCGCCTCAGGAACGTGCCGTTCGATTTGGCCGATCGATGCGAGGCGGTCGGATGGACGCTGCGAGACGTGATCATTTGGAAGAAGGACAAGACTCGTCCGTGGTCCAAGCCAGGTCGACTCAGGAACTCCTTCGAGTACGTCCTGTACTTGGTGAAGAGTGCTGAGTTTAAGTACCGCTTGGACAGGATTCGCGAACCGGGGGCCTTAGGAACTTGGTGGGTTCAGTATCCCGAGCGGTACAACCCTCGCGGGAAGTCACCCGAGAACGTCTGGGAGTACTCGATCCCTAGCCAAGGAAGTTGGGCCAACACCGCCATAAGGCACGCATGCCCGCTGCCTCCTGACTTGGTTGAACGCATTCTCCTGCTGACCACTGACGAGGACGATGTCGTCTGCGACCCGTTCGCTGGATCTGGGACGGTAGTTGCAGAGGCTGAGCGGCTGGGGCGTCGCGGCTTCGGGACCGAACTGAATCCGGAGTACGTGGCTGCCTACGAGGAGATCGTTCGGCAGGAGATTGTGTTCCGGAACGAGACGACTGATCGCGATCGGGCCAATTTGATGTCGGACGAACTCGAAGTCCAGATCAACAAGTTGAGAGCAGTCAAGTTCGCTAAGTCTCTCTGGCATCAGTACAGGAAATCAGCAACTGACGGCGACGTCATTCCGAGCCACGTTCTGGCGTGGGCGACGCCGTCCTTGGGTACCAAGTCCCGCTACCAGTTGCAGGATGTTTCTCTTGACTTCGTGATGAATGGGGACACAGCCGAGCGCGAAGCTGCCCAAGTACGGCTGAAGGCGCTCAGCCTTCTTCCGCCGCTGACAAAGTACGGCATTGCTGGCGATATCCGCGTCGTTGATGCGGCCGATTTCATGCGGACCTATGCCGAATCCGAACTTTTCGTCTACGAGCATGGACACACTTGGATGACAACAGGGCTTGCTGAGCCGGCGACGTTCCTCGATATGCCTCCATCGACACGTCGAACCGCCTATCCCCCGATCGCGTCGAATGTTGAGATTAGGGTTGCTGTGCCTGGTCGAGAGTCACCAACGACTGCAGAACTTTGAGCATCTCTCGCAGACACTCACTTACAGTCGAGGGAACTTTTCGGTGTGCGTCGTTGGAGTAGTTCATGCGGAAAATGAACGACAGCATTGGCGCGCGCGAATCATGACCGCCGTAGATGTAGGCGCCCAACGGCGTTGGCACCCATCCGTGACTGCAGACGGCCTCTGCAACGCGCGCCGTAATGAGCATTGATTGGAAGGTCTGCAGAAGCTCTAGATCATCCAAAGAAGCGAGGTCGCAGTCTTCGTCGAAGCAGTCGACCACCTCGCTTTTTGCTCGAAGGCAGTCGACGACCTCTGGTACATCAGCACTGGCTCCAGCCAAGAAGTTTCTCTCGATCAATTGGTCATCCAGCGACCAGTTCACTGAGGCGTTAAGAGTTAGAAGGAGCGACCAGTCCTTCTTCTTCAGAGCCTGCAGAGAAGCGATCTTTGAGACCGCCCTGATCGGTTGAATCTGTCCGTCTTTGATGCGCATCGCCCCGTCGTAGTCAAGATTGACCACCGCCGCTTCGAACGCCTTCTTGTCCGGCCCGTCTGGTATGACCAAGGGCTTGGCAAGCCGCAAGGCGTCGTGAATGTCTAGTTCCCGAACGTCGAGGCCTGGGAAAGCGCGCTTGACCGCGAATGCTGCCGGCGAGTTCTTCTCAAAGGCGACGACCTTTGGCGAGTTGACCAAGTCGACGGCACCACTTTCGAGGAGCTTGACGACCCCGTCCTCTACCAACTGGTGGATATCGAGTGCATGCTCGCCGCAAAGTGTCAGATACAGGACCCGGTCAGGAAAATCCTCATGATGCCTGTGCTGGACCTCTTTGCTCCAGAGGATGCGCATATGGCTCTTGGACGGGAAAACCGACGCCATCGCACCGTCAATGGGGCGTTGGCCGCTAACCACTGAGACGCCGATTCAGGGCTTCGATGAAGGCGGCGGCCTGCTCGGCAGGTAGCACCTCGGCCGCAATCTCAGTCGCGATGTCGTAGAACTCGGCCACCGAGTAGTTGCGATCAAACCGTTTGGTCTCGGCCTTCTTCGCAGTGGGCTCGGGGGTCCACGCGTTACGGATCGCGTTGCCGACCTCCGGCGAGATGCGTTTGCTCGCAGCGTCGGCCACGTCGCGAATCGCCTTCGCGCTTCGTTCGGTCCGAACAACGGCCCTCTCCTCTGACGACCTCTGGTAGAGGACATTGCGAGTTTCAGACAGGAACGAAGTCAGGGTGGCATGCAGCCACTGCTTCAACTCGACGTAGGCAGGGTGCGTCTCTCGCAGCGTTTTCCGGTCGATGTTGAGTGCCTCTTCGAGACGATCGTCCGCGTAGATCTCACCGCTAACCCACCTCTGGAACAGCTGTCCGGTGCCGCTCGGAAAGTCGATAAAGTCACGCACATATTCGCCGACGGCAGCGTTCCTGATGCGAATCAGAACACCGTTCATTTCAGTCGGCTTCAAGATGCCGTGGCGAGCGAAAAGGTACCCCTCGAGCGCAACACGCTCGCCTTCAAACTTGTAGGTACGCAGAAGATGACCTGGACGATCTCGCTGTTCGTCCAGCACGACAGGCTTCTCGAGCCGCGAGCCATCGTAAATTACTTCGAATCCAAGTCCATCAATCCTCTTGGTGAAGCGACTCACCTCGCCTTCGGAACTTTCAGGCACCCATCGTTCGGGGTATGCGACCGGAACATTAAGCGCGACGCCGAGCCGCGTTCGGCTGTAGTCGTCTAGCGACGACCAAGTGTCTAGGTTCGCCAGCCGATCTCGGATTGTCTCCGGACGAAGACCATAAATGGTCTGCGCTCGCATATCGGGCAGCGGCGGCGCAGCTCCTACAAGCGACTCCCGCGCTGGACCTCGGATCTTCTTCAGATAGATCTTGGTGAAATGCTCGGACGCCGCAACATCCAAAGAAACTTCGCCGGCGTAATCCCCCTTTTTGAATCCCTCCTCGTCACCTTCAACGCGGCGCAAATCATCGGGGTTTCGCATCACACCAAAGTCGATAACGACGTGAAGTAGTTCCTCGCTGCCCTTGACGGTTGAGTAAATCTCCATCACGTCGCATAGCTCGTTAGCGGCGATGAAGCCGATACCAATCTTTCCGATCTTGGGCCGCCCACTCGGGGTGTGATCGTTGCCTTCTCGCTTATACGACTCGCTTATACGTCCGAAATGTCTGACGAAGTCATCCTTCGTCATGCCCAAGCCGTCGTCTTCGATCGCAATCGTGTCGGCATCAGGCTTCACCAGGACGTGGACTGTCTTGGCATCGGCGTCATAACTGTTGTTCACCAGCTCCTTGAGGCAGGACGCGGGGGACTCATACAAACCGGAACTGAGGTAGTCGATGATCCTCGATCCGACAACGATGTCACCGTGGAATGTCTCGGTGTCGGAATCACTCATATGCCCTGCCTCTGTTCACAGAGACATCCTCACATCTTTAGGGTCAGCAAGGATGAGGTTCCATACTCGTCGGGGGTGTGGGGTATGACCCCAACCGCATTCGTGGCCTCACCGTCCGTACATAGCATCGGGGATCTTGCCACGGTTCCAGGGTCGTCCGGGATTAGTAGCCCGGAGCCGCCCGTGACGGTGCCTGAGGCTGCTCAGGTTGGTCGTCTATGTCGGTCTGGGCGCTTGTTAGTGGGGCACGGTCTCGGTCGTCTGAGACCGTCTACCGATCCATCGGTCAGTAACGTAGGACAGCGCCCCGGCACAGATGTCCGGGGCGCTGTTGTTGGCGGTGCTACTCGGCGATGGCCTCGAAGGTGCTGGTCAACCTGATGACGCGAACGTCGACCCACTGGGCACGCTCGCTCGTTCCATGGCTGCCCATCCGATGGCTCAGCTCGGTCATCCGCCCGAGGCCGCGGTGGCTGAGTCCGATCTGACGCTCGAGCTCCTGAGTGAGAATACGCCCGGGGTCGAGGTCACGCAGGTGTGGGCGCACAGAAATCTCAGCCTCAACGACTGTGGTGCGGATGTTGTCCACGACGGAGCAGGACGTCACCTTGGCTGTGCGGCAGTATCCGGTCGAGTCCGGGGTGGCCTCGCTGAAGTAGCGGACGGGCTCATCGTTCCTTGCAACCCTGTACGCGAGGCCCTTGGCGAGACTGGAGCCCCATTCCTTCGCGACCTCGTCATCGGGCGTCTCCTCGATCGTCGGGGTGTGCGCGAACGCTCGAGCCACCTTGATGAGCAAGTCGTCGCGGGACAGTCCATTTCGGCTCTCGACGCGACCGAACTGCTGGCGGGTCACTTGGATCGTGAACCCGTTGGCCTCCGCTGCACTCTCCAGCTCAGCGACCGGGAACGGACTGTGAAGGTCGTCGCGCAAGTAGTACAGCTCGACCTCGCCGCGGACGATGCCTCCGACGTCGATGGTGGGCTCCTGCTGGGTGAGGACCACTCGCGGGACGTCGCCCTCGAGCGGGACCTGCCGTCCGGCCCGGACCTCGACGGGAACGCGACCCTTCAGCCCCTGCTCCACGACGCGGACCAGCGCGTCGGCGACTCGAAGGTCCAGGTTGATCTGCTGTCGACGAAGCCGGGAGACCTGGACCCTGGCTCCCTCGAGCAGCGCCTGTGCTCGCGTCAGCACGGCCTTGGCGCCCTCGTAGTCGTCGGCGCTGGTCGAATCGTCGCCTGATGCCCACTCCGCCTCGATGTCCTTCACGGCCTGGGCGCACTCGTCGACCTCCTGCCCGCGGGCCTGGAGGGTCGCTTCTGCTGCGGCGAGCTGGCTGCTCAGCTCTGCCGCGGTGTCCTCAACGGACTTGGTCCTCATCTTTGTTGCCACGTAATCATTCTTCTTTCTTGGTTGATGCCACGACCTTCTGTCGCGGCGATGGAGCCGGCTGGCAGATAGACCAGCCGGCAGTGCCGAAGCCACCGGCGAAGGTGACTCCAGCCGTAGCCGTAGGACTGCTGTCGGCTTGGACGCCAGCGCGCTGTGATCTAGCGGCTAGCGCGTTGGCAGGCTCGAGGGCTTTCCCCAACGACCTGGCGTGCTTGCCGCTATAGGGCCAGTCAGGTTGGTTCTGACGTGTGTGGGACCGAAGGTCCCCCAAGGGCTAGGTCTTGGAGGGCTTGCCCTCTGTCCAAACCCGCCACAGTTCAGGTCCCTTGTCCCCGCCGTGGATCTTCCCTGCCGTGGAGATCATGAGAAGGGACAGATGATCCAGACTGCAATGACGCGGTGCCATGTCGGCGCCGAGGCGAACGAATGTCTTCCCCGGCACGACACTGCTCCTTGCTATCGCAGCACTAGGAGTGCTGGAAGCAGCGCGTGTTGCTGCCGTAGTTCTTCTGCAGGATCCGCTGGGGAAAGCGAACACACCTGGGAGTGCTGTCTTCACAGATCCACCCAGCATCCATGAGGCGATTGAGGGCGGGATAGATGCTGGTCCGGTTCGGGTAGGTGATCTCCCCGGTCGTCTTGTTCAGACAGGGCAGCGACATCCTCAGCTCATCGGCGGCGAACTGGCAGTGACCGTGCCTGTCGGCCTGGGACGCAGCGAGGAACAGGATCCGGGTGCCAAGATCGCTGCCGTTCGTCTCCGACCGCGCGAGTTCCCCGATGGCGTCCTGACCGAACGCAACCCACTCCCCGCCTGTGCCCCGGACATGACTGCGAAAGTCGATCCCCTCCCGCCTACGCCAAGGCGCCGGATCGTCTCGACTGACGAGTCGGTCACCCGCCGAGGCTGTCATCGTGTCCGCCACTCGGCAGCGGCTCCCGGGCCGGGCGACGTGCCGCGGCTCCTGCACGTCACCGAGCAGAAACTGCCACCGCCACTGAAGAACCCGCTCAGAGGACGGCGGCAATACCCACACAGCCGCACCCCATCACGCACCACAGGCCGAACCATCTCCGACGTCGTCACGCGACACCCCCTGAGACGCACGTAACGGGGCCATGGATGTCGGTCTCAGACAATCCGAACCCAGGAGCATGCCCAGTTGCTGAGACCGTCCCCAGACTTGAAAGCTTGCGATTCTTCGGACTGAACGCTCGCCACTCCCCATACGCGTTGTCCGGGAACGCAGCAACGACGTCCAGGCACCTCCGACACGGAGAAGCAACAGACTTGAAGCCGCAAGAATGGCCCCAAGCCGCCATGGCGGCACACCGGTCGCACAGGCCCGCCCGACGGTAGAAGCTCGCAGTCGCGTCGAAGGTCTTGGCGCCCCGGAGAGTCTCGGGCCGCCTGCTGAGAGAAGTCATCGAGTCACCTCGACGAGTCGCGCCGCCTCGTACTCCAGGACGTCGCAGAGGCGATAGACGACTCGCCCCCCACGGGCATGCGGATGCCCCGAGATGCGGACGTACGCACAACCCAAGCCCGCACTGCGCTGGTTGGCCAGAGTTCCCGGCCTCATCCCCCACCTGTCGGCCAGCTTCTGAGGGGTCAATACATCTGTCTGGTTCATCATTTTCCTTGTGAAAGTGATGTCGCAGCGACTCTCCGCCCTGTCGCGAATTTGCGTGCGCACGGAGCTGCGACCGAGCCGCACTATCTTCCTTGCCGTTCGCGGAATCTGCGGGTGGTAAGGCTGCGGTCGAATGCCCGTTAAGGGGTGGGCGTACCAGACGTCCCTATTATACAGCATCGCTTGACTTTTATCAAATTGTCATCGCATAATGCTTGATCTGAGTGCGACTATCGAGCGTAATCTACACTCACACACATGAGTGAGAACACCAGTAAGCCTGCGTGGCTTGAAGAGGGGCGCGGAGCCGTCAGCGTCCATCACAGCAGATCGGAGAAGGGTTGGGTCGTCGAAGCCAGGTGGTGGGCGGATGATGTCGGCTCGCTCTCCTCTGGACCCCGTGAAGTCATCATTCGTCTGGCGGATGACGCCTCCCCCGCTACAGCGGCCAAGGGCGTCAACACAGGCGTCGTTCGAAGGGTCGAGCGAATCATCACCGAACTCACTGAAGAACTGCACGCGACGAGTCGCGGCATGTCGAACGAACGTCACTTCCGTCAGCAACTTGCAACGAGGGTCAAGGAGCTGCCCAAGAGGGGCGCTCGATCCAACACCGAGAACTACTACAGGGAATTACTGGACCTGTTTGAGGAACTTGAAAGTTCGCGCCCCACTCCGGTCAATGATCTGGCTGTAGCGCTGGGCCTGGGAAGCGGGACCGTTCGATCTCAGATCCAACGAGCCAAACAACGAAGAAGGGAAGCAGGTCTGTAGATGGCACGACCGAAACTTGAACTCGGCGAGAGGGGAACGGCGGATGCCGTGCCTCAGCGGAAAGTAGACGGCAAATGGCGTCAACTTCGACCGGAGGAAAAGCCGCGCCTCGCTGAGAGATGGAGGGCACGGGCCTACTACCGTGGATTCGATGGAGTCCGTGGGGAGGAGTCCGCTTACGGCAGGACCAAACGTCTGGCGCTGGCCAACCTGTCCGACAAGCTCGACCAGGCACTGACGCTCGTTGACACCACGATGACCGTGAACACTCCTCTGTCGACCGCCTGCGAGTTGTGGCTTACACAAATTCGCAGAACGGACTCCGGTCTATCGCCGAACACGATCAAGCTCTACGAGGGCAATGTCACCCGCTACCTCCTCGGTCCGGACTCGAGCATCCGCGGCCTGACTCTCGGGCAGGTGAACATGCCTTCGCGGGTTCGTACGTTCCTTCAGTCGCTGGCCGAGACGTCCGGAGACGGTGCCGCCAAGTCCGCTAAGACCACCCTCTCGAACGTTCTGAACTTCGCGATCAACGATGGTGCGCTCTTGATGAACGCCACCTTGAACGTCCGACCTGTTCGGTCCCAGGATCCCAAGCCATCTCGGCATGACAACACAAGAGCGTTGACACCGTCAGAGCGTCAGGCAGTTATGGACTTCGCGTACCAGCGCGCTGACCTCAAGGACGGTGATCCCCGGAGCATTCGCAAGCGCGAGGCGTTGGCCGACCTCGTGGCGCTCATGAGCGGCTCCGGCTTCCGAATCGGCGAGGCGCGGGAGGTCCGCTGGGAGGACCTAAATCTCGAGGGCGGATTCATCAGGCTTCGCGGCACGAAGAGCAAGGCCGCGAGGCGACGCATCGACCTGCCTCCGTGGCTCATCGCGCGGCTCGAGGAGCGGATCAAGCGCATGTCGCAGCACTACTTGGACGCTGCCTCGCACGCAAAAAGCTCCGCCGGACAGACACGCGAGCAACGCATCGCAGAGCTCCGGAGGTTCTCCGAGGAGTGCGGTGTCCGTGGATATGTCATCTCGTCTCCCGCACGTCTGGATCCAGACCGGAAGTGGGACCAGTCGAACTCTTCGAACGCCATGCGCCAGATCCTTGATGACGCCGGGTTCACTTGGGCGAGAGGTCACACGTTCCGCCGGACCGCGATCTCTATGCTGCACGAGGGCGGGGCAAAACTTGCGAAGATTGCCGACTTCGCCGGTCACGCTGATCCATCGATGACAGCGTCGGTGTACCTGGCACGGGACTTCGAGGGCGATAAGTCTGATCTTGCCGCCATGCTGTGACGCCACCCGGAGTAAATCGGCTACAAAATAGGTAACGCCCGCCGAGATTTCGGCGGGCGTCTCCTGTTTGCGCTGGTCAGACGCGGTCCTGCTCCCCCACTTGGACTCGAACCAAGAACCCTCCGATTAACAGTCGAATGCTCTGCCAATTGAGCTATGGGGGATCGGCGCCTCACTGATGAGGAGCACGGTCGACAACTTTAGCAAGCC
>Ga0247734_1001745_pt1 | contig 15902 bp, 13 predicted proteins | sample UWRJL103311B2_FD_180933 | JGI IMG/M metagenome (GOLD analysis project Ga0247734, IMG submission 180933) | Plant litter microbial communities from Arlington Agricultural Research Station in Wisconsin, United States - UWRJ-L103-311B-2 | ecosystem: Environmental > Terrestrial > Plant litter >... | reverse complement strand
GTCGTGGACCGCGTTTCAATTTGGCTTAATCTTGCAATGTCTCCTCCCCAACCCCTCAATAATTACGACATCCAACACCCAACTCCATCTCCCCACAGACGAACAGACCACCTACGCAATCCTCATCCGACAAATCCTAGTCTGCTACTTTTGTCGCACGAGTTGGCTCTGCGACCGGTTTTCAAATCCCCATTTTCATCCGAGAGCGACGTCGAGCAAACAAGCGTAATGTCACCACACCAGCACAAACGTCCATACGCTGGCTCGCAGCCATCAATAACCTCTTACTTTGCTCCGGCAATCTCTCCGACAAATACAGAGCCACACATATATTCTATCTCGCAACAAACACCCTCCGATACCCTCTCCCCATCTCTGCCGGCAAATGTACAGAGCAATCTGCTCTCGGTTGGCATGCGCGTGCGGAAGTCGGTTCCTGAGGGATATAAGACTGGTTCATACTCCGCATTCACGCTGTTCTCAGATGATACGCCTGCGAAAGTAGCTACAATTCCCGAACTGAGAGCTGAGAACCGAAGGCCAAGCGTTGTAATGAAGGTCCGGCCAAGAGCGAGGGAGCTGACACCATTCTGTGGACTACATAGCGTTGGAGGGTTAGCAGCCGAGGGAGATGCGAGAACTTTTGGTATGATGGAAGAGATGGACGAGGATGAAGATGTCCCTGAACTCAGCCAATCAAGCACGATTTCCAACGAATCTATCAGCACTCCGGGTGATAGGAAGCGGCGACTGGATTTTGACGAAGAGGATTTTGAGGAAGTCCACTTTGAGGCTATGAGGGATAGAACAATGTCATTTGGACTCGGAAGCAGAGTTATTGCTGTTCCCAGACGAAAGAGGAAGGATAGCAAAATGGCTAACGTTACAGTTGTTGGACAAGAAAACATCGACGACTTTGAAGACGCTGCGTTTTTGGATTACAACTTGGTTGGAAGAGCTGATGAAGTTGAGATGGGTGGTGTATGATGAGAGAGCAAGTAATATTGTAGGAGGATTGTTACATTATGTTTTGTTACGATGGGTGTTATTTGGGCAGAGCGGTATTGGTTTGGGATCTCCGTAGGATAGGAGCACAGGCGTTATCATGCATATACCTATGAATGTGGCCGGTCGGCCGGTTTTTCTTTATTACTACAAGATATTGCGCAGCCGAAATCATTGCCATATGGCAACTACAACATGTCCTCTATCCGTATGTGTTTATTGTTCTAACCAGCGTGATTCGACCGTATCTGGCGCATAACGAAGGAGAAATCACCACAGAAGTCTGAAATCCATAGTCCTTTGCATACTCGTCACATTTCCTTCAAACAATACTAGAGCCCATTGCCTAGCGACCATGTGCTTCTAGCCATTCAGTTGTAGGCTGCTTACTGGACATCAAGCAAAGATTGGAAACATATCAACGTCTTATAAGAGAGATCACACTATCCAACCAGATAGCTAGCAATAGTCATTATATTCAAAACATTATATCAATACTACAGGTTCTTGATCTTCACAAACTCATTCCTTGGCCACTCAACACCTTCTTCATGCACTACATGTCTCTCCAGCCTATAACCCCCGATCTTGGGCAGGATCTTTGCCCACACCAACCAATACACAGCTCCAACGCCGAAGATGCCTAATCCAACCACGCAATGCAGGTAGTATGGTAAGCTCTCATATACGTTCTGATCGCCGGAGGGAGGAATGAAGGGGGCGATAACGAGATAGATGTTTGAGAGGAGGAAGAAGATGGTAACGGTTACACCGGCACGGACGGGTGGGTTCCAGGAATTTATGGCGTTCGATGCTGGTGAGGTAGATGGATGAGAGCGATGGTAGTAAAGAGTAAGGAGACCAATGGAGACGAAGAGGTTGATTATGCTGAGTGGGTATGAGATCACATTGAGGACTAGCTAGGGTTAGTAATTTGCTTACTTTCAGGTTGCTAGGGAAAGACTTACTGAAATTATATGCATCTCCAGGAGGCGGCGCGATCATGGTAATAACCGATACGAGCCAATGAACGAACAGGCCTGCGAAAGGCGCGTTGAACGGCCTATTACTAGCCCAGACTTTGGAGAAAGGTAAGATACCCTCACGTCCAAGTTCCTGGATCAATCTTCCTTGCGAGAATATCACAGATAGGACATTTCCGTACGCTGAAAGTGCCACGAAAACACTCAGAGCACGCTCGGCTCTCTTTCCGAAGACATTACGGAAGAAGGAAGCAGCGAGGATACGACCACTGCTCAATATCTCCTCCTTGGGAACTGCTGCAAAATAGGCGATGTTTGCGAGCATGTAAAGAACACCAACAATGGCAATAGATGCCGGACCAGCAATCTTGAGAGTTCGAACCGGATTTTTCATCTCGGACATGGCGTAATTTGCATTGGTATAGCCGATATAACTCCAGATGACATTGTAAAGGGCAGTCACAACTCCATAAGCAGATCCAGTGGTATTAGCGAACGCGTGGTCAAAGTTGTTTGGCTTCTCGATCTTGAGGTGACCACCAAGTGCTGCGAAGCCAGAGAAGATGATCAGAAGCAAGATGAGGAGCTTGAGGACACCCAGAAAATTTTGGAGTCGTAGACCCCATTTGAGAGCTAGACCATGGATTAAAAAGGCGCTGGTGACGCAGGCAATACCAACACCACGTTGGTTCCATCTGTTGACTTCGACATTGGCGGCGTGTAGGATATATTCTCCAAATACAACACTATTAGAACCTGCCCAGCCAAGTAGCACCGCATAACTGGCATACATGCCAGTTACGAGGAATCGAGGTCTCCGGTACACGAACTCCAGATAATTCTTCTCGCCACCATTCCTAGGAAGCCCGGTACCAAACTCAAGGTAAACCATCATGCCAGCAAAGGCAATAAGCATCCCCGCGACCCATATGAACAGGGTAAGCCCCACACTTCCACTCAAAGCAAATATTGTCGAAGGAGTGGCGAAGATTCCGGTTCCAATCATTCTGTTAAAGATGAGGAATATGGCGCTTGTCAGACCGATTTGTTTGCGCGATTCGCTGGTCTGGAACAGGATATCGGAGCCATTCTCCTCGTCACTCATATGAGCCTCTTCTCCAGATTTATCAACATCCTTTCCGGTGAGGTTTTTGGTCGACCCCATGATTGCTGATATCGTTCCCGCTCAAATGCCCAAAAATAAGAAAGGAAAAGGGACGATAAATAAACAGACTTTGATGAGACGAAAGAAACCAATACTTACATTTCAATACTCTCCTTATTATGTAGTGCAAGCTCATCGATTGCGACATCTGAGCAACTATTGCGATTCTCTTGAAGTCCACGCTTAGAGCGAAAATTTAAGTAATCCGTTGATATCCGGTCATGAAAAATAGGGGGCGACGCATTAAACGAGAAGAATAGAGCCGAAATGTGCGGGTAACTGTGGGCCTGGGTGATTGACCTGACACATAGAATCATGGGAGCTACCTCGTCAGTTTTCAGATGGGATCGAATAGAAAGGGCCAGGCTGGAGTGGGAAGTCTTGGAAAGCCGCGATTCTTGCACGAAGAATTGCGAATTGCCATAAGCTTGTCAGATATGTGCAATAGCTGGGCGAAATTCATCATAAAGACTTGGCAGTATCGGACGAGGGTTCTCGAAACAAGATGCTAGATAGCCCACAGTACAGGAATTCAACAAATATCATCAGCATATCGTGCGCGCTAGCATACTAGTGCAAATTACACAATATATATCATATAGAAAGCTCCTAATGCCTCTAACTTCACCAAAATGTGCGGCCCGACCCGACTATGCTGTTCAAGTACAGTACCTGAGAACCAGGGAGCTAGGAAAGAGAAAGTCTGGAACATCCAGAGACGTTGTACTAAGTTGGGTACTAGCAAGAGGATCTCTATAACTACTGGTACTCTTGGCCCTCGGGTTGCGCTATTAGTGAGACATCGAGTGGTTTCAATCTCATGGCTGGCAACTACCGCACTCCACTTGTGTTGAATATCTTTTTGGGCGGAGGACACGGATTGAATCATATTGATACCATATATACCATATTAACGCAGCTGGTGATTAGATTGAGGTGTTGGGATGTATGAATCCGAACCGTTCTGAAATGTTGCGAATCCAGTTTCGAAAATCAGAGAAAGAGATCAGAAGTTGAGGAGGCGGCCAAGTAGATGACACTCCCATCTCGGGTTGTAGCAGGAAAACCGACGAAATTTCAAACAAAGTTTGATGTATAATTACAGCTGAATCTCGCGACTTTCAAGCAGCATTAGATACACGAGGAATTAAAAGGGCTGACAGCTAATTCTCCAGTAAGTTTAAAATGTTGATACCCAATAATGATTCCTTGATATGACAATACGTAAAATAAAGATCAACTCCTTACATGGTGTCAGGGGCCCTAAAATTGAAGGAAACATCTTAACTCCAACATCCAAATTCTGTATCCCCAGATTTCCCTCCTTAACACCTAGTGACCTGGTATCTATATTGTAATCATGCTAATTTTCATCCACAGCCTTGTAGCGCCTCCCACCACGCTTGATTGTCGAAAATCCGCCACTTCCAATGCTTGCTATTTGAGATCTTGAAATCCCAAAGCCGACTCAATATCATAGTAGCTCATCGCTTCCGCTGGCAACACTCTGCTCGATCGCGTTGATAATTTCACTCTCTTCAAAAACGGGTCCTTGACCATCACATTTCGCCACCTTCTTCAAGCGGTCACTCACATTCCCTACGTCTACCATACCCCTCACATATAACGGATGTTTGATGATATAATCCCACGTCGCACCTGCCGCCAGCATACGCTCACCCTTATCACTTGTCACAATACGGTGGCTAGGTGTTTTATTGTCATGCGCGTGAAGTACCTCTGTATAAAAATCCTTTGGCGAGTACCGTAGTGGACCAGCATTAGGAAGAGACTCGGAGCCAGCTCGGGAATTCGATGTAGCCTTAAGGATCTCGTTTTCGGTAGCTGCTTTTTGAAGCTGGAGCTTGAGTCGTTCATTTTCCTCAACTACGTTCGCAGAGTTCCTTTCTAGGGCTGCAAGCTTGGTTTCAAGATCCTTAACATGTCTTTCTTTTCGCTCGCGGAAAGCACGTTGCCTGTCTAGCATTAGATTTACTTCCGGGTATGCAAAAAGGGGCACATACGCTGCTCTGTTTTGCGCCTTGCGACGAGATTGGGCAGGTGTCATATTTTCCTCATCATCACTGTTACTTCCCCGTCTCATAGAATCATCATTTATATCTTGAAGCGCATCGTATCCGGGTACTGGAAGTGTAGGTTTTTGCTGCGGGGTAGGCGGTTTGGGCTGAGGCAGGCCATTGGTATATTGATTGTAATCGAAGCTGTGGAATTGATCAAAGGATGAAGCAGCATCCTGTCTTACGGTCAGGGGGGGTTGATACTGGAGATAATGAAATGACTGAGAACGAACAGGAGGGGAGTTGCCGTAGTCATCTGAGTTCGCTGAGCCGGAGTGAGTGGGTGTGGGCATTCCCAGGTAGGGTTGGTACGCAGGCTGAGGGGCATATTGGCCATACTGGTAATCCATCGTGACGGAAGATGGGGCGGTTACGATAATACAAGCGGAACAAGTGCAGAGAGTTATAGTACGTGAATATTGCGTTGCCTGCCCCAATTTACGAGGTGATGGTTGTGTTTATAAACCTGTGAAGGTCAAGGGAGTTCAAGAGATGGGCGACAAGGAGCCGGTCTTGGCATAACTTTAAATGGCAAAGACCACCACCTATTAGCCAACACCACCATGACTGCCAGAAGATGGATGACCAAAGATCTCAGGCCACGGACTTCTGACTGCGTCTGCAATTAAGCGCCTCTATAGGATTATGGGAGATAAAGCTCCCAAATTTTAAACAATCACTACCTCTACACAAGCTGCGGAGAGAACGTCCCGACAAGGCACGGCCACGCCGTACGGTAGCGATCCTTCATTTGCAGAAGAGACACGAGAGTGACGAAATAGAGAACACGATTGGAAGAGAGCTTGGGACTTTTTGGCCCCTCCAGTCACTATACCCGATGCGAGAGCACCTGTCTTGGGAAGCGTGGCTGATGTTGTGAATCAGCACATGCATAATAGTATTACCTATGGGACCACATCTGTACCTGTGTAAGTAGAAGAATAAGATTTTGTGGGCCTTTGGATCCTGGGGTATTAATCAGGGGAATAGACACACAAACAGCTCCAAACATTTCCATTGGCATTCTAGAAGTCTCCGACATCTAGTGTCATTTCTGCTGGGTCTTGAGGATACCTACAAGCTCACCGTCGCTTCACTCGCTTGTTCATTCAACCATATCCAGTCCTTTAACCGCTGAGGCGCCAAAATCTTACATGAATTCGCAACCCTTCTGACATCCCTGCAGGAAACTATACTAGAACAGAATCTGTATCACAGCAAAGACAAAGGTCCTATTTCTAGATCGTATTATTGCGAAGGCGTTCATGAAGAGTCGTGGCCGTTCAATTCGTGGAATAGTTAGAACTTACATTGGCTTCATCTGTGGTTGATGAGATTACGGCCCTCCCGACAGACAAGCGGTGTGAAGTTCAACACACCAAGCACAATTAAGTTACCCTGACCGCTTGATAGGGCTGTTGTAACGTTGGCACATTGTTTCTCCATACTGAGAACTAGAGAAGTTCACAATACAATGAAACGTAGCTCACACAGTAACAACATCAATATGACGTCTCTGTAGGTTCCAGCTCTTTCCCGGTGCTATCTCAGTGTACTGTACCATGTTGAGTCAAGTGCACTTCATGTATGGTACTTTGACACTTGGGTGCAACGTTATAAATCTAAGCCTCCTTATATGCGGAGTTCCTTTGGTTGAAAGTACGAGATCTGAGAGATCCTCCCCGTATATTAATTAATGATGGACGTGTAGTCTGACCACCATGTCGCTTTATGGAACTCCAATTAAGCCTGATCAAAACTATTTGATGAAATAAAAAGACGCTGAAATGTAGGGAGTGTAATCAGCGATGGAAATCCCGAAAAGTAAACAACGTATATCAACAATCAAAGACTGATGAAAAAGAAATTAAAAGGGAGCATAGAACTGTGTCCTGGTATGCCACTGTCGGGCAGAAAAACTCAATTTCTTTTTGGATTAGATAGTTGGTACGAATGAATCTTAAATTGTATCTATCTACCTGAGCTCTCTATTCGTTGTCATCAGTCATGGTTCGCCTCTACTGTAAGTAATAAAAAAAAGTCTCGGTTAGCCAAGCCGCTTCTAGGGGACCCGCCATAATCCCACAAAAACAAAATCCCCCCGATGGGAGTGAGCAAGGACCAAAAAAACTTCAAAAAAAGATAATTATAGTTATTCCGGTACCGCTGTATAATTGTTAGTTGATTGCTTTAATCGAGAATGTTGCGTGATGAACTTACGGAATCGAACCCGGGGCTGCCCGGATCTCTGGACTTATTCAGTCTTGAAAGCGGGCTATGTTAACCCCTACACTATACCGGATGGCACTGTTTGAAGTGATTTGTGTTCAAGGATGTGCAACTACTTGTATATATAGAGATTGCTGGCAAATCGAATCAGGTAAATGGTGGGTGGCCCGTGCCGAGTTGACTGGGATACTTCATATCGTCAATTCTGGTTATTTTGCCATGAACCAATGCTCCATTATAAGATTAGTAGAGCCTCGCATGAAATAGTGCAAGAAGATTACAAACTGTCTTCTAGTCTTCCGATTTCTTACCTCAGCTCTGCTTGCGAAGAGATTATTATTAACCTACAATACGTTTCCGCTCCGCCAAGATATTCCGCTCGCTAAACCTCATTTGGTCCAGCCCACCCGAGCGGATCGATTTGGCAACGTCGCGACTTCAGAGTAAAGCTCCAGTAATTCAAACACATTTGCCCTGCGATTCATGAAGCTGAGGAGCTCACCTTTCCTAAAATGAGTTACAGCAAGAAAGATGAAGATGCCGATACGGCACTTATGCGAGTGGATAGAACCACAGTCTTTCAGCAAGGTCGGTGAACCCCTCGATTTCACTGCTCCTCTAACGTGAAGTAGCACGGCTGTTCAATTCCTCTCCTATACAGCCTCGAGCATGTCGTATCCTGCTCACGAAAATTGCTTTTCTCCTATACAAAGGCGAATCCTTTCCCACAAGGGAAGCTACAGACTTGTTCTTCGGAATCTCGAAGCTCTTCCAGAACAAAGATGCCAGCTTACGCCAGATGGTCCACCTTGTTATCAAGGAGTTGGCAAACTCGGCGGAGGATATTATAATGGTTACCAGTACAATAATGAAAGATACAAGTGGTGGAACAGATGCTATATTCAGACCAAATGCGATTCGAGCCCTTTGCCGTATTATCGATGCCTCCACGGTTCAAAGTATTGAGCGTGTTATGAAGACTGCGATTGTGGATAAGAACCCATCTGTGTCGTCGGCTGCATTAGTATCATCTTACCATCTCCTTCCTATCGCCCGCGATGTTGTCAAGAGATGGCAGAGCGAAACACAAGAAGCCGCAACCTCTACAAAATCCTCAGGTGGATTCTCCCTTGGATTCTCTACAACCAGCAGCCAGGTACCGGTCAACAACTCAACCATGACACAATACCATGCCATCGGACTACTTTACCAAATGAGAATGCATGATAGAATGGCACTACAAAAGATGGTACAGCAATTCGGTGTTGCTGGCGCAATTAAGAGTCCAGCAGCGACTGTTTTGCTTGTTCGTTTGGCAGCACAATTGGCAGAGCAAGACCCCAACCTCCGAAAACCAATGATGACCCTTTTGGACGGCTGGCTCCGGCATAAGAGTGAGATGGTTAACTTCGAGGCAGCAAAGGCTATCTGTGACATGCGAGATGTCACGGATGCTGAAGTTACCCAAGCCATTCACGTCCTTCAACTGTTCCTCACATCCCCTCGAGCCGTCACAAAGTTTGCTGCTATCCGAATCCTACACAATTTCGCATCCTTTAAGCCACAAGCTGTCCACCAATGCAACCCTGATATCGAACTTCTCATCTCTAATAGCAATCGTTCCATTGCTACATTCGCAATCACCACCCTTCTCAAGACAGGAAATGAGGCTAGTGTTGATCGTCTGATGAAGCAGATTTCTGGATTTATGGCTGATATTACGGATGAATTCAAGATCACAATCGTTGAAGCGATACGTACATTGTGTCTAAAGTTTCCTAGCAAGCAAGCTGGCATGCTAGCTTTCCTCAGTGGCATACTACGTGACGAAGGAGGTTACGAATTCAAGCGGGCTGTTGTGGAGAGCATGTTCGACTTGATCAAGTTTGTGCCAGATTCCAAAGAGGATGCTCTTGCTCATCTTTGCGAGTTTATCGAGGATTGTGAGTTTACGAAGCTTGCCGTCCGGATATTGCATCTTTTGGGACTTGAGGGACCCAAGACCTCGCAACCTACCAAGTACATACGGTACATTTACAACCGAGTTGTTCTTGAGAATGCCATTGTACGAGCTGCAGCTGTTACGGCACTGGCAAAGTTTGGTGTTGGGCAGAAAGATCCCGAGGTTAAGCGTAGTGTCACAGTTCTTCTTACTAGATGCTTGGATGATGTCGATGATGAGGTCCGTGATCGTGCAGCCCTCAATCTAAGACTGATGGGCGAGCCTGATGAGTTGGCCGATAGGTTCATTAAAAATGGTATGCCCCTTGCTTATGCTGTAAGAGGGGAAATGATTAACATTCGTAGAAAACTCGTTTGCGCTCCCATACTTTGAGCACCAATTGGCCATGTACGTTTCGGCTACAGACAAATCTGTCTTTGACACTCCCTTCGATATCGCAGCAATTCCAGTTGTCACAAAAGAACAAGCCGATGCTGAGGATAGAACAAAGAAGCTCACGACGGTCACACCAACGGTCAAGGCACCAAAAGCTGGGCCAACCAAGAGCGCTCAGACTGGTGCAGAGGCTGTTGCATCTGCTTCAGCAGCTGCTCAGAAATATCAACAAGAATTACTCAAGATTCCAGAAATGCAAGCATACGGCAGTGTTCTCAAGTCATCGCCTGTAGTTGAATTGACCGAGTCGGAAACGGAATATATTGTCAGTGTTGTCAAGCATATTTTCAAAGAACATATTGTCCTCCAATATGAGGTCAAAAACACACTTCCAGACACGGTTCTTGAGGAGGTCTCTGTCATTGCTACCCCATCGGAAGAGGAAGAACTGGAAGAAGACTTCATAATCCCTGCCGCCAGACTTGTCACTGATGAACCTGGTACCATCTATGTTTCGTTTAAGAAGATAAATGGTGAGGGTGCATTTGCTGCAAGCAGCTTCACAAACGTCTTGAAATTCACCACCAAGGAGATTGATCCTACGACTGGCGAACCAGAGGAGACCGGTTATGATGATGAATACCAGGTTGAAGATCTGGAGCTCACTGGAAGTGATTACGTCATTCCTGCTTTCGCTGGTAACTTCAATCATATCTGGGAACAAGTTGGTGCTTCTGGTGATGAGCAAGTGGAGACTCTTCAACTCAGCGGCGTCAAGAGCATTGCGGGTAAGTTAACGACCTCCTTCTGTAAAATTCAATAACTAACAAGCGTAGATGCGACCGAACAACTTTCCAAAACCCTCTCACTACAACCTCTGGACGGTACTGATGTGCCTATCAACACCACAACACACACACTCAAACTCTTCGGCAAAACAATCACTGGCGGTAGAGTAGTGGCAAACATCCGGTTAGCATGCAGTACCAAGGGAGTGGTTACCAGTAAGATTGTAGTTCGGAGTGATGAGGAAGGTGTTGCTGCGTTGGTGATTGGGTCAGTAGCCTAGGGGATAGTCACATATTTTGGGTCTAGGAGTTGAGCCTTTGATGCATTCCTCTTTTTAAAAGAGCGGTAGATAATCCGTGTTAAAAAGCAAGATGTCGGATCTTGTTTAGGAAGATAAAATAACTCACCCAAGCTTCGTGTTTCGACTTCCTGTGATTTCATTGTCTGGCAAATTCATTATGTTTTCATACAGTAAAGTTTACTATACGATTATTCTAAATCGAGAGTATTAGAGATGGAAAGCATAAGCAATCAACTTCACAAGTTATAATCGGGAACGTAGAGGCTCGTTTTCTAGATTCCATAATTTACATAGCATAATCACTCCCGCTTACGGAAGAGACTCCATAGGTCTCCTGTAGAGTGCATGTGAGGGCAAAATAAGCATCTTCAATTTGGCATATTAGGGCTAATGTCATACAAAATAGACGTTAACGTTAGGCAGATATCAGCAATTATTGAACTGACCTGAAGAACCCTCAGTGATCACTTTCCATTGAATGCTGCAAGATTGGCCGACGTTATAGAATCAACAGATAAATAAGCGAACTTTAGAAGCTTAATCATCACATTGTGTATCCCAATGTGACTTTCGCAGAATTAGGATTAAGTACTCATTGAGCCAGGACTAAGGTGATAAGAACAGCCGTTCAAACATTGTTATGGATCTTCGTCTCTGTAGAGACCGAGATTCCTTGCTGATTCACCAGCCCCTCTTCGCTCGTTCTACTGCCCGTCCCTACGTTTGTGGATACCATGCCCTTGATCTTGTCGCCCAGCGTTAAGTCCTTGAGAAACTTCCCATGGTCGTCGTATTCCGTGGGTGCGTTCGGCTTCCGTGAGGACATCACAAACGAATTTCCCGTCGCGTGTGATCTTTCGTATGTCTTTCGGCTATTGACCTGAGAGTCGAGACCGAACAGGCCAGGGAACTTGTGGGAGAGGAGAGAGCGTATGGCTGGGAGGCAGGGTACGATAACCGAAACATATACTTCTATAGCTGTCCAGTATGTGGTATCAACATAATCCACTTTGGTTTGATTAGCCGAGTATGCTAGTGATTTATGGTTGGGCTATACATACTTGTTGGGTTGGTAGTGGCTTTGAATTGAACAAGCTTGGTAAATCGAACGACTGATGTTATACAGATACTAAGGTGGTATTAGGTTTAGTTTCTGCGGCATGCCCAGTAACAAAGGTACAAACTTACAATAACCCAACGCTAAACATCAATAGAAGATGAAACTTCGTCTTCAAGATGACCTGGAGTTTGCACAGCCACGGAACTGGGAGTAAAAGAACGGTAAAGTCGAGGGCGATATTGATTGAGGCGGATGCATATGTTTGTGCACTCAGGTTCAAACATCTGCCAGCCATCTCACCTCTCCAACCATCCCAATTGTATGATATGGGAAGGCATTGGAACAGAGTCAGCAAGAAGAAGAAGGACGTGAACAGAATAGACCACACGATAACTGTGAAACACAGCCTCCGAAAAGTTTTAGATGGAAATATCCTCAGGTAGAACACGAGGATAGAGATTTTGGCACAACCCAGAATACAGATGTATAATAATTCGTCGATAAAGAAGATCTATCAATGCCCTATTAGTAATGTTAAGATTATCTGCAAATAAACGTACCTTCAGAGCCATGGTTAGATCGTGTGGTGGGATCTCCCAGATATTTAGCCCAAATCCATACGCAGCAACTAAAGTGAATGTAAGCATGGTGATTCGTACTGCACCGAATCATGTACTACTCACCGAGAACCCCCATGCAGGCAAAAGGGATGGAAAGTATCTATATTAATACTCAGATTAGAATTCCAATAAGAAGATGAGGTATTGCATACCAGTGCAGCAACGATTAGATAGTCATCTAATTTCAACTCCCCCTCAAACTTCCAGCGACTATACAAACGTAGACCTCCAGCAATCAACACTATGCCCTCAAATGCAACAGTGCTCATGATATATGTTTGTTTTGATTCTGATGTCCTCCCGCACGACACTTCTGAGATATTTGCCAACTCTGATGAAATATTAATGTGCGTTCCGAAGACAATTAATTCCCAGACTTACTAAGGCTTTCAATAACAGTGCAATTTTGAGACACACACAGAGTGACTGCTTTGGTGACCTCTTCAGAGGTGCAAATACATGTCTGGTTCGTCAAAGCGCATTCTGATTTTGGTATAACTTCCAGAAGGCATGCAAGCTGGAAGGCGTAAGTATATGTGCGAGACCTGCCCGTTTAAAAATTGGAATTCGTACTCCACATGCAGGTATGTCGGCAATATAATCAGTTATATCTGCGAATATAGGCGTCGCAACTACCACCGCCAAAAGTACCGACAGATAATCAAATCTCATGGTGGATGGAGAATGGAGTTGTTTTGACTGGATGGTGCTTTAATAAGTATATTTTCCCAGAAAACTGGCGCACAAGACAACTTTACTGGTACATCGTAGCAGAGATGCTGTCCCCCTTATCTTAGTATAGAGTGAAACAATGCCCGACACCCAGAGAATACTATAACTATATCGGGTCCCGGCAATAGTAGGGCAGACAACTGTGACGGCTGGTAGCGTAGGCGAGTTCAAGGATCTCCCGCTAACTAATTAAGCATGTTAGTTAGGATCTCCCTTCGGAAAGCGATCCGGACCCGACAAAACACAATAGTGGAATGGTTTGTTGCAACATGGCCAAGAATGGGAGACCGCTGGAAATGCTTTTCTGCCCCCGGGTATATCGAGTTGTTAGATAATACCTTCACCTCATCGAGTCAGCAACTCCTCCCTATAATATGCAGCTCTGCATTAGTTGGGAACTTATGGACTTGGAGGGGTGAGCTACACACTCACACACTCTACTGTGGCGTTAAATCTGTTAATAAATACTGGCGTGGTTGGCTGTCTCCCGGATCAGAAACACCCGCTCGATTCATTTAAACGGTTGTGGTGTAGCAGCGGCTGAGATATCACCAGAGTCATGCAGAAAATCCCAAACCCCACATGGCTCATTGGATCCAGTAACGCCTGGACTTACTAATTACTAATTACGATGGCCTCCTCCCCTCATCCTCTAAGTGACCGCATTGCGCATAGACTCGATCAAATTGGGGATGTCCCCAGAAGAGTTTCTTCAAGCTACTAAGATCTGCCGATTTCGTTATAGCCTAGCTGGGCTTGAAGTAAGAGATGACCGGTGTAGATCTTGTTAGCTAGGATGTGTTTGCAACGCACTAATAAGATATTAACAAATGTACTACCCAGCTATATAATACCTATACAATTTATCTAATGCCAATTGGGCTTAGGTCCAGCGTTGGTTTACAAGGGGATCTAGCTCTATGGTACCTTTCTTCTTCATTCTGGTTATACAGTTAGTCTTGCTCTGGCTCAAATCGCAATTATCTCTTACCATAATAGCTTCATAATTGTTACTGGACTCTACGTTCATAAATGACTGCGTCTGCTGCATTTCCAGTGGCGGGAAGTTTTTGGAAAGCAAGGCTTCGAGTTGACACTTTAGTGCTCTGTATCAGAAGTCCTAGCAACGCTCAGGGCAATCTAAGCTAGCAAGGAGTGCCTGGAATAGTTATTCATCTAGTTTTTTGCAAGCAATCCAGTTTTGGTCTACATATTCTCCTGTAAGTCATTGCATCGCTCGACATTTCATCAATATTCGGTCCTTTACAGAAACTATTGTCTTTTTGTTTTTTGCTTTCGTTACAACATCATAAATCCAACATGAGATTGATAAATGCTGTATCCGTCGGGCTTTTCATAGCTGAATGCCACGCCTTTCCAACGCTTGAACATCTGGGCAGACTCGCTGGTGACCAGCTTGATACCAGAACCCAGGAAGAGTTGCATAAAAGAGCGGCCACATCAGTCAATAATAATAAAGAAGCGCGGGCGTCATTCAACGCAGCTGAGCAGCTCATTGATGGTAATTAGTTCGATTTACTTGTGAAACGTTAACTTACCGATATATAGTCTCTGGCGTACATGCTTTCGTGCCTCCAGTGAAAGGAGATGTGAGAGGCCCATGTCCAGGACTCAACGTGTTGGCCAACCACGGATACCTCCCCCATAACGGTGTTGCATCTGTTTGTTTCATCCCTTCTATCAAGCCACATTCTTCTCACTAATTGAATCTAGTTGTTACAATATACCGCAGCTGTAAAGAATGGTATGTTGAGTTCATGGTTCCTTGATACAGCAACTAATCAGTAGCCAGTGTTCAACATGGGTACGAATCTTGGTGGCGCCCTCTCGGTTTTTGGAACAGCAGTAGCTGGGAACTTAGTTTCTCTCAACCCGGGGTTTTCAATGGGAGGCAAGACTCCAGCCTCCAGCAACCTTCTTGGAAATGTTCTTGGTCTATTAGGTTAGTACCTACCAGTACCTCATTTCGAGCGCAATACTAAGAGATTATAGGCGAGCCTGTTGGCTTAACTGGAACCCATGGTCAATACGAAGAAGATGCTTCTCCGACACGAGGAGATTTGTACTCCACCGGAGGCAACAATGACCTGGTGATGTCACAGTTCCTCGAGCTCTACAATCTTCAGATCGATGCGGAGGACCCAAACTACAGCATGGAAGTCGTGTTGCAACATAACGTCAATCGCTACTACCACAGTCTCAACACCAATCCCTATTTCTGGTATGGTCCCATTGGCGGCACCGTCGTTAGAAATGCTGCATACTGCTTTATGGGACGTCTCTTCGCGAACTACTCTGCAGAGTACCCATTAGAAGGAAGACTTTGTAAGAATATTCTATTTACTATGTCAGGTAAACCTTTTATCCGATTAACCTTACTAACCGAGCCAACCCATATAGCCAAAGATACACTCAAGTCCTTTTTCGCAGTCTCGGGCCCCGAAGGTGCATTCGTTTATAATCGAGGCCAGGAGCGCATCCCCAACAACTATTATCGCCGCCCTACACCTTATGACGTTGTCGAGGTCGCGTTAGACATCACCAGCTGGGCGAAGAAGCACCCATTCATTCTAAAGTAAGT
>Ga0247734_1001744_pt1 | contig 15905 bp, 9 predicted proteins | sample UWRJL103311B2_FD_180933 | JGI IMG/M metagenome (GOLD analysis project Ga0247734, IMG submission 180933) | Plant litter microbial communities from Arlington Agricultural Research Station in Wisconsin, United States - UWRJ-L103-311B-2 | ecosystem: Environmental > Terrestrial > Plant litter >... | reverse complement strand
CAGCGTGAGCCCGTTCGAGCGCGCGATCGCGCGCGTCGATCGCGCTGCGGCGAAGCGCCTGCCCGATCCGGCCGATCTTCCGGACGGCGGGGGGGGCGCCAAGGACGTCAGATCTGTGTCGAAGCCGGCGACCGAGAGCGTGGTGGCGCCACTGCGGGAGGTTGCGACGCCGACCAGCCAGGATGCGGTGTCGCAGAAGACCGCCAGCAAGCGCCGCCTCGTCACCGGCTACAGTTCAACGCCGCTCCTGCCCGCCAATACGGGCCCATTCGAGTCCGTCATCGGCGTGGATGAACGCACGCAGATCCTCGATACGGACGATGCTCCGTGGCGGATGATCTGCGCGCTGGATATCACCGCGCCTTGGGGCAACTTCATCGGCACGGGCTGGTTCGTCGGCCCCCGCACGATCATCACCGCCGGCCATTGTGTGTTCGATCCCAACCAGATGGGAGGCTGGGCGAGCAAGATCGTGGTCAGTCCGGGTCGCGTCGGGCCGGATCTGGAGCATGGCAGCTTCACCTGCACCCGCTTCAGCACCACGGACAAATGGCGGACGGCGCAGGATCCGGACTTCGATATGGCGGCGATCCATATCGAGGCGGGTGACGCCTGGCCGGCGGCGAAAGGCTGGTTCGGCATTGCGAGCCTGCCCGATGAGAAGCTGCTGAGCGCGATGGTCAACGTCAGCGGCTATCCCGGCGATCGCGGCAACGGCACCGAGCAATGGTGGGCGCGCAATCGCGTCCGCGCGGTCACACCCCGGCGGATCTTCTACGATGTCGATACGATGGGCGGGCAGAGCGGGGCACCGGCCTACATCGTGGCGAACCCGGGCGCGCCGCCGGTCGTCGTCGGCATCCACGCCTACGGCATCGGGGGCACGCCTGCCGACATCAAGATGGAGCTCAATTCCGCCCCACGGATCATTCCCGAGGTGGCGGATCTCATCAAGGGCTGGATCGCCGCGGACGGTGGCCTGCCGTGAGCCACCTCCGGGCAGGCGGCAGTCTCATCCGGTATGTCGACGTCTGATGGAGACTGACCGTTGAAGCTGGAGCCCGCAGACCTCGATCGTCTCGCCACCGCGCTGGAAATGAGCTTCGACAGCATCGAGCTGGATCGGCTGCTCTCGACCCGTTTCGGAAAGCCCTATCGCTCGTTTGCCGGAGAGAATCTGAGTGATGCGGCACGGACGTGGAAGCTGGCCGATTATTTTCAGCGACGCAGTTGGACGGAACAGCTGGTGGCGGCAGCGCGGGAAGCGAGGGGCGAAGTCGCCGATTTCGTCGTTCTCGCGGACAAGGTCGGGCTCACCGCTCCGGTCGATCGCAGGGCGCTGCAGGCGCTGATCCGCGCGCCGACCGCGGCGCGCGGCAACCGCGCTTATCGAGACCCCGAGGAGTATCGTCTGATGCTCGCCGCCTGCGAGGATGCGGTCTGCCGGGTCCATGTGGACGGCGTAGCCAAGGGTACCGGCACACTGATCGCAGACACGCTGGTGCTGACCAACCAGCATGTCATCGCGGCTGTGCTCGGCCCCGGCCTCGAGCTGAGCAAGCCGATCGTCTGCCATTTCGATGGGCGTCGCGCCTCCAAGGATTATGAGACTCCGACGACGATCGTTGGCGTATCGGCGGTGCTGGCGGCCAGCTCGCCCGCGCCGGAGGATCTGATGGCGAACGGGGGCGAGCCCGATCCCGGGCGGCTCGACTATGCGTTACTCCGGATCGAGCGCGGACTGGCCGACGTGCCCATCGTCGCCGGCGGCAAGCCGCGCGGCGCCCTCCAGCTTCCCCGGGCGCCGATCATTCCCGAGGAGAATGAAGGCATCGTCGTCATCCAGCATCCCGCCGGCGATCGGATGAAGCTGGACACCGGCGCGATCACCAAACGGTTCCCGGCCCGGCTGCACCATAGCGTCTCGACCGAACACGGCTCGTCCGGCGCGCCTTTGATCGACGCGAGCGGCACATTCGTCGGGCTTCATCATGCCGGGTATGAATGGCCGGAGGTGCAGCTGCCCTATAACCAGGCGATCCCGACCGCGCTGATCGTGTCGGACCTGCGGCTCAAGGCGGTCGCGCTGTGAGGCGGATCGTCTTCAGCAGCGATGAAAACGAAGCGCTGCTCGATCTCATCGGGAAGGGCCTGACATATGACGAACTCGATCGCCATTTTCTGTTGGCGACCGGCGACGAACTGTCCGCCATCGCGTCTGATCATCCGGACGGGATGTTCCCCGTGGCGCTGCGGGTGCTGCGATGGATGTCGATCAACAAGACGGGGCTGCCGCTGCTCGCAAGACTGATCGCGCGATCGGGCGATCAAGCCTCCGATCCACGGCTTCTCGCCCTGCGGGAGCGGTGGCAGCAGAGCGAGGCCCGCGTCGCTCCGAACCCCGAAGAGGAGATATTGCTGGCCGAACGGCGGGTCGTGATTGATCGTATCCGCCTTCGGGGGCTCCTGCGACAATTGCGGCTTGGCCATTTGCACCCGGTGATCCACGTCGGCGGCAAGAGCCGCACCGGGGTGACCCGTTCGCGATTGCTGATCCGCCACGTGGCGCTGGAGACGGACATCAAACGCGTCGAGATCGATCTAGAGCATAAGCTGTCCTGTTCGCTGGAGGAGATATTCACGGAGCTGTCGCGCCTGCTCGGCATCATGGCACCCACGGCAGAGATCGTCCGCGAGGGCAGCCGTCCGGCGACCACCGCGCTGCAGTTCGCGCAGCTCATGGCCAATGCGCTCGCCAACCCGCCGCATAACGAGGCGGATATACGCTGGATCATCTTCGACAGCATGGATCGGCCGCTCCTGCCCGAAGTGCGGGAGTTCCTCCATGCCTTGGCGGGGATGCGCCTTGCCGGCCAGTTCGATCGCTGCGTGCTGTTCCTGCTGGGTGGTGAGCAATTGGCGGTCGACGATGACGACCATCTGCTCGCCAGCGATCGGCTGACCGTGTTCCTATCGGACGATATCCTCCATGCGGCCGAATTGCTGAACGCGCGCGGCACCGCGCCGCTGCCGAAACCCACGCTCGCAGAACGCGTGCAGGAGATGTGCCTGCTGCTCCAAACGGATACCGAGGCCGAGGCGATTGAGGCGATCGGCAGCGCCTTCGCCCGGCTCCGCAACGAGGTGGGCGCCACATGATCGGCGAAGCGCAGTCCGCGGATCGGATCGGTGTCGACGGCCCCGCCAGCCTGTTATGGGCTGCGGCGGCGGTGCGCGAGCGCTTCGTGCCGGATACGCTGCTGGATGCCTGGCGCGAGCGCGGCGGTGCGGCCGATCTGCGCGAGGCGGTGCAGGTGCTCCTCGATATGGAAACGATAGGCATGCCGATTGATGAAGGCGCGAACGATGGTGCCGGTGGATCGGACGAAGAACTGCCCTGTTTCCAGCTGAACGACGAGGATCGGCGCGAGGTGCTCGCCCGGTCGGATGAAGAGGTTATACGTCGCGCGGCAGAGGAGATCGCCGCGCCCACCGCCGTCGAGGCGATGTTCCGGCGGTTGCTGCGCGGTGAAGAGGCGGTCGATCCGGCGAACAGCCCTCGCGAGGATTTGGTCGCCTATCTTCGCGCCTCCGACTGGGTTTTCGCGACCGGGCGCAGTCTCCCCGTTTCGCGCGCCCTGATCGAGCAGCATCTGCGCCGCATCGATTTCATCGAGACGCTCGGCGGTCGGGATCTGTCGCGCTTCGTGGGGCGCAAGCGCGAACGCCAGGCTTTGGCGGAGCGCTGGAAGCAGGTGGCCCGAGGGCTCGGCCCCACGTTGATCGAGGGGCCGGGCGGGATCGGCAAATCCCTGCTCGTGACGCGGTTCGTCGCCGACATCCTCGATGATCCCGTCGAGCGGCCGGACGCCGTCTTCCACATCGATTTCGACCGCCCGTTGATGCAGCGCGCGCGGGTCTCCACCATCCTCGCGGAGATGCTGGCGCAGTCGCGCTTTTGGGGGGAGCGCGATGCGCCCGTTTCCGAGGGGCCTGCCCGCGTCCTGGATTCGTCATTCGTCTCGCTGGAAGCGGTCGGGCAGTCGCTGCGCGGTTATGACGGGGTGGACGAGAATCTTTCCCGCGCGCGCCGTCTGCTCGCGATCTGCAGTTCGAGGGTCGATCCGCACATCCTGCTGTTCGTCGACACGTTCGAGCAGGTCGAGTCCTTCGATGAAACGGCGGCCCGCAGCGTGGACGGAGCGGCTGAACTGCTGCGGCAGGCCGGCGCGAAAGTGATGGTGGTGTACGCCTCGCGATCTTTCGCCAAGACCAACGAATTTTTGGGCGGGCGCCCTCAGCACATTGCTCTCGGTCGCCTGTCGCAACGGGAAGGCGCCGATCTTCTTCGTGCCGAGGCTGCAAAGAGACATGTCACGCTGGATCCGGCGCTTGCGGGACGGGCGCAGTCTCTGCTGCGGGGTTCCCCCCTCGCGTTGAGGCTGGGGATCGAGCTGATCGGACCCGCAGACGAGTTCGATCCCGAAGCATGGCTCGAGCGGCTCGGTACCGATCGACGGCGGATGCAGGCGATGCTCTATCAGCGCTTCCTGGATCGCATCCGATCGCCGATTGTGCAGAAGCTGGCCAAGCCGGGGCTGCTGCTCCGCCGGCTCACACCGGAGGTTATCGCCAAGGTCCTCGCGCGCCCGTGCGGATTGGCGCCGGGGCTGGAGGCGGCAAACGGGGCCTATACGAGCGCGCTGCTAGAGGGGCAGCTCTTCGTTCCCGATCCCGCCGATCCGGGCGCATTGTGGCATCGTCGCGATGTGCGCGAACAGATGCTGGAGGATTTGCGCGCGGAGATCGAGCCTGACGTGGCGCGCGCAATCCACGATGGGGCGGTCGCTTATTATGCAGACCGCGACGATCCGATCCATCGAGCGGAAGAATTATACCACCGGCTGGTTCGGGGAGATCCGCTGGCGGAGATCGATGCGCGCTGGACGAATGCCGCCGGCGAGCGTCTCCGCAACAGCCTGGACGAGCTTCCGGCGGCGGGCGGTTCGTTCGTGCGTCGCAGGCTCGGTGGGGCCGTCCTCCAGCCGGCGGCGGCGCCGCCGGTGATGAGCGCGCCTGCGCCGGCCTCCAGCGCTGGGGGCTTTGATATGTTGGGCGGGGCGGTCGACATGCGTTCCAGTATCGCCACGCAGGCGCCCGAGGCTACCGCCCTGCAGGACGAACTGGAGCTGGCGAGACTGTCCGAATTGCGGCTGCTTGCGCGGAAGCGCCTCCAGTCCGGGGACGATCGGATCGAGGACGTCTTTGCCGCCCTGGGCATTGAGCCCGGCCTGGCGACACCGCTCGGTGACCTCTGGGCAGAGGTAATGATGCGGCGCGGCTCCGTCACGCATTTCATCGCCTCGGCAAAGGAGTTGCGGCTCGCCAAGCCGAATCTGCCTGGCACCGTCAGATCTGGCATCTATGCGGTCGCCGCTGCCGCGATGGAGGGTGTGAACGACGTCGGTGATGCCAATCGTTTCTGGCGCGAAGCCTATGAACTCAACGATGGAGAGGCCGAGCCGATGGCGGGCCTCTCCTGTATGATCGGAATGATCCGCACCACACGCAAACTGCGCAAGGTTTCGTCCGTGAGGCGGCTGACGGGATCGCTCGCGCAATGGATGCGGAGCATGGGCGTCCGTCCACTGGCGATCTGGCCGGACAAAGATCGCCGCATCGCGCTTGGAGTAGCGGCTAGGAATCGCGAGGCGATCCTCGCACGCCGCGTACTACCCCGTGAGGTTGCGGCAGAACTGTTCGATTTCCTGCTTAGTGATTTCCCCGGCAACCAAAGCATGTCGGATGACATTTTGGCACTGCGAACGATCGTGACGTCGGTCATGGAGCGCGGTGACGCCTTCCCCAGCGTCGAGGACGATCCGGAGCGCGCCGGTGCGATAGCGGCGGCTGTCGTGCCTGATAGTCGTCCGCCCCGCGACGCGCGGGAACTGAGCTACCTCATGCTTTCCCTGCTGCATCATTCTCCTCCCGGTTTCCCCGAACGACTGATGACGTTGCTCCGCGACGAGGTCGACTGGACGATCGCGCGGGCCACCACGGCCCGCGCCACGACGTGGCAGCATGCGCAGACGGGATCGCCGCATTTCGAACCATAATTCTTCTGCGCGGATCATGCGCAGTTGGGCGCTGCGATGAGCGCGGGTACGGCCTTGTCGCCTGACGGGCGGGTCTGAACGGTGAAGCCGCCTCTGTCGGGGCGCGTTGTTGACGCGCTGGGCGGCCCGGTCGCGGCCGCGGCCGTGATGGTGGCCGGGGGCACGGCGCCGACTCCCGAAATCGCGATCCGGACGGATGCCGAGGGTCGCTTCCGCCTGGCGTTACCTGCGGGCACGTTCCGGGTGGTGGCGCATGCTGCGGATGGACGCCGTGGCGAAATCGAAGTTACGCGATCCGATGCGGGCGATCCGGACCTGTCGATCACGATCGCAGAACTTGGCGACAGCAACATCTAGATCGCCTCACCTATGTTGTTTTTCCACGCATTTCCCTGACCGCAACTTCTAACAAATTTACCGAACTTGTGATTTCTTCGTAAAATCAGAGTATTAGATGATTAAGCCAACCCTTGGTCTTGTCGAAGCGATGCGTTAGTCTGCGTGTCAATTGGGGGATGCACGACGGCTGTTGCTGTCGAAGAAAATAGGGGGCTGAGTATGGCCGAGGGTATCGCAAGCCACGCATTTCTGCGGGTGAGCCTGGCGCTGGGTGTGGCGATGTCGCTCGGCGCCTGTCGCACGACGGAGACCGAGGCGGGGCGTAGTCAGGGCTGGACCGCCGCCGAGCAGAGCTGGTGGTATGAAGGCAAGCAGGGCTCGCGGATGATGCCATATGCGTGGTTCAAGTCGCTCGAACAGCCTGCATCCTCCGGAATGTTCGGCGATGCCACCTACCTCGCCAGCTTCGGGTTCCTGCCGCGGCGCACGAGCTTCGGCGAGGATCTCCCTGTCGGCGTCGTCAAGGACGACAATGACGATCGTGATTTCGTCGTGACCAAGTTGCGCTGGTACAAGGACCAGAAATCGACCGAGCGGTGGGTCGGGCTCAATTGCTCCGCCTGCCATACGGGCGAGATCAGCTATCAGGGCACGCCGATCCGCATCGACGGTGGGCCGAGCCTGTTGGATTTTCAGCAGTTCGTCGAGGCGATGGACGCCGCGCTGCGCGAGACGCGCGACGATCCCGCCAAGTTCGATCGCTTTGCCGATCGCGTGCTGGAAGGCCGCCCCGCCGCCAACCGCGACGCGGATCGCGCGGCGCTGAAAGGCGCGCTCACCCAGCTCGTCGCGTGGGAGGACCGGGTCGAGCGTCAGAATGCGACGCCGCTCCGCTACGGCTATGCCCGCGTCGATGCCTTCGGCCATATCTACAACAAGACCGCGCTCTATACGGGAGCCACCGACCCGACGCCCAATCCCTCGGACGCGCCGGTCAGCTACCCGTTCCTGTGGGGGATCGCGCGTCACGACAAGCTGCAATGGAACGGCATCGCGCAGAGCGCTCGCCTGAAGCTCGGCGGCGATCGCTATCTCGATTATGGCGCGATGGGCCGTAATGCAGGCGAGGTGATCGGCGTCTTCGGGGAAGTCGTGACCGTCCCGGGCGCGAGCCTCGCAGGCTATAAATCGAGCATCTGGGCGGACAATCTCGATCGGCTGGAAAAGCAACTCGCGCGCCTGCGCCCGCCCGCCTGGCCGGCGGCGATGGGCATCCCCGATCCGGCGCTCGTTGCGCAGGGTAGCAGGCTGTTCCAGAAGAACTGCGTCGGTTGCCACGCCATTCCGCCGTCCGACAATAGCGAGAGTGTCGTGAGTGTGCGGATGGTGCCGTTCACCGAGACATCGCCCGCCAACCAGACCGATGTCTGGATGGCGTGCAATGCGTTCACCTATCAGGCCAAAACCGGCGTGATGGCGGGGACCAAGGATAATTTCCTCGCGGGCGCGCCGCTCGGGCCGACCGCGCCGCTCGCGCAGCTTTTGCCGGCGATGGTCAAGGGCACGCTCGTTGGCAAGAAGGGGCAATTGATTTCCTCTGCGGCGAATTCCTTCCTCGGCCTCTCACGCCCGCCGCGCGTCGTCACCGAAGGCGTCGTCGTCACGCAGACGCGCGAACAGCGGCGCAACTTCTGCCTGTCCAACCCGGACAAATTGCTGGCTTACAAATCGCGACCGCTGGAGGGAATCTGGGCGACCGCGCCCTATCTCCACAACGGCTCGGTGCCGTCGCTCTACGACCTGCTGTTGCCCGCCGCACAGCGCCCAAGATGCTTCGAGCTGGGCGGGCGCAATTATGATCCGGTCAACGTCGGCTATGCCTATGATCGCACGAAGGCCTGCAAGACGCAGAGTCCGCCGCCGGCCGGGCGCTCGGTCTATTACACGCAGGACGATCGCGGCCAGCCGATCGATGGCAATTCGAACGCGGGCCACGATTATGGCAGCGCGGCGATGAGCGAGGCCGGCCGCAAGGCGCTCGTCGAATATATGAAGACGCTCTAGGCCGGCGCATGGCGGAAGCGGCGCCTCTTCTGCCCAATACGCCGCTCGATCCGGCGACGCAGGAAGAATTGCGCGACGCGCTGCTCCACGCTTTTCCGGCCCAGCCGGCGATCGCGTCGCTGCTGCGCTACAAATGGGGGTTCGATCTCAGCGATGAGATGGATCCGGGCCGGGGCAAGAAGTACGTCTACGCGGATGTGGTCACTTTCGCGGATGGCGAAGGGCGCGGTCGCGATCTGCTCGCGCTGGCTTTGTCGGCGAAGCCCGGCAACCCGAAGCTCCAGTCGCTTTCTGCGCGACTGCTGCCGAACGTCGCCTCCGCCACCGCGAAATACGCCGCTCCGGCCGGCACGGACGTTGCGGCGCCGGCCTCGCTCGAGGCTCTGGTCGCGCGGGAATCGCACCTGTTCGAGTGGGGTGCTTATGTCGCCCGCATGGGGGCGATCGGGCCGCGCCTCTGCCGGATCACCGTGGGGGATGCGAAGGGCACGGGCTTCCTCGTCGGCCCCTCGCTGGTGCTCACCAATTATCATGTCGTCGAGTCGGTGGTTGCCGAGGAAAGCCGGTGGCCGGAAGTGGTCTGCCTGTTCGATTTCTGGCGCAAGCCCGGCGATTTGGCAGAGCCGCCCGGCACGCCGGTGACGCTCGCGGCGACGGGCGGAATCGTGACGTCGAAGCCCTATTCTCAAAGCGACGTCACTGGCACCGGCGATCCGGCGGAGGCGGAACTCGATTATGCTTTGCTGCGACTTTCGCAGCCGATGGGGGATCAGCGCGGCTTCTTCCCACTCTCGCCCCGGCCGACGATCGTGGCCGAGCAGGAGCCCGTGCTGATCCCGCAACATGCCGCCGGCGATCCGCTGCGCGGAGCCTATGGCCGGATCGTCGCCCTGCCGGCGTCTGGGTTGCGCTACCGCTATAATGTGACGACCGACCACGGCTCGTCGGGCGCGCCTTTGTTCACCGCCGAACTCGATCCGATCGGGCTGCATCACGCCGCCGATCCGGCCTATGCGCCCGCCTACAATCAGGCGATCCCGCTGTGGCGCATCGCCCGCTCGCTGGCCGATGCCGCGATCGATCTGGCCGCCTGAGATGGATCCGCTTCTCTCTCTCGTCGAGCAGGAGGAGCTGCGGGGGCTGATCGTGGAGTCCTTTCCCGGCCCCAATGGCGTTGCGAACCTCGACATCGCGTTGAAGGCTACGCTCGGCTACAGCCTGTTCGACGATGTCGTCGGCGCCGGCATTCCGATCGCCCCCGCCGCCGAGAGCCTGATCCAGCGGACCGAGGGCGAGGGCACGACCACGCTGATGGTCAAGGCGCTATTCCTGCTGCGCAAGCAGGACGGAGCGTTGCGCGAGTGGGTTTCGCGCCGCCGCCCCGATCTGCTGGCGCTCGTTCCCAAGGAGGAATTCGAAAGCGCGGTCCTGACTTCGGTCAACGATGGCGTGCAGGGCCTGCGCGAGATTGCGGCGGCACGGCCCGACGTTCGCTCGATCCTTAACGATGCCCATCTCGATCTACGCAAGCTGCCGGGCGAGATCGCCAAGCTCGCTTTGTACAAGGGCCTGCACGATGTGCTCCACAATGTGCAGGTGCCGCTCTACCGATCGATCCTGGACGCGCTGAAGGGCTTTCCGGCGGACGATGCGTGCGCCGATGCGCTCGCCGAATATGCCGGGCAGCTCAAGCAGCGCACCGCCGATGCGCGCGACGTGCTGAGCTCCGCGCCCCCGCTCGAGCCGGGCGATCGCGCGACGGAGGAATCCTGGATCGCCCAGCACGATCAGCTGGCGAGCGCGCTCGCGGTGGCGACGGCGGCGAACGACAAACGGGGCGCCTTCATGCAGGCGATGGCGCTCAAGGGCATCTTGCGCGCGCAGCCGCCGCGTCTGGATGCGGAATTGGTGGCGGCGGCTCGCAACATTCCGTTTCGCGAGCTGATCGGGGCGATGACCGCGATCGGCGCGATGCTGCGGGATGGCTCGTCCCATCGCGTCGCGCTGAGCGAAGCCGCGACGTCCCTCCACCAAATCGAGAATGACGTAACGGCACAGGTGGCCGAGCATGCCTCGTGGCAGGCGATCGAGGTTAATCTCTGGATGAGCGAAGATGCGATCCGCAACGATGATGAGGATTCGGTCATGCAATTCTCCGCGCATTGGGCCGCCGTGGAGGAGCAGATCGGCAAGGTCTGCGCGGTTTCGCCGGGCGATTGGGCGCTCGAATTGCAGAGTTGGAGCGCCAGCTTCCACACGCTTTGCCCCGAGCCGGTATCCCCGCCGATCGCGGACGGCGCGCGCCGCGCCTTCCAGCGCTATGTCTCGGCGGGCCGGCTCCGCTTCTATCTGCTCGATAAGGAACTGAAGCAGCGCTGCGACAAGGTCACCACGCTCAGCGAGCCGCTGAGCAACCTGATCGCCGGGGTGCATCCATGAGCGCCGACGCAGAAATCGGTGAAACGCTCGTGCCGGACGAGACGGACACGGTCGTCCGGCCCACGATCGATCCGAACGCCTCGACCGTCTACAATCTGCGCCGCCAGCATGTCGAACTCCTGAAGGCTTGGCCCAGCCTGGAAGACGCCGCACGCGAGCCCAGTGCTGAGGCCTTCCGGCAGAAGGCCGCGGCGATGGGCACTGACATGGAGGACGTGACCGACCGCGATGCCGCGCAGGGCATGATCGATTATTGGACGGCGACGATCGCAGCGCTACCCGGCCATCAGGGCTTTCCGAAGCTCGTGATGCTGGCTCCGTTCGACGAGGCGAACCGCAAAAAGCTGAAGGAGCATGTCGCGTCGCCCTTCGTGGGCCTAAACGCCTTCGTTGCCTCCGATAGCGACCGCTTCTTCGGCCGTTTGGAGGCCAGTGAGAAGCTCTATGGCCAGGTACAGGTCGAGCCTTTGGTGGTCGTCGCGGGGGCTTCGGGCTGCGGCAAATCCTCGCTTGTCTTCGCCGGCCTCGGGCCGAAGCTGGAGGCGGACGGCCAGTGGCACGTCCTCCCCGCCCTGACCCCCGGCAACGATCCGGTCGCCGCCTTGCTGCAACCCTTCTGGCCGGCCGAAGCCGAGGCTGACTGGTTCGATGGCGAGCGCAAGGCGCTGGCCGATAATCCACGCAGGTTGGCCGAGCTGGCGGCGGCGCTCTCGCCGAAGCCGGTCTTCCTGATCGTCGATCAGGCCGAGGAACTCTTCACCTTCGAGCTCGATGCGGCCGTCCGCCAGATCTTCTTTCGCGCGCTGGATGGGCTGTTGCGCAGCGATCTCGGACACCGCGTCGTCCTCACGATCCGCAGCGATTTCGTAAACCAGCTGCTCGCTCAATCGCCGCTAATGGACGGTCGGGATGCGGGAAAGCTGGTTTTCCCGGTCGAAGCGCTCACGAGCCGCGAATTGCAGGATGCGATATCCGGCCCCTCGCAGCGCATCGGGCTCAAGATCGATCCGCGCGTCGTCGAGGATCTGGTCCGGGAAGTGGTCGGTGAGCCGGCGGCGCTCCCCCTCCTCCAGTTCACGCTTACCCGGCTGTGGAGCAAGGCCGGCGATGATCGCATTACTTGGGAGGATTATCAGGAAGTCGGCCGCCCGGCGGATGCGCTCCGTCAGGCTGCCGAGGAAGTGTGGACGCAACTCCGGCTGGAGGAAAATCAGGAAGCCGCGCGGCTGATCTTCCTGCAATTGATCCGCCCCGCCGGCGGCGCGGAATCGGTACGCGGCGGTCGCGTGCGCCGCGAAACGCTGCGCAAGCTGAAGGCAGCCGACCGGATCGATCGCACGCTCGACAAATTGGTCGCCGCGGGCCTACTGCGCCGTACCGCCGGATCGGAAGCGGACGACGATCGCTTTGAGATCGCGCACGAGACGCTGATCCGTCAATGGCCGCGGCTCGTCGGCTGGCTCGAACAGCGCAGCCGCGAAAACCAGGAAAACGAGCAGCTGATGGCCAGCGCCGAGCTGTGGCGCAATTCCGGCGAGCGCGGCTATCTTCTCGATGGCGATGCGCTGCGCAAGGCGAGCGTCTCGGCGACCACCGATCCGCATCTGGCCGATTATGTCGCGGCGAGCCTGCGTTGGCGCTACATCCGCCAAAGGCGGTTCATAGTGACGGGCGTGTTGCTAGTCCTGATCCTCATCAGCCTGTTCGTGGTCCTCTACTTCCAGCGCGGCTATGCGGTCAGCGCGGAGGCCGCCGCCAACGAGGAAAAGGCGCGGGCCAATTCGGAAGCGCGCATCCTCGGCGATACCACGCGGGCGACGGCGTCGACCGAGGCGCGCGTGAGCATCGCCGAACAGACGCTGGTGCGCTTGATAGCCGCGCACCCTGATCTGCGGCCGGATATCCCGAGCCCGCTCTTGACACGCCTCTCGGCGGAATCGCTTGTCCCCACGGCCGGATGGCTGGCCGGGGCCAAGGGCTATGATCCGAATTTCCTGGGGGTGAACCTGCCGCTCCCCCGCTCCAAGGCCCCCGTGGTCACGCTCGATTATGTCAACTTCACGGTCGGCTATGATCCCGTGCTGAAGACGCCGCGCTATGCGATCAGCAATTATGATCGCATAGCGGAGCCGCAGCCCTCGCGCGTGCGCACCGGCTTCGCGCGCGATCCCCGCATCGCCGCGGCCAGCCAGCCCGATGCGTTTGCGGGGCTCTCGCCCGATCTCGCCAGGGCACCGCTCGTCAGCTGGCGGGAGATCGGCTGGGAGGGTGCCATGCCGGGGCCGGTCCCGCGCAACGATCTGGTCACCGCGTCGGTCGTCCAGCCCTGGTCGTTCAATCAGGGGCTGTGGACCGGGCTGCGGCGGACGGCCTTTTCCACCAAGGCGGACCGCGTGGTGTTCATCACCGGCCCGCTCCTGAAGGGCGCCGTGCCGGGAAGCCCCGCATCGCCGCCCACGCATTTTTGGAAGATGGCGATTTCTCGCGCTACGCCCGAGGCGCCGCTGGAGGCGGAGGCCTATCTCGTGCCGGTTACGGAGCGCAAGGCCACGGGCTCGATGCGCGCCTACCGGATCGGCCTGCCGGCGCTGTCGCGGCTCACCGGCCTCAGTTTCACCCTGCCGCTCCGCTCCGCCGCCCCCGCACCGCCGCCGCCGCCGGTTCCCGCGCCCAGAGTGGCGACGGTCTACCTCCAGTTCGCGCAGATGAGCCGTGCGCAGGCGAACGCCATCTCCGAAGCGCTGGCTGAGCAGGGCTTCGTCGTGCCCGGCGAGGAACAGGTGTCGGTCAAGGGCCTGCACGAAGTCCGCTATTATGCCGCTCAGGATGCGCCCGCCGCGCTGCGGCTGGCCGATGCGACGACGGCGGTGCTGGCCGCTCAGGGTTTCGGCACGGTGCCCGTCAGAGCAAGGCTGCTCTCGCTGAAGGGGCCGCTGCCGAAGCCCGGCGTGCTGGAATTGTGGGTGACGATCCCGTCACCGGCCCGCTGATCCGGTCGCGAGCGGCGTGAACGGAACTGCGCGCGGCATCGTCCCCGCGCTCTCCGTCGCGCCGAACAAGTGGGCGCGGAGCGCGAGGTAGGCGGCGTCGTCAACGGGCACCGCAAAGGCGGCGTGGCCGATCGCCCCGCCCGGGCCCTCTGCACGCAGATCGAGCCGGATCGTCTCGCCGGGCTCCAGCGTCGCGGTGCCCAGCTCGGTCGAGGCGGCCTCGCTCGCAGTCAGCGCTGCCGTTTCGGTCCCGCGCGCGAGGCCCGTCTGCCAGAAGGCGCACAGATTGCTCCAGTCCGCCGCCATAGCATGCCGCGCGGCGATGAAGCGCGCGCCGCTTTCGGCATAGGTTTCCTCCAGCCCCGGCGGCCCCGGCTGGCGTTCGTAGCTGCCGAGCCGGGGGAGATCGGCCTCGCGCGCGGCGACGAAGGTCCGGTCGCGCAACACCGCATGTTGCTGGGCATAATCATAGCCGTGCAGCGATTCATGCACCACGAGCGAGGCCGAGCCATGCAGGCCGGAGGCCGCCGTCGGCACCGCACGGCCCGCGCCTGCCGCGATCGTCGCGATCACCACGCGCCGCCGATCGTCGAAATAGGTGCCGGGCACATTGTCCCAGGTCCGGCCCGTGCCCTCCCAGCCGCGCGGCGTCACGCCGCGCAGGTTGCGCTCGAAATCTGTGACGCCGCCCCGGCAGGCGATGATCCGGATCGTCCGCCGCTCGAACAAGTCGAGCACGAACGGCGGGAGCATCATTGCCTCGCGCACGACCGCGTCGGCATCCTCCGCCGTGCCGCTCCCGCCGGGCACCACCAGCAGCCGCGCGCGCTCAAGCGGGCCGGAAGGCGTGCTCTCAGTGGCGGCGTGATCGGCGCGTAGCCGCAGATCGGCCAGCGCCTCGATCTCCGCGACGTCGAGATCGTGGACGGCGATCGCCTCCGCATCCGCCGCGAGCGACACCTGCTCCGCCGCTCCGGGCTGCCGTCCCGATGGCGTGGACACAGCGGCCGCCTCGGCATCCTCCGACCATCGCGGGCCGAAGCGATAGACCGAATAATACAGGATCTTGGCCTGCGCGACGCCGACGCCACTGCAGCGCATCGCCTCGTAGAACATGCGGTGGGTCGCCCGCCACGATCGGCTGCGGGTGACGCAATAGAAATCGTGGACGATAGAGGCGTCACGATAGCGCCCCTCGAACGGCCCACCGATCAGCGACCACAGGATTCGCGGGATCGAGGCCCCGTCCAGGTAGGATCCAGCGGGCACCTCCCACGGCGTGCCGTCCTGCTGGTGATAGGCGATCGGTGCGAGCAGCCGCGCGTTGCGGCCGTCGGCGAGCAGGATGATCTGTGGCGGCAGCCCGGCGTAGCGGCCGAAGGCCGGCGCGGTTTCCGCCGCGTCCGCATGACGATCGGCCGGCACCTGAAAGAACAGCCGGGCGAGGCGCAGCAGCGTCTCGGCCGATGGATCGGATGCAGCAGTCTCTGGATATGGCGCGGATGCCATGCATGCCCTCCCGTGACACGAGTGTGCTCGCTCGTCGGAGCGTCGCACCATTCCAAGCAACTTCAAGTCCGTTTGTGCTGAGCCTGTCGAAGCTTGGTCGTCACGTCACGCCGAAAAAAGTACGCCGGTCGACGACTTCGGGGCGAACGGTGGATGATCTGTACTTACGGGCGGATCGATCCAACCCGCCCTCCGGTTAAGGGCTTCGAGTCGCGCGCGCCGGGCCGGCAGCCGGGGCGCGCGACGATGCTGCAGAGGCCGATCACGCTGACGAACCAGAGAGGCGGCGAGCAGCGACCTGAAAGACACCCGCCCCGCGGCCATCGCCGATTTCCTCGCCTACCAATTTTATCGAACATTATCACTATCTCTGGTCGATCTCCTCGCGAGCCGAGCAGATCCTGATCTAGGGCATAGCATCGGGCGAGCTGCTGATCGTCCGCTC